>ENA-UOJV01002386-UOJV01002386.1-human-gut-metagenome-genome-assembly--contig:-C82-NODE-2386-length-15513-cov-10.305990_pt1 | contig 15513 bp, 7 predicted proteins | sample MGYA00242356_ERZ723903 | MGnify/ENA metagenome assembly ERZ723903
ATGCTCTCTTTGTATTGATTATAAATTATTTTTCGTCTATACTTTGGAGTGAAGACGATATGGTACTTACACATCCACTTTGTGTGTGCTAAATCGTTGGTCTTATTGGCCATTTTAATCACCTTTCCTTTCTGTAGTAGTGGCTTGGACACCTCTATTATATCTTGGAAAGGTGATTGTGCTATAAGCACCTGCCCACCACCCGCATAGCAGGTGGTTTATTGTTTCGCACATCTCCATTTCTCCGTTTGGAGAAACTCCGATGCACTCAACAGGCTAAAGCCCATAAACAAAACAAGGTGGGTAGGTTTTCTTAAAAATTCCTTCCCACCTTGTTTGTAACCAAATTATGAATTATAGATTCTTAAACAATCAATCTATATCCGATCTTTTAACTAATGTTGAAACCCAACTTTTCACAGTTTCTGCATATGCATCATGATCAGCTCCTCCATATCCGGCATTTGCAATGTATGAAATACAAGTATCAACATCCGGGGTTTTTGTATTTTTTAAATATTTAATCAAATCTGAATAGCGAGAATTGTTTATAAAAAAATTTGCAAAGCCAACCGCATGCTTCTTTCTACCTTCAAATTTCGCCCAACCATTTTTCCCTTTTCCAATGTTTCCAACTGGATTTTCAGAACTGGTGTATATCATATTTGACCAATTCTGATTTGAATTCTGTGTGCTGCCAGTTGCCCATCCAGACTCACCACCCCACATTGCCAGAATTAATTTAAGCGGTAAGCCATGACATGTACTGCTTGCAGTATTTCCTACGCTCTTAAATGCATCGACAAATGACTGAACCTTGTCATCTGCATTTGTGTTCGGATTAAGACCAACGTTATAATCTGTTGTTCCATCCGCACATGTTACTTTAGTTAATGCTAATGCTACTTTTGCCATTTTGTATTCCTCCTAATTTTTATTAGATTTGCGCAAATCTAATAATTAAAAAGAACACAAATGGCAATTTGTAAACAAAACTCTCACATTATAAGCCTGTCCTTATTCGCATAAAAAGTGCAATTTCCTTATATAGCCAATCTCCATATGTAGGAATCTTCCATAATGTCCATAATTCAGTATTTTCTAAAGACTGCATCGCTATATACGCATCTTCACCTTCTGCATAAATCAGAATATCTTTATATTCCAAAACGCTTGTCCCTACGTCTTTCTCAACAGGATATCGGACAATTCGCAACCAAATATTATCCGTATAATTTTCATTCCTTTTCTCTTCGTCATTTACAACTGTATTACTTTCTAAAATGTATGCATTATTTTTTTCTGTCGCATTTCCAGAAATTTCCTCAATATTTAATCCATTTCTTGGTGCAAGCCACGCCAAATCTAATATATTTTTTATTATGCCTGAAGAATTAGACATTTCAAATTCTTCAACTGTTTGTTCCCAATTTACAAAAAAAACCTCCGCTGCAGTATTCTCTTGATTTATTTCTTCACTTTGAATAACTAATGTTTTTTCAGAACTTTTTGCAACCTGTTCTTCATTTATAGTGCTATTATTTGCACAAGAACAGGTTAAAAATACTAATACCCCAACAACGCCTATACATAGTTTCTTCATACCTATCTCCTTTACAATAAATTCTCTATCTCTTTCATAACAAATATATGTATACAACAATTCATTCAAGCCATGAACTGTACTATTACTCCACGCTCTATAACATCTTTATTTTTGATAACCGCTATAACACAATATACGCTTATCCAACATAATGCCAATTACATATTATCACTCTAAATAAAAATCTTTTTATTATTGTCAAACTATCGGCATCTTCTGTTAAAAAAACTGTATGCATAATAATCTTTATCTACTAATATGCATTTTGTTTCTATCTGGTAACATTATATTATATATCTAAATCGGGAGTTTGACACTTCTTTTTTTATCATTGTAATATAAATCCTTTGTTTAAGCCGTTTGTGGCTTATTTTTTTGTCAAATTTTATGATTTTTATAGTGCTACTTTGTACGCTTTATGGTATAATAAAGAAAACGGATTTTATTACAGGAGAAAAGCGTTATGTACGTATCTATTACTGGAAATAAAGGCAATCAGGATGTCTACATCAAACAATCCTACCGCAAAGATAACGGTAAAACTTCTTCCCGTATCTACAAAAAACTTGGGAAGTATAATGATCTTCTGGCTCAGTTCTCCGGTGACGAGACTGCCATGATGGACTGGGCAAAAAAAGAAGCGGAAAAAGAAACTCTGCTCTACAACCAGCGTAAGGAAAGAATCACGGTCTCTTTTTCCCCTCTTGCCCGTATTCCACTGGACGAAGAACGTCTCTTCAACGTCGGCTATCTGTTCCTGCAACAGCTATGCACCGAACTGCGCCTCGACAACATCTGCAGAAATATCCGTAACCACCACCGGTTTACTTACGATTTCCATGCCATCCTTACGGATCTGATCTATGCCAGGATTCTTTCCCCTTCCAGCAAGCTCAGCAGTTTCTCTTACTGCCAGTCCTTGCTGGAACCGCCAAAGTATTCCTTGCAGAATCTTTATCGTTCCCTTTCTGTTCTCGCAGAGGAATCCGATTACATTCAGGAGGAGCTTTACCAAAACTCCAACTTTGTCTATCCTCGTAACTCAAAAATCCTTTACTATGACTGTACCAACTATTATTTTGAGATTGAAGCCGAAGATGGCATGAAAAAGTATGGCAAAAGCAAAAAACACAGACCCAATCCCATCGTGACCATGGGACTGTTCATGGATGCAGACGGCATCCCCCTTTCCTTTGAACTGTATCCAGGAAATCAGAACAAACAGCTTACCTTGAAACCGCTAGAGACCAAAGTGATCCGGGATTTTAACTGCAGCGAGTTTATCTTCTGCTCCGATGCCGGGCTTGGCAGTAAGAGCAATCGTTTTTTTAACAGCTTTGGAAACAGGTCTTATGTGATCACGTATTCTTTGAAAAAAATGAGAAAAGAGGAACGTGAACTGGCGCTCCTTCCAACACAGTTCAAGGTTCCTGGATCCCAGAAGTTCATAGACATTTCCACGCTGGATGAGACAGACCCCGAAGTGTACAACACTGTTTATTACAAAGAACACCCCATTGTCACAGGAGATATGGACGAAACCGTCATTATCACATACTCTCCCAAATACAAAGCATACCAGCAGAGGATCCGGGCAGGCCAGATCGAACGTGCCTTAAAGATCATGCAGTCTCCGGGCAAAGCCAGAAAAGGGAAAAATCCAAACGACCCTTCCCGTTTCATTCAGAAAACAGCAGTTACCGATGAGGGCGAGATTGCCCAGCAACAGCTTTATGAATTAGATGAAGAACGCATACAGGAAGAATCCATATATGATGGCTTTTACGCAGTTGTAACGAATCTGGAAGGAGATATCCGTGAAATCATCAACATCAACAAACGCCGCTGGGAGATCGAAGAAAACTTCCGGATCATGAAAACAGAATTCGAAGCAAGACCTGTTTTTGTAAGACGGGAAGACAGCATCAAAGCCCACTTTTTAACCTGTTACATCAGCCTTCTGGTATACCGGCTGCTGGAAAAGAAGCTTTTAGAAGAATTCACCTGCAGCGAAATTTTGAAAACTCTCAGAGAAATGAACATGACCCTGCTGTCTAAAGACAGTGGCTACATCCCGTCCTACAAACGTACGAAACTGACAGATGCCCTGCATACAGCCTTTGGCTTTAGGACGGATTACGAATTCATCTCAAAAGCAGATATGCGCGCAGTCATCAAAGAAACAAAGCAGAAAAAATAGCACAATTTCAAAAATAGTACATATCGATGCAAAAACGGAAACAGCCACATTCCCCATAAATACTGGGATTATGGCTGTTTTTCACTCTACAAAGTGTCAAAGATGGGATTATATCATGTGGTAGGTCGGTTGTCGATAAGTTTTTGACCTTTTTTTCCTATCTCAAAAGTCAGGTAACTTACCCACACTTTATCTTCCAGCTATAATTTTTTCTTCACGCTCTCGCTCCTTCACATATTCCCAGAATGCTTCCAACGATTCCTCGGCACTCATATCCGGTTCTGGTAATGGCTCCAGTTCATCCAGTCTTTTCAATAATCTTATCACTTCCTCTGCGTCAAACTGATCATCCTCAGCCTCCATTGTGTAATAATCAAGTCTGTCTTTCAGCAATCTGATTTCCTTACTCTTACTCATGCTTAAAATCTCCCTTCACTGTATACGTGACAGTTTTCGACAAAATCTTACAAATTTTATGAAATTATTTTTCATCCATTTTTTTGACGCAAATAAGCGGCATATGTCTCTTCATCAAGACATACACCGCTTGTCATGTTTATACTGTTACACCCTTTGCCAGTACACTCCCACATTCCCACTTTTATTCAATTACTATGTCAGATACTTATTCTTCCTCAGAACCACTCTTTTTTCTTACATAGAATACGGCTCCAAAAACAATCAGTATAATACAGATACCTATAATAATGATTATCGTATTATTCCATGCATATTTTGAAGTGCTGTCATCTGTCTTAGGTGCAGGAATGGTTTCATCAGATTTGTTGTCTGCCTGACCGTTATCACTCATAATCTTGGCATCAACAACAATCGTGTAATCTGATGCACGGGTAAATACAAGTTCCACATTTCCATCCGGATCAATCTGCCCGGCGCTGATAAATTCCAGTTCTCCGGTCTGTTCATTGTAGTAGAACAGGTTCGCATACAGTCCTGCATTCTTTGATTCCATGTTGACGGTCAGTGTGGCTGTAAATCCAAACTCTCCGTCATAGGCAAGTGTCAGGTTCATGGAATACCGTTCCCCGGTCACGTTGTTGATGACATCCACAGGAATGGATTTTCCGGCGTCGGCTCCGACTGTCACATCAAAATCAATATCTCCAGCTGCATCAGTAATATCCTTTCCATAAATCTTCCAGGAAAGGCCATTTCCCATATCCAGAACAAGTGTTGTATCTTTGCCCTTGATACTGTCAATTACATCTTTCGGTACTACCGTCGTTCCATTCATGACAACTGTTACTGTATCGCCTGACTTAGCTTCTTCAAGCTGTGGCTTGATAACATCCCAGCCTTCCTTGCCGCTGTCGTCCTTGATGTATGGCTTAATTGAATCTCCTTTTTCCTTACCATTATCCGTATCAGGCTGTGGCTTCTGATTCTGATTACCATTGTCTGTGCCAGACTGCGGTTTCCGGTTTTGGCTGCCATTATCCTTGTTGCTGTCATCGGACTTAATCTTAGCGATCGGCTGTGTGTAACTGTGTCCGCACTTGGAGCAGGTGTAGGTCATGATACCTTCCTCTGTTGTCGTTGCAGCCTTCGTCACTTTTGATACATAGCTGTGTCCTGTTGCCGGAATATTCTCCGTGTAGCTATTTCCACAAGAACAGGTATACGTCCTTACCCCTGCCTCTGTACAGGTTGCTTCCTTCGTAATGCTTCCCGTATAGTTGTGAGTGTGCTTTTCCTCCGGCAGCTTCGCAATGCTCTCTGTGTAGCTGCTGTTGCATCTGGTGCAGGTGTAGGTTCTGATGCCTTCCTCTGTTGTCGTTGGCTGCTTTGTCACGGTTGCTTTATAATCATGTCCCAATGCTGCCAGCTCTTTTCCGGTACTCAGAAGTTTATCACAGTCCGTACAATAGGTATCTCCTGCGTATCCGGTCTGCGTACAGGTTGCTTCCCGCTGATTCCGTATTTCAGTATGTGTGTGATCACATTTGCTTCTTGTAATCGTAATGCTTACACTTTCTGTCTCGTAGTTGCCCTTGTCAGTTCCTGTATAAATTGCATTCGCTGTCACTGCCACACCATCTGCAAGTGCCGTGTCCTTATCAGCCTCCTGCCAGTTCCATCCATCCGGAAGCGTAATATCGCCAACCTTCTTTGTGCTGTGCGCCGGAGCCATTTCAGCTTGCGGCATGTTCGGTGCCTGAGCTGCCTTATTTACAGTGATTGTAAGCTTTGTATCAACAGCATTATAATTATCCTTGTCTGATGGTGTAAATGTTACATCATACTCTGTCTTTTTGCTGTCTGCTGCTGTAGGTGTGCTACTGCTGTTCTTCCATGCAAATGTTCCTGTGATTTCAGTTCCATCTGCTGTCTGATAAGTTGCTTTTCCTCCGGTCAGGGTACTGTCTGAAAGTTTCTGTCCGTAGGTAAGTGCGCCTGCTGTCGGCTTCTCTGCAATTACCGGTGTTGCCTTAGTTACTTTAACAGTTATTGTTCTGGTTACTGTATTGTAGTTGTCAGCGTCATCAGGTGTGAATACTGCCTGATAGCCTTTGTTGTTTACAGTCGGAATGATATTCGTTCCTGTAAAGCTCCATGTTCCGGCAAGTGAATTGCCATCTGCCCCGGTCACACTGCCGCCTGTCATATCTGAATCAGCTAGTGCAACAGCAGGATTGTATACACGCTCTGCTACAGTTGGAACTGTTACTACTGCCGGTGTTGCCTTGGCTACTGTAATAGCCGCTGTTCCGGTAAGGTCCTCGTAATATTTGCTGTCATCAGGCTTGAATACCCAGCCCGCCTGTGTCGTTCCTGCAGTCGGTATGCAATCCGGATCAGCCCATTTGAGTGTTCCTTTTACTTCGGTGTCTGTATCTGCTTCCACAAAGGTAACACTGCTAAAGCTAAGCTTAGAAAGCTTGTCTCCATATGTAAGTGCATTGCTTCCATTTACAGATACCGTATTTCCGCTCTTTAATGTAACAAGCTTCTTATCCGTAATCTTGATTGTCATAGTATATACAGCATCTTCGTAATTTAGCATAGAAGCTGTCACTGTGATTGTAGCTGTAGCTCCAACCTGAGATTCATCTGCCTCTTTCACTTTATAGGTCAGTTTTCCGTCTTGATCTACTGCTACATCACTCAAAAGCTGCTCGTTATACGTATTTGTTAATGCGTATGCTGTAGTTCCCCTATCTGTCGGGAGCTTTCCTGCAATATCCACACCGATTGTCTTGCCGTCTGAACCGGCTGAATATGCATAACTCCTTTCCTCACCAGCTATGGTCGGCTCAGCTGCTTTGTTAATCGTAAATACGACCGGATCACTTGCAAGTCCTGCATAGTTCCCTGTCTCTGCAATATAAGCCTTTACGGCATAGATTCCTGCATTTACAGGTATGGCATCTGTATATGCAGATTCGTCTGAAGGTGCCGTATATGCAGTACCATCTGAAGCTGCTGTTGCATACTTATAAGTTACTGTGCCGAATTTTGCTGTTGCATTTGGTATTGGTGTCTTATCCTTCGCATAAGTATAATCAGAACAGCTAAGTTCTGTAGTAAAACTATTTGCTGCCTGTTTTACTGTCAGAATGCCACTCTTGCCATCTGAACCGCTTCCGGTAAAGGATACTTCATAATTGGCACTATCTGATGAGCCTGTAATTGCATAGGTTCCAACATCTGAATTGCCTTTCGCAGTAGTTGATAAGCTGATGCCAAGTGCTTCTTCGGTATCACCTGCTACCAAAACATTGTCTAAGTAGGCATCACCTGAGGCAAGACTCCATGTAAGTACAGGGTTTGTCTCTCCATAGAATTTTTCTTTATCAGCAATCACTACGGTAATCTGCTTCTTGGAAACTACCGGTGTCACTTCACAAGTTACAGAATCATAAGTATCTGCATCACTTCCTGTAGGTGTAAAGACAAGCGTGTATTTCTCACTTGTACCGACTGTCGGAAGCTTATCTGCATCCTCAGATGCCAGAGTCCATGTACCCTCAACCTTCGTGTCACTGTTTAGTCCTGCTGTCACAACTGCCTTTGTCATATCTGCCTTTTCAAACATGGCAGATACCGTATTACCATAAGTACCGGAAAGAACTGGTGCAGTCTTTACATACGGAGTCGGCTTTGCAGTGGTAAATTCAATAGCAGGCTCCGTTAATGCCGTTATATTGCCTGCCTTGTCAATGGCTGCTATCCAGACTGCAGTTTTCTTACTTGGATACAATGGAAAATAAACGTCCGGCTTTCCAAAATTACCTATTTCAATTTTATTATCACCTTTTGTTCCTGTCGTTTTGAAGATTGAAGGTGTCCAACTCGCAACAAAGTTTTGGTTAGCATTACTATACTTAAGTCCCTCCGTACGAACTTCCCATTGTCCACAATAAAGATTTTCGTCCGGTTTAAAAATCCACCCATTGCGGGGCGCCCATTTTCCATCGTTTTCGACAGCGAACTGTGGGTACTTTGGCTCACCTTTCATATAACTTTCAATATCTCTTTTGCAGTCGTCGTAGGTGTAGTCAGTAACCCCGTCAAATACTCCTTCGGATACAAAGAACCACATCAGCGTTGCATCCTCGCTTAAATTAACCTTGAGTATCGCCTCTGTATCCTTCAGGGTACCGTCTTCTTTTTTCGGGTCAGCTATTTTTACTACAGGAGCCTGTGCATCCACCACAATGCCATCGGTACAGATATAATCACTCTGATTTCCCGCACCATCCACTGCATAGGCATAGACCACGTAATTTCCTTCGCTGCTCAGGCTGCCCGAAATGGTTGCGCCGTCTGATGATGGAAGAATAGTGCCTGTTCCTGCGGCTACTTCCGAAAACTTACCGCCTGCTGCCAGCGCATCCAGTTCATCCTTTGTCTTTACTGATGCCAACGCCGTATCTGAAACCTTCTCAACATAATAGCAATACCTGGAAATGCCGCTGACCTCAGCCACATCGGCTTTCTTATCATTTGCCTGTATCTTAATATCCAGTGTTGCATCATTATAAAGATAGCCAAAGCTGATGGTGTTCAAAAGCGACCGGAACCAGTTTTCCTTAATCTGGATACCATAGCCATCCGCCACGCCATCCTTATCCGCCCAGGTCGGCGCACTCTTATCAATGCAGATGGTTACCACCACCGGCTCGGAAAGACAGCCCTTTGCCGTATCCTTTCCATAGAGCGTTACCGTATTTTTACCCTCCTGCGTGAAGGTATAGCCCGGATTTTCGCCTGCAACCGCCGCCTCAAGACCTTCATAAATCTCCACGCTGCCGTTTAGCCAGGAATCTGAAGCAGCAGCTTTACTGTTTCTGTATAAAATCTGAGCTGCGTCATTTTGGTCATCAATCGCAAAGCTTACAGGCACATCCGCCCTGTACCATTTATCAGTGCCAGAAACTAACGTCTGCGCCAGCGTAAAGGCATACGGAATCTCAAAGCGTATCGCCGCATTTCCCGTATAATTGCCCTTGCCGGTAAGGTTAAGCTTTGCCGGCTTTGCATCTGTAGTGGGTCCGGTCGTGTCTTCCTCTGTTACCGTAAAGTCTGTGTCCTTTACCAGAACATAGCTGCCGCCATCCGCACCTGTAACGCCGCTGTCTGTCAGGATCTTTTTAAGGTCTGCAGCTTCCCAGTCAAGGTCATCAAAAGAATACGGCTTTCCGGTGTAGTAAGCACAGCCACTAAGCGAGGTAGAAGGAATTGATAACTTACTTAAATCTCTCGGCGTAATCTCCGCTGTCAGCGACATCTCAACAGACGGACAACTATTATTTTCCGCCATGACCATAATCGTAAAAGGATAGCTGCCTGCATTGGTAACCGTATAGGTATTTGCGTCCCCATACGCCTTTCCATCTGCTCCTTTGCAAGTTATTTGCAGCGGAAATGTATCCATATACTCACTGTCAAACCCATCCTTTGCAAGCGTCTTACCCGTGCAGGGCGCAATATAGCCGTCCGTTACCAGAATATGTGCATTCGCATCATACTTATCCGCTTTAAGTGTTACGTTTATCGCATCACTGTCAGTCAATGCCGTATGTGACTTTCCATCATACTCTGTCGCAGCTGCCGTAGCGCCTGTTACCTGCATCTCACCCTGTCCGATTGCAAACTTAAATGCAACCGTACCATAGTAAGCGCCGCGTCCGGTAATTATCGCTGTAGGCGCATCAGTTGACTCTTTATTTTCATTACATTTAATGTTGTTTTTATAGATTACTGTATAGTTTGCGTTTGTAATGTCTGCATTGGCAGAGCCTGTGGAGTCCTGTGCCAGCTCTTTTCCAGATTTGTATTTTGGTCCGGTAAGCTTTACATCTCCGTTTGCAGTCATCAGTGTAATGCCCGTCATTACCTGCGGATAGCCATCGTAAATACGTCCCTCCAGACCCTCAATTATCAGTCTGCTTTTCTTATAGGCTTCCGCAAGGTCAGTCCTTTTGCAGTTGCTGCAATAGCCATAGTCATCCTTCGTATGTGCCTTAAGGGTTACCTTAGAAGACGGCATCGTGAAGGAAAGGTCTGTCGTATCTATCGTTACTGCTTTGCCGCCATAAGGCTCATAAGAGCAGACCTCGCCCGTGACCTTAATTTTCTGGCCTGTCGCACCTCCATTGCTGTACAGTCCGTAGGTTACACCATCCCTCTGTGTGACATTCGTGTCATTTTCTCCACCTGTAGGCAGAGCGATACCACTCAGCTCTATCGGAAACCATACCTTAAATGCGCCAGCTCCCTTCGTTATTTTGCTGGAAAAATCAGCAGAGTCATGATTACAGTAGATGCTGGCATCCAGATTACTTTCATCTCCCGTAAACGCATCAGGTATTTGTGCTCCCTTCTCTATAACTATCTCAGCCTTGCCAGAAGGAACCGTTACATTCTCTAGTCCAGCTACACCCTCGCCCAGCCGCAGTACAGCGGTATCACCAGGAAAGCTTATGTTTCCGACCACGTTTATATTTTCTATGGTAACATCCTGTCTCCCTGTCATAAACAGGTAGTTTCCCTTACCCGTCAAGGTATGTGGCTCATCACCCTCTGAACGCAGCGTTATCTCAGCCGGAAAATATACTTTATCGAGCATCTTGTTTATACTCTTACCTGCTATCGTATCCTTCAGCAGCAGGATTTCCAGCTTCTTCCATAACTTGTATTCTTCATTCTTTTGATGCTCTTTCGATTCTTCCAGATAGAACATTGCTGCATCCCATGTCAGGAAATACATCGTTTTTGTCTCACCGCTATTTTTTTCTATCTGAAACTTTACAACGGCCTGAGATGTATCCTCCGGCATGTCAGCGCGAAGCACTTTTACACTGCCCTGACTTCTATCCGTTCTGCTTATATCGGTCTTAATATCGGCTGAATAAAAAGCATAGCCTTCTTCCAGCGTATCCGCAATAGCATAACCCTGCGTTTTATCAAGCAGAGAATCATCATTTTTACCAAAATTGCTCAGAGCAATCTCTCCATACTCACCACCTGAAAGCATTACTTTTGCACGTTTTATCTGGCTAAACTCTCTGTGGTCTATATGCAGAGCCTTTATCTTTGCAGTATCTCCGGATACGCTAAGGGTGGCACCTCCACATACCAGAACCTCTTCTCCCTCATACGTACCTCCGGTAATTGTACAGGAAATATCAGTATTGTGCATCTCACTAGCTTTTCCAATATAAATACTGTTGCTGTAATAACCATCTTTTAGCTTTGCAGCCGCACCACCCAAAAACCTCAAGACACCCTTATAATTACCATTCTCTACCGTAAGCTTTGCTTTGTTCTGAATAGAAACTGGGGCGATCAGTGTTCCATTCTGTCCCGTGCCTGCGTCTTTAAAGACTGCCTCCACACCTTCGCCAGTGATATAAAGACCCTTTCCTGTAACGGTACAGCCATTGAGATCCATACAAAAGCTGACATTTTTTGTACCCCCATCTATTTTCCACTCGCTTCCTGTCTCAGAAATATTTTTCAGGATTTTCAACGTAATTTCAAGGTCTGCATCAGCAGCATCTACTGCATCTTTCATTGCAGCTATTGCTTTCGTAAGTGTTGCATAACGTTTTGTATTCCCACCTACCGTAACTTCCGCAACACCTTCTTCTACCGTAAAGACAGCCTTTTTGGAGGTCGCCGTATATTCACCGCAGGTCGCTACACAGTAGTATTGATAAGTGCCTGCCAAAAGTCCTGTAGGAATCCTGTAGGTCGCAGATGTTGCATCCTGCCCCGTTTGTTTTACTTTGGTTGTTGTCCCATTTATTGTTTTATCAGCATACCACTGGTAGGAGATACTGCCACTGCCAGATTCCGCTTTTACGGTTAGCTTCGGCGCCTCGGCAGCGGTATAGTTTTCCATCACAGTTTCCGCTCCGCTTGAAATCGTAGGATGCGTCGTGAAATAGAGCGGACTTTTAACAGCCGTTACCTTTCTCCCTTCTTCTGTCCACCTGGCTGTTAGGTCTGCATAGGTACCATCATCATACTTTAAGGTATAGCCGACCTTCAGAAGGTCCTGCAGGGTTTTCTTAGGATTATTAACCCAAATCGCATTGCCTGAGGCTTGGGCAGGGGTAAAGGTTCCCTCTGCAATCTGGCTGTTGTCGGGTAATCTAAGACGTCCATTAAAGGTTCCACCCTCAATGTTTACAGCTAACTTTTTATATTCGTTATCCATTATAATACGGTTGCCAGCATTCGCTGTTAAAGTAGCGCCTTTTTTAACTGTAATTTTAATGCTACTATTATCGTAAACACCGATGCAGCGAGAATCCTTGTTATTGTTTTCAATAACTGCGCCGCCGCCAATGATACAGTCGGAGCAGCTGCCCATAAACATAATAGCGCCATATTTAAGCTTAACGTTTCCGGTCACCTTCGTATTGGTAATTGTACAGGCGTTACTGTCACAAATAGTAATGACGCCTTCCTGACTACCATTACTTCCACTAATATTTGCTTCGTCAATGGTACAGGTCGCACCTCCCCACATCGCAACTGTGGAACCGGTTCCAGCATTTTTGATTGTGACATGCTCAATTTTCAGCACGCTATCTACAGTTATCAGTCCATCTCCTTTGAATCTATTTTGCCCATATTGATAGTTGCCTGTAATTGTTCCCTCATTCGAGCCGGACGAGGTAATTGTTATATTTGCTCTTTTAAAATATAAACGCGCATTGTCAGCCAGTTTCAATGTATGGCCATTCAAATCCAGCTCTATCTCTTTTGCCAAACCGGTACCAATGGTAAGCGCACTTGTTATGGAGGCATCATCATTCAACAGTTTAATGGAAACTTTTTCCAGGTTTGCGTTTCCATGCCCGCCAATCCATGTTGCAAGGTCCTGAGCGTTGTATTTTTTCTGTACAGTCCCGTCAGCTTTCATTTCTGTTACTTCAATCGTTCCATCAGCCAGCAGCGCAATCCCATATTCGCCTACGAGCACATAGATGGTCGGAAGCTCCACGTCTTTACCCAATACGAGCTGGTTGCCGTCTCCATCCTCATCCGGCAGTACCGGCGTGTAGGCATAGCAGAAGCCGTTTGACACTTCACTGCTGTCAAATTCTTCTGCGTCGCTCTCTTCCACATTCAGCTCCCACTTGATGTTTTCCAGACGGATTTTCTCCGTCGTTGTCTCTGTCTCAGAGGAAGCTGCTGCGTCAGAACTGCCTGTCGTCTTTACACTGTCTGCATTATCGGATGTAGATGCTGTGTCGGTTTTCTTTGCATTGTCTGCACCGTCGGATGTGGCTGCTGTGTCAGAGGCATCGTCCTTCTCTGCCGCGTGTACTATGAGTTTATGCGGCAGAAGGGCATCCGCCATCTGGCCAATAAGCGCACCAAAAGCAGAGGGTAGGTCGGCACGTGCCTGTGTATCCTCTGTATCAGAGCTGCTAGAGCCATTTGGGTTGTTTGATTTGTCAGAATTTCCAGAATCCTTTGATGTATCCGAATCCTTTGTATCTGCATTTCCATTGTCAGAAGTACCAGACTTATCGGAAGCATCCGCATTGCCGGAATCGCCATCCTTTTCATCTGAGGATGCTGTATCCTTCTTATCATCAGAGGACGCAGTATCTCCATTACTGTCATCCTTCTGCGCATCGTCCTTCTCTGTATCTCCCGTCTCGGAAGCATCTTCTTCATCGTCGGCTTCCTTTTCATCCGCCTGCGTGGTCTTTTCTACCGTAACGGTCAGGCTGGTCGGAAACTTGATGTCGCTCTCAAGCGCACCGATGGGCAGGGTCTGCTCCGTGATGTCCTTTGAAAGCTCCTCAAAGGAAACAATAGTCGTTTTACCTGTCTCACTTTCATCGGTCTTTGCAGAAACCGAGAGTGCGGACAGGTCTACAGTATTGGCAACCATCGCAACGGTCAAGCCCATCACAAGTATGCGCTTACGCAGCTCCCTCCACCTGATTTTTTCATGGGTCTGCTGCCAATCCTTCTCTGGCATGGTGTTTTTCTTTTTCATGTAAACTCCTCTCTTTTACCCTTTTCCCTGAAGCAGCCGGGATACTGCCTCCCGCAGCTGATATTCCGTCACAGGCTTTACCAAAAAGGTGTCCGCCTGCATCCTGCGGCTTTGGGGTTCAAACTCTGCCTGGTCGCTGATCCACAGGAGAGGGACATCCCTGCTGTACCCTCGTATGCTCATGCAGAAATTCATCCCCCTGGCTCCGTCCTCCATGACCACCACAGCGTCATAAGGCCCATCCCGCTGCATGGCATAGGTACAAAACACGCCATTATCAAAGCGGTCTACTTTGCCCAGCTTCATCAGCAAAGCGGTTTCTTTTTCTTTCTGGCTATAACTGCACAGCGCAATTCGCATGTTCGCACCTCAATTTTGTGATGGGTTTTATCGCCTCATATAGCTCCTGATCGGAGCAGTCTGCCGAAAGGAACGCAGAGATACGCAGGTGATACGCGATCAGGGCGAAGTTTTCATCATCGCTCCACCAGACAAGCGGTGTTTCCGGTGCCAGCCGCTTCGTCTGTATGGCCGCCTCCAGTCCCTTTGCTCCGGTCATGGCGATGACAACCGCATGGTAGCGGCTCCGCCGGAGTGCCTGAGCAAGCTGGTTCTCATTCCACAATTCGTCAATCGCAAGCTGCCCATCCCCATCAAAAAGGGAGCGCAGCCTGCTTTCAAACCATTCCACATTTCTCAGCTCCGTACAAAGTGCGATTTTCATGCTGAGCCTCCTTTCCTGAAAAGAAAAATAAAAAAACCAGACCTTCTCATCGGAAAGTCTGGTACTATAATTAGGACAGCATCTTGTCAAGGGAAATGCAACCGACTTTGTTTAAGACGCAGGTTTCCTGTTTAAGACGCAAGTTTTTTCCTGCGGTTTTATATTATACTAATAAATGATCCTACGGATCACAAGCCTTCCGAGCCATCCCGGGTTGGAAAGGATGATTCCATGGATATCGATAAAGACGATTTCCCATCGGAACAGGCAAACGGTGATACAGGGGAAGATACCGCTTTGCAGCTACCCCCTGAAGTGCAGACGATTGCCGGCGCTTCAGAGCTTACCGCTCCTGCCCGGAAGCTTTCGGAAAACAGGAAAGAGCCGGTGCAAAGCGCTATAACCGTTCCCCAGGAAGTCGCAGATTCCCAAAACTCTGCTTTTTCAGAGTTCTTCGATGAAACCACTGACCGGATTTCCGGCACACGCTT
>ENA-UOJV01002393-UOJV01002393.1-human-gut-metagenome-genome-assembly--contig:-C82-NODE-2393-length-15457-cov-14.969744_pt1 | contig 15457 bp, 12 predicted proteins | sample MGYA00242356_ERZ723903 | MGnify/ENA metagenome assembly ERZ723903
AACTGGGCGATCTCCATGACGGTCTTGTGCTCCCGGCGGGCGCCCTTGAGCATCTTGTCCTCGCCCTCGTCGGCATCGGAGGTCAGGTGGCCCACGTCGGTGATGTTCATGACCCGGTTCACATCGTAGCCCACATAGCGCAGGTACTTCTCCAGCACATCCTCCATGATGTAGCTGCGGAGGTTGCCGATGTGGGCAAAGTGATACACCGTGGGGCCGCAGGTATACATCTCCACGTGGCCCGGCGTGTGGGTCCGGAACTCCTCCTTCTTATGGGTGACAGAATTATACAGATACATAGTCAAGCTCCTTTTGGCTGCAAATTTTAGCTGCAAAATTCGGAAAGCTCCGTGCAGAACAGAAAACGCCTCCCATGCCCGCAGGCATGAGAGGCGAAGCGGCTGCTCCACGGTTCCACTCTCGTTTATCGCTCTATGGCCGGTGACGGCGGCCTGCCGGAGGGCGTCTGCATCCCCCGCACTCCCGGACGCACTTTCGGCCCTTGCTCCGCAGGACGGCTTGCAGCCGGTGGCCATCCCTCTCTGCCCGGAGCGCCGGGCGTACTCTTTCCGATCAACGTGCTATGTTACGATGCTTATGGTATCAGGATTTCCCGCCGGTGTCAAGTACGGCTTTTCCCGGCGGGGTACGGTTGACGCTGATCCGTCAGGCCCAGCAGATACGGGGTCTTCAAGACATATTGCCCCTCACCCGTACGTTTTCTCAGCCGTCTATGACATCGATGGTCTGAAGTCCGGAGCGCATCACCAGATGCCGCAGGGTCGGCCGGTACATGAAGGGGCTTTTCAGGAGCTTTGCAGCGATCTTCCTCCGCAGATGGCCGGTGGCCCGCCGATAGGCCTGATGGAGATCCGCCGGTGCGGCGGTCAGCACCTCTGCCAGCAGTCGGGCTGAGTCCATGGCGAAGCTGATGCCCTCAAAGGAGCTGGTGCTGATGAAGCCGGCGGCCTCTCCGATGAGGAAGGCGCCGTCCCGGCCCAGTGAGACGTCTCCGGGATGGGAGGGACGCAGCACCATGCAGGCCTCGGTTTTCAGCGGCTCGCCGAATACAAAGGCGAACCGCTCCTGCAGGCGCTGCTTCTGCCGGTCGAACATCTCCCGGCAGCTCCGGGGGGCAAAGGCACCGCCGAAGATGAATACCTGATCCTTGGAGATGGACCAGGAGCAGGCATCGCTGGTGTCGGGGTCAAAGATACAGGAATAAAAGGGCTTGGGGTGCCGCTCCGGGAACCACTGCTGGATGGCGGTATAGCTGCGGATGCGCTTTTCTGGGTACAGAGCCCGCCGTACCACGGAGTTGGCACCGTCCGCCCCCACCAGATACCGGCAGGTCATCTGCTGTCCGCCGACCAGAGTCACCCGATATCCCTCCGTCAGACGTTCCACGGCTATGACCTGCCCGTCGATGCGCTGGCAGGGGACCATATCCAGCAGCCACGCATCGAACTTCTGCCGGTCCATGTTCAGGTAGGTGCGCTGATAGTGCCGCACCAGTCCGGCCTCCAGATCGATGGTCTTGACGGAGAAGATCTGCGGGTCCACCAGAACGTCCTTAGGGAGGGTGATATCATACCGGGCCAGAGAGCGCTGGGCATCCTCCGAGAGTAGACCGCCGCAGGGCTTGGAGAGGTCGCTCCGATAGATGACGGCACAGCGCATTTTCCGAGGCAGTAGTCGGGCCAAGGTGGCTCCGGCAGGTCCGCCGCCGACGATGACAAGATCAAAATTCATAGGGATACGGTTACTTGTTCTCTTGGAATACGTCCCAGTTTTTGGCGAAGTACTCCACGCCGGAGTAGACGGTGGTCACCAGAATGACGCCCTGGCACACCAGATTCAGCCAGTGGGGGATGCCGAAGAGCATCAGGCAGATGCACACCATGGTGCTGGCGGTCTTGACCTTGCCGGACCAGCCTGCGGCGATGACCCGGCCCTTCTCCACGGCAATGAGCCGCATCCCGGACACGGCGAATTCCCGCAGCAGCACCACAGCCAGTACCCAGCCCACCATGTCGCCGGTCTCCACGAACCAGCACAGCGCCGCCATTACCAGACACTTATCCGCCAGCGGATCGGCAAACTTGCCAAAGTCCGACACCTGATTATAGTGTCGGGCCACATATCCGTCCAGCAGGTCCGTCAGGCAGGCCAGAATGTATACCCCCAGCGCCACATAGCGGCTGCCGGGGAAGCCCCAGTATACGATCACAAGAAACAGCGGGATCATAAACACCCGTGCAAGGGTCAGCTTGTTGGCAGTGTTCATAGGCATAGCTTTATTCCTCCTCAGAAAGTTCCTCCACCGCTTCGCCGGTGAGGTCGCCGTCCATGGCGCCGGTGATACGCACCATGACAAAGTCTCCGGGCTCCACATCCCGCTCCGCCGTAAAGAAGATGCACCCGTCGATGCCGGGGCTCTCGGCGTAGCTGCGGCCCACATAGCTCATGGCCTGAACGTCATAGCCGTCGCACAGCACCTCCACGGTGTCGCCCATGCGGCTGTCGTTGAACTCGTCCATGACCTGTGTTTGAATCTCCATTACCAGCTCCGCCCGGCGCTGGGCCTCCTCGGTGTCCACCCGGTTCAGCATTCTGGCCGCCGGAGTCCCCTCCTCCGGAGAGTAGGGGAAGGCCCCCACCCGCTGGAGCTTCTGCTCACCCAAAAAGTCGCACAGCTCCTCGAAGGCCGCCTCGTCCTCATAGGGCAGTCCCGTGATGAGGCTGGTCCGCAGCACCACGCCGGGGATGCGCTCCCGCACCCGGCGGAACAGCTCCTCCAGCCCGGCCTTGGTCTCCCGGCGGCGCATGGCCTTGAGAACGGTGTCGTTGCAGTGCTGGATAGGGATATCCAGATAGTTGCAGATCTTTGCCTCCCCGGCGATGGTGTCAATGAGCTCGTCGGAGAGATTGTCGGGGTAGAGATAGTGGAGCCGCACCCAGTGGAAGGGAAGCCTGCACAGCTCCCGCAGCAGCTCCGGAAGCCGCCGCTCTCCGTACAGATCTACGCCGTAGCGGGTGATATCCTGAGCGATGACGATGCACTCCTGCACCCCGTCCTCCGCCAGCGCACGGGCCTCCTTCAGAATGTCCTCCATCCGGCGGCTGCGGTAGTTTCCCCGCAGGGAGGGGATCACGCAGTAGGCGCAGCGGTTGCTGCACCCCTCAGCAATGCGGAGATAGGCGTACTGCCGGGGGGTGGACAACACACGGGGCAGCTCCTCCACGGGGCCGTTGATGTCGGCAAAATGGCGGCACTCCTGACCGTTCACCACCTGCTCCAGCGCCGTGACGATGTCACCGAAGCAGCCGGTTCCCATGATGCCGTCGATCTCCGGCAGCTCCTCCAGAATGTCCGCCTGATACCGCTGGCTGAGACAGCCCGTTACCAGAATTTTGCCCACCTCACCGGCGGCCTTCAGCTCCGCCGCCGCCAGAATGGTATCGATGGCCTCGCTCTTGGCGCTGTCGATGAAGCCGCAGGTGTTGATGACCACCACGTCGCTGCCGGAGCAATCCTCCTGCACGGTATGTCCGGCCTGCAGGCACAGGGCCATCATCTGCTCGGTGTTCACCCGGTTTTTGTCGCAGCCCAGGGATATAAATGATACATTCATGCTGTGTTTCCTCTGATGTTTGGTATGTGGATTTGTGATCTTGCAAAGGAGCATTCAAGGAGATGCTCTCTGGATAGACGATAAAGATGTGATCTGCTCCCGCCGGAGGAAATAAGAAGAATGATCGGCAAAAATATGCCGCCGGAGGTGGTTTTGCATAGGAGCAATTTACCTTTGGGAAGGGATCCTCCCTATTCCTCCGCCATTTCCTCGCCCAGACGGTTCAGCACCGGACGGATATCCTGCCAGGAAAAGCCCCGCCGCTGGAGAGCGGCAGCCAGCTTGCGCTGCGTCTCTCGATCAAGGGGCTTCCCTTTACACTTGCTGCGGATAAAGCGCTCGATGGCCTCCTCGCCCTCCGGCAGCAGGGCCAGCGCATCGTCCCACAGCTCCTGCGGGATGCCCCGGCGCTGCAGCTCCTGCCGCACCCGGCCGGGGCCGTAGCCCATGGCGGCATAGTGCCGGGCAATGGCGGCGGCGTAGGCCGACTCGTCCACGGCCCCCAACTCCTCCAGCCACTGGGCTGTATCCTCCGCCAGCTCCCGGTCGCCGCCCTTACGGGTCAGGTGCTCCATCACCTGCTTTTTCGACAGCATTCGGCTGCCGGTGAGTCGGGCGCCACGGGCCTTCATCTCCGACCGCTTGGCGGACTGCTCCACCTGCGCCAACAGCTGCTCCGGCAGCTCCAGACCGGGCCGCAGCCCGAAGACCAGCAGCTCCTGCTCCGTTACCCGCAGCAGGTCGCCCCCCTCCAGGAATACCAGTACCCGGTCCTTCCTGTGGCGGGAGGGCTCGATGCGATCAATCCGCATCGTCGAAGTCGTCGGCGGATACATCCACCGCACGGCCTGCGGCCCGTGCCGCCACCTTGGACTGATTGCTCATCAGCTTGTGGAAGTCACGGCGGATGTTGGCCTCCAGTGCGTCGGCCTCGTCGGGATGATCCCGCAGATATTGCTTGGCGGCATCACGACCCTGACCCAGGCGCACCTCGCCCATGTTGAACCAGGAGCCGCTCTTCTGTACCAGATCCAGCTTCACGCCCAGATCCAGCATCTCGCCCAGCTTGCTGATGCCCTCGCCATACATGATATCGAACTCCGCCTCCCGGAAGGGGGGTGCCACCTTGTTCTTGACCACCTTGGCGCGGGTGCGGTTGCCGATCATCTCGCCGCCGGACTTCAGCGTTTCGATGCGGCGCACGTCGATGCGGACGGAGGCGTAGAACTTCAGCGCCCGACCGCCGGTGGTGACCTCCGGGTTACCGTACATGACGCCCACCTTTTCCCGCAGCTGGTTGATGAAGATGACCACGGTATTGGTCTTGGCGATGATGCCCGTCAGCTTCCGCAGCGCCTGACTCATGAGCCGGGCATGGAGCCCCACGAAGCTGTCGCCCATCTCTCCCTCGATCTCGGCACGGGGGACCAGAGCGGCCACGGAGTCCACCACCACCACGTCGATGGCCCCGGAGCGCACCAGCGCCTCGGTGATCTCCAGCGCCTGCTCACCGGTGTCCGGCTGGGAGATGAGCATATCCTCGATCTTCACCCCCAGCGCACGGGCATAGGTGGGATCCAGAGCGTGCTCGGCATCCACAAAGGCCACCTCGCCGCCCATTTTCTGGGCCTGCGCCAGAACGTGCAGAGCCAGTGTGGTCTTACCGGAGGACTCAGGCCCATAGATCTCGATGATGCGGCCACGGGGCACGCCGCCGATGCCCAGCGCCAGATCCAGCGCCAGAGAGCCGGTGGGGATGGCCTCCACATTGGGCTGCACATTGTCGCCATAGCGCATGATAGAGCCCTTGCCGTAGGTTTTTTCGATTTGCTGCATGGCGGTCTCCAGCGCCTTTTTCTTGTCAGAGACCACGGGAGCAGCTATAGAGCTGTCTTTCTTCGCTGCCATGTTTCTTCCTCCTGTATCAATGAAAATTTTCGTGGTAAATGGGCAGAGGCCCATCGATTTACAAAGTCGTTTCGCCGGTCATCAGGCGTCGGCATAGACCTCCCGATAGCGCAGGCCCGTCACCACACGGGGGATGCCCGCCGGATCCGGCAGGATCTCCAGCTCACCGAAGCCCTCGCCTCGCATGAGCCGCAGGACGTCGTCGGCCTGCCCGATGCCCACCTCGAAGGCCAGGCGGCTCCCGGTGTGCAGCACGTCCCGCCAGCGGCGGCAGACGCTGCGGTAGAAGTCCAGCCCGTCGGTCCCGCCGTCCAGCGCCAGATGGGGCTCATAGTCCCGGACGGAGACGTCCAGTCCGGCGATGTCCCCGGAGGGAATGTAGGGGGGGTTGCACACCAGACAGTCAAAATCCCCCAGCCGGGGAGGCGGATCGGACAGAGCGTCCATCTTTAAGGATACCACCTGTCCGCTGAGGCTGTTGCGGCGGATATTCTGGCGGCAGATCCGCAAGGCCCCCTCGTCCAGTTCCCCCAGCACCACCCGTGCGCCGGGGACCTGACTGGCGATGGCCAGACCGATGCAGCCGGAGCCGGCGCACAGATCCAGCACCCGGCACTCCGGCAGGGGCCGCAGCCACGCTACCACGTGGTCCACCAGCGTCTCCGTGTCCGGACGGGGGATCAGCACGCTTTCGGAGATGTCCAGCGGCAGCCCGTAGAACTCCCACTCCCCGATGAGGTAGGCCACCGGCTCCCCCGCCAGATGGCGGCACACCAGATCCCTCGCCCGCTCCTCGATGGCCGGGGGGACATACAGCTGCCCATCCCGCACCAGCTGGCTGCGGGTCTTGTCGGAGGCGAAGCACATCAGCTCACGGGCCTCCAGCGTGGCGGCCTCGATGCCTGCCCGGCGGAGAGTCTGCCGGATATCCATATACAAATTGTTGTAAGTAGTCGCCATAATACGCTCCGTTGTCATATTTTGAGCTTTTCAGGGGAGAACGGCCGGGAATTTCTCACCAGCGGTCCTTGTCCTTCTCCTCCGGCAGCACCAGCTTCAAGGCCTCAATGGCCACCTCCAGCATGGAGTCGTCCGGCTCGTTGACGGTGAAATTCTGGAGCCACATACCGGGGGCGGACAGCACCCGTGTGAGGGCATTGTCATGCCGCCCCACCAGCCGGTTGAATTCATAGGTGATGCCCACCACCGGGATCAGCAGCAGCAGATGCATCCCGATACGGACCCAGATGTTCTGCCAGTTGACGTAGCTGAAAACGATGCTGCTGCACAGGATGGACACGATGATGACCACAAAGAGGAAGCTGGTGCCGCAGCGGGGATGATGCTTGGGCTGGATGCGGGCGTTTTCCACCGTCAGGGGCAGGCCCGCCTCATAGCAGAAAATGGTCTTGTGTTCGGCACCGTGGTAGCAGAACACCCGGCGCACATCCTTCTGCTTGGAGCAGAGGATCAAATAGGCCAGAAAGATGGCCACCTTGATGACGCCCTCAATGAGATTGTGGAGGGCGGCGTTCTGAGCGCGGAACAGCCCGGCCACGAAGGTGGGCAGCAACATGAACAGCGCCAGCGTCATGCCCAGAGACAGCAGCACCGACACCCATACCAGCACGTTTTGGAGCTTTTCTGCCGGAACGTGCTTTTCCAGCCACAGGTCCAGCTTGGAGGGCTGGGCGGCCTCGTCGTCGGGGAAGTAGTCCGCCGAGAACATCAGGGCCTTGACGCCCCGGATCATGGAGTCCAGAAAGGTCACGGCCCCCCGCAGAATGGGAAGGCCCAGAATGGGGTATTTATCCTTGATAAGCGTCAGTTCCTCCACCTTGGTCACAAGGCCCTCCGGGGAGCGCACCACAATGGCCTGCTTTTCCGGGCCACGCATGAGGATGCCCTCAATGAGAGCCTGTCCGCCGATGGAGGTGCGGAATGTACCGGGTTTGTGTTCCATAGACGATGTAAGTTCCTTTCCGTAAGTATAGCACTTGCTCGAATGAAATGCAACAACTGTTCTATTTCTATCAATGCTCCGTGTGGGGCGGAATGGGCAGGGTAATGGTCACCAGAGCGCCGCCGCCGTCGGCGTTGCCGATCTCGAAGGTGCCGCCGTGGCGGGTGATGATCTCATCGCACACCGCCAGACCGATGCCGCTGCCACGGGCCTTGGAGGAGCCCTTGTAGAATTTCTGCTTCACATAGGGCAGCTCCGCCGGGGGGATGCCGGGCCCGAAGTCCCGGATGCGGATGACATAGTTGTCCGCATCCCGCCGCAGAGAGGCGATGATGCGCTTGCCGGAGCCACCGTGCTTGGCGGCGTTGTCCAGTACGTTGCACAGCACCTGCTTCAGCCGTTCCGGATCGCCGGGGATAGGATCGGCGTACAGTTCGCCGTCGTCGTCATACTCCAGATGGATGCCGTCCTGTCGGAACAGCTCCTGATAGGTGTAAACGGCGTCCTCGAACTCCGTCTGCAGGTCCACGTCCTCGATGCGGAGGGTAAAACGGCCGTCCTGCATCTTGGAGAACTCCAGCAGCTCCTCCACCATGTTGGTGAGTCGGCGGGATTCCTTGAGGATAATGTGCAGACCCCGGCGCAGCTGAGCGGGATCGTCGTCCTCCAGCAGTGTCTCGCTCCAACCATTGATGGCCGTCAGGGGGGTGCGGAGCTCGTGGGACACGGAGGAGATGAACTCCGTCTGGATCTTCTCACTCTGGCTGATTTTCAGGGACATATCGTTGATGTTGTCCACCAGCTCCCCCATCTCATCGGTGTAGGGGTTGGGCAGCTGGATGCCGTAGCTGCCGCCGGAGATGCGCTTGGCGGCGTCCGTCACCTCAGCCACCGGGGCCACCACGCTGTTGATGAACAGCAGACTGGAGATCAGCACCAGACAGATGACCCCGGCGATGATGGCGCTGATGATGAGGATGGTCAGAAGGATCTGATGGTCGATCTGCCGGGTGGCGGTGACATAGCGCATAAGGGCCACCGTGGAGCCGTTGAACTTCAGGGGTGTAGTGACGGCCATCACCGACTCGCCGGTGACGGGGTCCTTGCCGCTGAATACCTCGATGCTGCCGCTCTCCAGCGCCCGTGCGAGCTCCGGGGTCTGGGGAGCCGTGCCTGCGGCCACGCCCTGAGTGGAGTTATCCACCCGGCCGTAGAGATTCAGGAATTGCAGCTCGATGCGGGTGCTGTCGAAGCTGGCGGCGTACAGTGAGGCGTTGCGGTAGTACTCGCTGTAGCTGCTCATGCTGTAAGAGTTGAAGTAGTCGGCGCCGGCCTTGGCTTTGGCCTCCAGCGTGGAGCGGGCGGAGCCGTAGTAGTTGTTGGCCACGGTTGCCGAGGCCAGAATGGCCGCCAGCACCAGTATCAGGATCACAGGCCCCACACTGTTGAGGATCCAGCGCTTGCGCAGGCCCTGTATTCGCAGACGCTCCTTCATGGACCGTCACCTCCTTGCTGCGGGGCCATCAGGCGTCCCACTTGTAGCCGTAGCCCCATACGGTGCTGATGAAAGTGGGGTTGGTGGCGTTGTCCTCGATCTTCAGCCGCAGGCGGCGGATGTTCACGTCCACGATCTTCAGCTCACCGAAGTAATCCCGGCCCCACACCAGATCCAAAATCTCCTCACGGGACAAGGCCTTGCCGGGATTCTCCATGAACATCCGCATGATGGAGTACTCCACCTGCGTCAGCTTCACGGGCTTGCCGTTCTTTTCCAGCGTGCGGTTGCGGGTGTTCAGCAGGAAGGGGGGCTGACTGATCTCGCCGGAGTGCTCCTCCATGCTGCCGCCGCTGCGGCGCATGAGGGCGTCCACCCGTGCCGTCAGCTCGGCGGGGGAGAAGGGCTTAGTGACGTAGTCGTCGGCTCCGGTCATCAGGCCCGTGACCTTGTCCATCTCCTGTGAGCGGGCGGTGAGCATGATGATGCCGATGCGGGAGTTGGTGGCCCGGATGCGGCGGCATACCTCGAAGCCGTCGATGCCGGGGAGCATCACATCCAGCAGCGCCACACGGATATCGCTGTGCTGCTGCAGCATCTCCAGCGCCTCCTCGCCGGTGCCTGCCTCGATGACCTCATAACCGGCACGGCGCAGATTGATGACGATAAAGCTGCGGATGCTGGATTCATCCTCCAGAACCAGAACTTTTTTCATAAGCTACTCCTTCTATGTCGTTAGTTGGCGTCCCAAGAGTGGACGATCAGGTTGAAATTATGACGCAGCGCTTCCTCATCCAGCGAATAGATCTCACTGAGGGTCTCGGCGGCGTAAATGGTGCCGGTGCGGCGCCTGAGTACCACCCGATTGCCCCGGAGGGCCCGCCGCTCCCGGTTTTCGCCGGTAAGGGCGCAGATACTCAGGGCCTTCTCCCCCTGCACCGACAACGTTACCTGCGTCTCACCGATACCGGCGTCCGAGGCGAGAGCGGTGACCTCGCCCGTCCAATCCTCCGGCAGGATAAAGTACCAGCCGCCGGACAGACAGTGGTAGGTGCGCTCCACGGTGGCAAGGCCGTCGGGCCGGTACTGCTCCCAAAAGACCATGCCGTCGGCCTGCTTGGTGTCGGAGACAGAGCTGTCGGGCCGGGGAAGCTCCGTGATGCCGTCGCCGTTGATGTCCTGCGGTGTCAGCTGACGATAGGGAGCCGTGGCGGCGGAGAGCCCCGTGCTGCGGTCCAGCGCAGCGTTGACGAGCCCGGCGTCCTCCTGCCAGACGAGGATATCCGTCACGGCGATGCCCTGGCTGTTGATGCCGGTGATGAACACCGCCGGGGTGTCCTGATCCAGCTTGCCGGTGACCACACTGCCCTGATTCAGCTCCGCCATGGTGCTGGACAGGGCGCAGCGGTGGGAGACGGACAGCGACCCCTCCTGCCAGCTGCAAAACTCCGCCACCGGCTGGTTGTCGCTGTTGGTTCGCAGCAGCAGAAGGCTGGGGATGCCGTCGCCGTTGAGCTCCTGAAAGGACAGGCGGGTGTAGTTGCTCTGCATCAGCTGCACCGGGCCGGGCCGCATATCGTAGACGGTGACGGTCTGGACGTCGGCGCTGATCTTCCATCCTACGATCAGCTCCTTCCGACCGTCGCCGGTGAGATCCTCATAGTAGATGGAGTCGATGGCGGTGCCGCTGCTCTCGATGATGGAGGTCAGCTCATAGCTGTCCTCACGGGAGTGGAACACGTAAATTTTCAGGGGCTTTTCACCGTTGTTGAGGCGGAAAAAGGCCAGCGCCTCATCCCGCCCGTCGCCGTCGATGTCCACCATCTGGAGGGACTGGATGTTCCGCCCGGAGGTGGGGGCCATGTATTCGTAGCCCTCCGACAGCAGCTGATCCAGCTGGCGGGAGAGGGTGGTGTATTCCGTGGGCAGGCGGGGCAGGGTGAACAGCTCCTCCATGGTACTGTCCATCCGGCATCCGGCCAGCAGCAGGCAGGCCAGCAGCAACAGCCCCAACAGGGCCGGACGTTTCAGATGTCGCATAGGTCCCCTCCTTATCAAACGACAATCATACTCTTATATCATAGCACAGTTCCTGTGAAAAGGGTAGTTTTTTTTGTTTTATCCGGGGAAAACTTCAAAAAGGCCGTTGACAACCGCCGCCGGGGGTGCTATATTCTGGGGTATAAAAAAGGCATAGACGAGGAAGCTGTCCGCAGAAGGTCACAGAGAGGGTCCCCCCGTGGTGCAAGGGATCTGACGGGAAGCGGAACGGTACCCCCTCTGAGCCGCTCGCCGAACGGAAACCAGTAGGCCGGGCCGGGTTCTCCCGTTACAGAGATCACGAGCGACGGAAAAATTTCCGTAAGCAGGGTGGAACCGTGGAGTAAAGCTATTTTACCTCACCCCTGAACCGTATCAGGGGCGGGGTTTTTTGTTGCCCGCCCCGACCAAGTAAGGAGGAAGCTATCATGAGCGAAGAAAACAAGTACACGTTTGAAAACGAGGAGTATCGCAAGACCTATTGGCACACCTGCTCCCACGTGCTGGCTCAGGCCGTCAAGCGCCTGTGGCCGGAGGTGAAGCTGGCCATCGGCCCGTCCATCGACGGCGGTTTTTACTACGATCTGGACGCACCCTTTGCCTTCACACAGGAGGATCTGACCCAGATCGAGGCGGAGATGCGGAAGATCTGCAAGGAGAAGCTGAAGCTGGAGCGCTTCGAGCTGCCCCGTGAGGAGGCATTGAAGTTCATGGAGGAGCGGGAGGAGCCCTACAAGGTGGAGCTCATCAACGACCTGCCCGCCGACGCCCACATCTCCTTTTATAAGCAGGGCGAGTTCACCGATCTGTGCGCCGGCCCCCATCTGGATTCCACCGGCCGCATCAAGGGCAACGGCATCAAGCTGACGGCCTGCAACGCCGCCTATTGGAGGGGCGACAGCAGCCGCCAGACCCTCCAGCGCATCTACGGCGTGGCCTTCCCCAAGAAGGAGGAACTGGACGCCTACCTGAAGGAGCGGGAGGAGGCTCTGAAGCGGGATCACAACAAGCTGGGCCGTGAGCTGGAGTACTTCACCACCGTGGACTGCATCGGTCAGGGTCTGCCCATCCTGCTGCCCAAGGGCGCACGGGTCATCCAGCAGCTGCAGCGCTGGGTGGAGGACACCGAGGAGAAGGCCGGCTACCTGCTGACCAAGACCCCCCTGATGGCCAAGCGGGACCTGTATAAAATTTCCGGCCACTGGGATCACTATCTGGACGGTATGTTCGTGCTGGGCGACCCCTATGACGAGACGAAGGAGTGCTTTGCCCTGCGGCCCATGACCTGCCCCTTCCAGTATCAGGTGTATCTGAACCGCCAGCGCTCCTACCGTGACCTGCCCATGCGGCTGGGCGAGACGTCCACCCTGTTCCGCAACGAGGATTCCGGCGAGATGCACGGCCTGATCCGTGTGCGCCAGTTCACCATCTCCGAGGGCCATCTGGTGCTGCGTCCCGATCAGCTGGAGGAGGAGTTCAAGGGCTGCTTGGCGCTGGCCAAGTACTGCCTCGGCACCGTGGGCCTGCTGGATAAGTGTACCTTCCGGTTCTCCCAGTGGGATCCCGCCAACCCCAACAACAAGTACGAGGGTACGGCGGAGCAGTGGGATCACGCCCAGAGCACCATGGAGAAGATTTTGAAGGATCTGGACGTTCACTACTCCATCGGTATCGACGAGGCCGCCTTCTATGGCCCCAAGCTGGATATCCAGTATAAGAACGTGTACGGCAAGGAGGATACGCTGGTCACCATCCAGATCGATATGCTGCTGGCCGAGCGCTTCGGGATGTACTACATCGACGAAAACGGCAACAAGGCCCTGCCGTATATCATCCACCGTACCTCTCTGGGCTGCTACGAGCGGACGCTGGCCTACCTCATCGAGGAGTACGCCGGTGCGCTGCCCACCTGGATGATGCCGGAGCAGGTGCGCCTGCTGCCCATCACCGACCGGGCCGCCGACTACTGCGCCCAGCAGGCCCAGCAGCTGCGGCGCGAGGGCTTCCGGGTGGAGGTGGACAGCCGCAACGAGAAGATCGGCAAGAAGATCCGTGAGGCTACACTGGAGAAGATCCCCTATATGCTGGTGGTGGGCGACCGGGATATGGAGGCGGGTACCGTCTCCGTCCGTACCCGTACCGGCGAGGATCTGGGTGCCATGACCGTGGCGGGCTTCACCGCCATGCTCCACGAGGTGGTGGATCAGAAGCTGAAGAAGTAAGCCCCATCCGGGAATTTAGCGAAATGTGATAAAAAGAGCGGCGCGCCAGTGTGAAGTGCCCCCCAAAAGTTAGACAAAATAAGAATTAAGCGATCTGAACGGCCTGAATCCTGTACTGCACAGGGCTCAGGCCGTTTAGTTTTCATTTGATTCTGTGGTTATTGTATTACGCAAAGGAATGTCCGCAGGTAACGGCATCGTTCATCTGCGGCAAATCTCTCCATTCGCATAACCTCCCGTTCCTTTCTGTAATCACAGCAGCAGGAGGAATAGCGGAAATCGAATGTGCGGATAGTAAAAAGCGCCGTCCCGGAATCACTTCCAAGACGGCGCTTTTCTGCTGCGGATCAGAGCGAACACTTTACAGCGAAACCGCCGCTGAAGAAATAGGTGTTCGTCCAATACCTGTTTGATGGAGCAGGGGTCTCCAAGGATGAACCCCCCTCTGATGCTCCGGTTTCGCCTTCAAAGGCTATTTCGATCGTATAGGTGCTTGCTTGCCAGAGGCGATGCAATGGTGCGCAGAATGTGCCGGCTTACGATGGTTTTTCTTCATCGTAGACACTTTCTAAAAATCTTGGGTCAGCCCTTATCGGCGGACAGTGCCTTGTCGATTTGGGCTTGCAGTGCCTCCGCCTGCTTCGGTTCCGTAATAGCACCCACGATGGGGTCGCCCACGATATTGCCGTTGCGGTCGACCACATAGGTGGTGGGATAAGCAAAGATGTTGGCAGCAAACTTTCCCGCCTCACCATCGGAGTCAAAATACACATTCTGATAGGTGACGCCCTTCTTGGCCAGCACGTCCTTCGCCTCAGAAATCGCTGCCTCGTCGCCGCCCAGCGTGAAGGTGTTGACACCGATGAGTGCGCCGCCCTTCTCTGCGAGTTCCTTATTCAGCGCGTCCAGCTCGGCAAGCTCTCCCACGCAGGGATTGCAGGTGGTGAACCAGAAATTCACCACGGTGACGGCGTTGCCGGAGAACAGCTCGTCGCTCTTCACCGTGTTGCCATCCAGGTCTTTCCCCTCAAAGGCGGGGAACTTCTGCATACTGTCCTGCTCGGCCATCTTGTCCGCGCCGTTCTGATCGGACGGCATACTCATATCATCGCCTGCGGGCATACTCATATCGCCGTCCACGGATTGCTGCACGATCTCGGGGTACTTTTCCTCCAGCGCGGTCAGCTTGTTTTCAATATTGCCGATCTCCGTGGCAGTCTCCTTCAGCCACTCATACTCCTCATCGCTGAACTCTTCCTTGGCGCCCTCGATGGTCTTGAGCAGGAAGTCGCCGTAGTTTTTGCCGTCCTCCTGCATGGTCATGCCCTTATCGGCCGCCATGAACACCTTCTCCCAGAGTTCGGCATTTTCCGACAGGAGCGCGTTTTCCCGCTCCAGCAGCTCCTTGTGCAAAGCGAGCGCCTCCTCGGCGGTTTTCGGCTCGCCGGTCATGGCGGAGCTGTCTCCGCTCATATCCGCCTGCTTGTCGTTGTCCTTTGCGCCGCAGGCTGCAAGGGAGAGCAGCATCATCGCGCTCAGCATCAGAGCCAGTATCTTCTTTGCGTTCATATTCGTTTCTCCTTAAGCTTTGTTGTTGTTTTCTCGCAGCGTCGCTGCGTTTTCTTTCTCTTTTCCATCGCCGAAGCCGTAGCGGAAGCACACGGCGTTCGTCGGACAGGCACGGATACACATCCCGCAGCGGATGCACTCGGTATGGTTGGGCGTTTTCGTCACATCCACATCCATCTTGCAGGCTCTGGCGCATTTCCCGCAGGAGACGCACTTATTCTTATCCACCTTCATCTGGAAGAGGGACACCCGGTTGAACAGCGCGTAGAACGCGCCCAGCGGGCAGAGCCACTTGCAGAACGGTCGGTAGAACAGTACGCTCAGCGCAATCACCGACAGCAGGATGCTGAATTTCCATGTAAACAGCTTGCCCAGCGCCGCCCGGATGCCGGAATTGGCAAGGGACAGCGGGATGGCTCCCTCCAGCACGCCTTGGGGGCAGAGGTATTTGCAGAAGAACGGGTCTCCCATGCCAACATCGTTCACAAGGAACGCCGGCAGCAGGAAAACCATCACCAGCAGGACAGCGTATTTCAGATATGTCAGCGGCTTCAGCTTCTTTGTGGAAAGCTTCTTCGTGGGAATTTTATGCAGCAGTTCCTGAAACCAGCCGAAGGGGCACAGA
>ENA-UOJV01002406-UOJV01002406.1-human-gut-metagenome-genome-assembly--contig:-C82-NODE-2406-length-15366-cov-15.704069_pt1 | contig 15366 bp, 6 predicted proteins | sample MGYA00242356_ERZ723903 | MGnify/ENA metagenome assembly ERZ723903
TCATTAGCGACCATTGATGATGATCACAATGTAATCGAAATCGTTAATGGCTTGCAAGACATTACCAGTGAAATTCTTCCCATCGAGGAAATACTGAATCCGAATCAATGTAAAGTTTCGCTTTCGGTAAATTGGGAAAATCTTCGTTTTCAAGACTTTGTTCTTTATAACAATCCGCGTTTAGCTGAATTGCAAGGCATGAAGAAGTGAAGGTTCTCTTGCTCTGAAGGAGTTATATTTTCCCCCCCCGCTTAAAGCGCTGTGCAAAATCAAAACAGAAAAACTAAACGCAAACGCTACGGACGCAAACGGTGTATACCCCTTTTTCACCTACGCTGAGCAAGCGCTCCATACTCAGTCCCTCAGACAGCCGATTGGGATAATTTTTACGCCGTCCGGCCGCGTGTATGCAAGTTCGCCGCCGGTAATGACCATTAACAAATCAGGTTCCCGAAGATTCGTTTTGCCGGAAGCATTTGCAGCCCGCACAAGCTGCTTGATTTGAAGAAGATGCTGTGCGCCTTCTTCAATTTCACGGCTGCCGAGCTTGAACTCGATCAGCGCATACCGGCCATCAGACAGGTGAAGCACACAGTCCGCTTCCAGATCGGAACGGTCGTGGTAATAAGAAACCTTGCTGCCGAGGGCAGACGAGTAAACCTTCAAGTCCCGGATGCAGAGACACTCAAAAATGAAACCGAACGTTTTCAGGTCCTGCTCCAGATACTCCGGCGTAAGACCCATTGCGGCAACTGCGATGGATGGGTCGGTAAACTCACGCTTTTTTCCGGAGCGGATCGTCGTTGCCGAGCGAATCGCCGGACACCATGCTTCAACGTCCTCAATAACAAACAGCTTTTCCAGTGCGTTCAAATAGGAATCCAGCGTGGGCATGGTCATGCTGTCTGCGTTTGCGGTGACATCTTTCAGAATATTGGATTTCTTCGCAAGTGTTGAAATGTTTCTGGCATACGAACGCAGAATCAATCCTGTCCACGTCGGATTGCGCTGGACACCATCGACGGTAGAAATGTCAGACTCGCAGATATTGCTGATATAATCGCGTGCAGTCAGAAGCTGCGCTTCCGGATTCTTTCGCCGCAGCGTGGCTGGCCATCCACCGCGGCAGGCAGCAAAAATGAGCTGCTCAATCGAAAGCTGGCTGGAAACGCCGTCAATATCGAGCAAAGCATCCTGAAACAAGGCGCGTAATGAGATCTGCCCATTGGATTCTCCAGATTCATACAAACTCATGGGATACATTTTCATTCTGGCAATCCGCCCGGTTCCTGTGTGCATGATGTTCTTATCGTCGACAGAGGTTGAACCCGTCAAGATAAAAAGACCGTCTTCCTGACGCTGGTCAACAGCCGTTCGGACGGCATCCCAGAGCACCGGCGCAATTTGCCATTCGTCGATCAGCCGGGGATTTTCACCTTTCAGCAAAAGTGATGGCTTGGCTGCGGCCGTGGCGAGATAACCGTCCTTTTTATCAGGATCCTGCATTTTTAGAATACTTTTTGCTTTTTGTTCACCAGTCGTGGTTTTTCCGCACCACTTCGGGCCGACGATCAGTGTCGCGCCGCTGGCTTCCAAACGAAGCTCCAGCTCGCGGTCAACAATACGGGGTAAATATTCCGGCATAAGAACACTCCCTCACAAGCTGTTTTTCAAAGTATAGAATACCGCGAAGGCATTGTCAATATGAATTTTGTATTTTTGATTGTTTTTGTTTTGTATTTTTGATATAATACGCTTTGCACTTTTGAAGTTACAAAACGAGGGCTGCTGTGCTGCGCGTGGGGCGATTTCTTCTCTTTCATGACTTGACTATCGACAAAGTTCAAGTTACAATCCACGTCCACTCCGACAGAACCTCTCCAAATTCGCCTGACTGCCCTGACCCAGATTCTGACCCAAGTGTGCGCGAAAGCGTGTGGACGCAGTGGACAAATCGCTGTGAAATTCCGTATTTTTTGTTGACGGAACAGACGTATTGTACTCAAAATCGCCAGAAATCACGAACCGATATCAGCTGGCAGTCATGAGGTCAGCGGTTCGATCCCGCTTATCTCCACCAAAAAAGTCTTGAAATCTCACTGTTTCGCCTAATAGGTACACAATGTGTCATAGGGGTACAGTCGGTATGGGTAAAAGCAAGCCGTAAACTCATTTGTTCGAGTTTATGGCTTGCTTTTTACATAAGGATAGAGTTTGCCAATAACTACATCGACTGTCTGGATTTCCAAGCAAAGACTATTAAAATTCTATATTTTCTAGGGCTGTATCCAGCATAAATCTCGGTCAAACTCCGGTTGTATCCGCAGCCGGAGTTTTGTCGTTTTAAAGCTGCCGCCCGCCAACGAGGATAACTGTGCAGTCCCTTTTGCTTTCCGGGACGCAATCGTGTATGTATCCGCTAAAATAAGTCTATCACAACGACGCAGGAGGAATGCAGATGGGACGGGTTTATGGATATGTGCGCATATCGTCGAGAGATCAGAATGAGGCGCGGCAGATGGCGGCGATGCGGGAGGCCGGCGTTTCGGACAGGGATATTTATCTGGACAAGCGCTCCGGCGCGGATTTTGAGCGGCAGGGCTACCGGCAGCTGCTCAGGCGGCTGCGAGCCGGGGATACACTTATCGTCAAGAGTATCGACCGGCTGGGGCGGAATTATGATGAAATACTGGAGCAGTGGCGGATCATTACGCGGGAAAAGTGCGCGTCCATCCTTGTGCTGGATATGCCGCTGCTGGATACCCGGCAGAACCGTGATCTGACAGGAACGCTGATCGCGGACATTGTTCTGCAGCTTCTGAGCTATGTCGCGCAGACAGAACGTGAGTTCATCCGCCAGCGGCAGGCGGAGGGGATCGCGGCGGCGAAGGCGCGGGGTGTCCACTTCGGGCGACAGGCGCTGCCTGTGCCGGAAATTTTTCCAGAGATCGTGACGGCGTGGCTCGGTCGGCAGTTAAGCTCCCGCGCAGCTGGAAAAAAGCTCGGCGTTTCGCAGACGACTTTCCTCAAATGGCGCAAGCAGTGGGAACAAACGAATGGAACAGAACCCATATGTTGTGAAACAGCCGATAAAAAAGCACAGAAAAGCTGTAAACACTAGTAGACTTTTCTTTTCGCCCGAAAATCGGCAGGTATCAGGCAAAAAAGCGCCGGTTCCTACCCCGCCGTCATTATATCTCAGAAGAAAAGAAAAGTCTGCTTTTGCGCGCGATGCTTTTCGCCGGAAACACAAGTTCATACGCATCTGAAGACGTGTAATCTCCGGCCGCGGCGGCTGTTTCGGGCGCTGAGCCGGAGGTGAAAGAACAAAGGCTACTCAAGCCGCTCGCCCGGAGCTGTGCGCGAGAGGCCGCGACCGAAAACGGGATACCGTTTGCCCGAAAGGGCGCCATTGCAGTGCATCTGTGAGAAGGTAGGACGCGGACGTGGGAATTCATGCTGAAATCCCGGATCGCAAATCAGAAGACTCGCTGTCTTCACGCCGAAGGATTTCGGCAGGAGCGCAATGTACCGATAGCACGATGAACCTATCGTACAGGACGGGCGCAGACTGTTCCATATGGGGACAGGCCGCGCCATTTTGCCCGTATGGGCAGAGTATATCCGCACGAGGAGGTTCCTTACATGGACGCGGTACTGCGGCGTGCAGAGCGCATGATCGCTTATCAGAATATTCAGTTCATTCTTGCACATCAGAACGACACGTTGGAGCAGCTTACGGCGTATTTATCCGCCTGCACGGACAAACTGGGACACGTCCCGGCGAAGTGCGAGGTGATCGGCGGGGACTACATTGAATATCGATTTGATTCCTGGGTCAACGCAGTGCGCAGTTTCTTCTCTGGCCGAATGGCCTCGGCGAAGACCCCGCCTCCGTTTGCCGAGCGGCAGATCGTGAGGGATACGCTCGCCGCGCTGGAGGCGCAGCCATGAACCCGCGCCGCACATTGCAGGAGAACGAGTCGGCGCTGCGCAAGGTCCTGACGCAGCGGACGCTGGAGGCGCTTTCCAAGCAGAACGTGGCGTTTGTGCTGGAGCACCAGAACGATACGCTCGAGCAGCTCAGCGCCTATTTATCCGCCTGCATGGACACTCTGGGGCACGTCCCAGCGTGGACAGAGGTGCTCGGCGGGGACTTGATCGACCTGCGCTTCGGCGGCTGGGCACAGGCGCTGCACAGCATCGGTCAGACCGGGTACGACGACGCGCAGGAGCCGCCGCGGGTGCAGGACACACAGCTGTTCCGCAACGAATATGACCGCCAGCGGGTGCTGGACAAGCAGAAGAAGCTTGAGAAGAAAGCCCTCAGCCGCGAACGCACAAAGCAGGACAAGGCCGCGCGCAAAGCGAAAAAATAGCGAGATCCGATCGACAGATTGAAAAATAGATCAACAATACGCAGCTTTTGTGGCAGATGCGCGACCCGGTTCAAATGCCGGACACGCATTCTCGTTCAGCTGAACAAGGGAATCGGGTGAAAATCCCGGACATAGGCCGGACGGCGACGTTCCGGTCTGTAGCTGTGATTGCGGAGCGCTCCTTCGCGCGCGGAAACGCGGGTCATTGCGGCTGGTAAAGCAGCCGTGAGAAGGCCAGAAGGAGGGCGTTGGGGCGACCCTGAACGCATCAGTCAGAAGACCTACAGAGCTCGGAGTTCAGGGGAAGTATCCTCTGGGGGCCGGTTTTGGCACAAAGGCAGCGGAGGTTCCGCTGTTTTTTTGTGTCATGGCCCGAACAGCTGCGATCACCCGTTTCCCGCCGGATTCCGGCGTTTGTATACTATTATATATAGCAAAGAAAGGACATGACGATGAAGAAACGAATTATAGCGCTTCTGCTGGCTCTGGTCATGGTCGTGGGTATGCTCCCCACGGTCGCACTGGCCGCAGATGCGCCGATTCAGGATGAGGACGGCTACTACCAGTTGACGAACGAAGCCGACCTCAAGTGGTTCCGTGACAAGGTCAACGCGGGCGAAGGCACGATCAATGCCAGGCTGATGGCGGATGTCACGCTGACGGAAAGCTGGACGCCCATCGGCGTGGCAGCTGATTATGTGACCTCATATGACAACGAGCCGTTCTCCGGCATTTTTGACGGCAACGAGAAAACCATTTCCGGCCTGAACGTTACAGAAACTGCGGGTAACCCGGCTGCACTGTTCGGCATGGCGAAGAATGCGACGATCAAGAAGCTGGTCGTCAAGGGCACGGTTTCCTCGACGGCTCCGTCGGGCGGCTATATGCCGGTTTATGCTGGCGGTGTCGTCGGACAGAGCGACGGCGGTGTGACGCTGGAAGAGGTTGCATCCTACGTCGATGTGACCATGACCAACAGCACGAGCAACACCGGCGCGATCGGCGGTCTGGCTGGCAACGGCTATGGCATTACGATCAAGAACTGCGCGAACTATGGCAAGCTGACTGCGGAGGGCAGCGCAGAGGCACATATCGGCGGCCTGAGCGCGATTTCTCCGTGGGGCGGCAAGGCTGCAATTGAAAACAGCGTAAACGTCGGCGAGATCGTCGGCGGCAGCACGGTCGGCGGCCTGATCACCAAGGCGAACGACGGAACGACGGTCAAAAATTCCGCGACAGTCGGCGAACCGGCGGGCACGCTCGGCGGCACGTTTGAGAACTGCCTCGCAACCGCGAACACGGTTGGCGCAGACGGCGTAGAGATCGTTGCAGACATGAAGGATGCGAAGGTTCTCACGACCCTCGGCAGCGCTTTCAAGAAGGCAAACGACGGTCTTCCGCTCCTGACGTGGATGATCGACAACACTGAGCCGGAGAAGCCAGCAGAACCTGCACTGGTTGACGGCTACTACCAGTTGACGAACGAAGCCGACCTCAAGTGGTTCCGTGACAAGGTCAACGCGGGCGAAGGCACGATCAATGCCAGGCTGATGGCGGATGTCACGCTGACGGAAAGCTGGACGCCCATCGGCGTGGCAGCTGATTATGTGACCTCATATGACAACGAGCCGTTCTCCGGCATTTTTGACGGCAACGAGAAAACCATTTCCGGCCTGAACGTTACAGAAACTGCGGGTAACCCGGCTGCACTGTTCGGCATGGCGAAGAATGCGACGATCAAGAAGCTGGTCGTCAAGGGCACGGTTTCCTCGACGGCTCCGTCGGGCGGCTATATGCCGGTTTATGCTGGCGGTGTCGTCGGACAGAGCGACGGCGGTGTGACGCTGGAAGAGGTTGCATCCTACGTCGATGTGACCATGACCAACAGCACGAGCAACACCGGCGCGATCGGCGGTCTGGCTGGCAACGGCTATGGCATTACGATCAAGAACTGCGCGAACTATGGCAAGCTGACTGCGGAGGGCAGCGCAGAGGCACATATCGGCGGCCTGAGCGCGATTTCTCCGTGGGGCGGCAAGGCTGCAATTGAAAACAGCGTAAACGTCGGCGAGATCGTCGGCGGCAGCACGGTCGGCGGCCTGATCACCAAGGCGAACGACGGAACGACGGTCAAAAATTCCGCGACAGTCGGCGAACCGGCGGGCACGCTCGGCGGCACGTTTGAGAACTGCCTCGCAACCGCGAACACGGTTGGCGCAGACGGCGTAGAGATCGTTGCAGACATGAAGGATGCGAAGGTTCTCACGACCCTCGGCAGCGCTTTCAAGAAGGGCGAGAAATCCGGTTTTCCCATCCTGACATGGATGACCGATACAGAAGTGGAAGAACCGGAATGCAAGCACGAGCATACAGAACCCAAATACGAGAGCAAGAACGACGGCACGCACACCGTCACGACAATCTGCAAGGACTGCGGCCAGACGATTGGTGAGGCAAAGACTGAGGATTGCACCGACAAGGGCGACGGCACCTGCGTGTGCGGCTATAAGTTCCCAGTGGTAGACCCGAGCGTACCGGAGCAGGACACGGACGGCTGCTACCAGATCACGAACGAGACACAACTCAAGTGGTTCCGTGACAAGGTCAACGCGGGCGACGTCGCCATCAAGGGCAAGCTGATGAATGACATCACGCTGACGGATGCATGGGCACCGATCGGCACGAGTGAAAGTAAGTTCGCCGGTGAGTTCGATGGCAACGGCAAGACCATCTCCGGCTTGCACTTTGACGTGCAGGATATGCCGGAGGAGAGCCAGAGTCTTGGCCTGTTCGGCACGATCGGCGGCAAGGACAAGGACCACATTGCGATTGTTCGCAATCTGACGCTCGAAGGCGAGATCAAGGTTGAAGGTAAGACGGCACAGGGCTTCTGCGTTGGCGCGGCGGCAGCGTATCTGAGCAGTTTCAGCACGCTCAGCGGCATTACCACGAATGTGGCGATCGTCAACGCCCCAGCCAGCGGCGTAACCAGCGTCAGAACCGGCGGTCTTGTGGGTATGGTGCTGTCCAGCGGCCGGTACACCAACATTGAGTGCTGCCGGAACATTGGTTCTGTGACCGGCACGGGTGAAACCGGCGGTCTGATCGGCTATCACAGCGGCTCGGTATCGTACTACGGCGAATACTACGTCGCGGTCAGAAACAGCTGCAACGAAGGCACTGTCACCGGCACCGGTGCGTGCACCGGCGGTCTGATCGGCAATAGCTGGAGCGGCACGAAGGTGACGGACTGCTATAACGCAGGCAAGCTCAGCGGCACGGATTATGTCGGCGGTCTGGCCGGCGATGCGAATGAGACGCACTTCGACTACTGCTACAATACCGGCAGCGTCTCCGGCAGCAAAAACGTCGGCGGTCTGGCCGGGCGGATTCGCAGCGGCCATATCTATCACAGCTACAGCATCGGCGACGTGACCGGTACGGACAGTGAAACGACCGGTTCGCTTTGCGGTGAGCGCGGCGGCAGCGTTGTCGGCACCGTTCAGTACAGTTATGCGCTGAAAGCGCCGGTGCTCGGCTCGAAGAGCATTGGCTTGGACTACGATGAGAAAAACCAGAATCAGAAGCACTTCTACTATGTCGTTTCGCTGGATGAACTGCGTGCGATTCCGGAGTATCTGAATCCCGCGGACGGCGACGCACACTACAAGATCAACCCCGGCAAGACTCCTGCACTCATGTGGCAGGAGATCGCAGAATGCACGCACGTGCATACCAAGAACAGCGGTATTCCGGGTGTGGATGAAAACGGCTTCTACCATACCAAGACTGTCCGCTGCGAGGACTGCTTTGCGGTGCTCTCGCAGGGAGAAGTTGAGCGCTGCACGCCCGAAGGCGAGCACAAGCTCTGCTCTGTCTGCGGCCAGATCTGCTGCAAGCACGAGAACGCTGAGACAACCTACACGACGAGAAGCCAGCAGAACTATGAGGATGGCAAGTGGGTAACATACCGCTGGCACACTGCTACCACCACCTGCCCGGACTGCAGCAACACCTTTGTCGGAGAGGAAACGGAGTGCGCCGAGGCCACGGAAGGCTATCGCGGCTTCTCAGCGGACTCCCCTAACGCGGGCAAACACCGCCACGACTGGTACTGCGTCTGCGGCACTTCGCTCAGATATGAAATTGTCCCCTGCGTTGACGAAAAGATCAATGCAACTGGTGCGGCAGGCGAAGATAACATCTGCGATCTCTGCGGCACGGCTATGGTTCTTGCCGCTCCGACGGCCCCAGAAGGCGACGGCTTCTATCCGTACACCGTCAAGGAAGGCTCGAAGGATGTGACGCACTACTATGTGACGCACTATGAGGTCGGCGAGAAGGCGGAAGAGCTGACCGTCATGGCGACCGGCAAGCAACTCACCTATCAGTGGTACTACCGTCTGTCTGAAGACGAAACCGAAGCGGGCACGGCAATTGAGGACGCAACCGAGGCGACCTACACGCCTGATACCAGCGCTGAGACCGGTATGCGCTTCTACTACTGCGTGGTCACCAACCCCGCGGGCAGCGCAAAGACCGGCGGCCAGCCCGTAATCGTCTGCAAGAACCCGACCGCGACCATCTACTTCTCGCTGACGGATGACGACAAGTATGTCGCCGCCGAAAGCAGCGGCAATATCATGGCCTATCAGAAGGTTACGGTTCCGTACTTCGATCTGAAGGCCTACCATCTCGAAGGCAATTACTTCAAGTCCGAGACCTACGGCCCGGCTGATGCGGACGACCCGATGGGCGGCTCCCAGCTGGTCGCGGGCAGCAGCGCCGCAGCCTACGGCAAGATCACCGCGCTGCATCTGCTGATCTGGATGACCGAGCGTGAATACCTCGGCGTGAGCGCGGACAAGGCCGGTCAGGGCTATCTGTATGACGAGAACCTGATGGACTCCGATATTTTTGGCATTGCAGCTTCCAGCACAGTCGGTTCGGTCCTGATCCAGAACTTCTGGACACACGACATGAACTTCAACTACTACATGAACTATGTCTACCCGCTGGCGGCCGAAGGCTGGGGCGCGACCGCAGATCAGATCCTGATGCGCGACGGCGACATCTTCTCCATGATGATGTACTCCGACTGGTCCTTCTACAACGATGAGTGGGCAGGCTACCATCATCTGGGCAACGAACTGAACAAGACGATGGTTGAGACGCAGATGAAGGCGGACGCATCCATCGATCTGACGCTCTATCGTTCCTATGGCCATGACTCGTCCTCGTACGCAACGGATCATGTTGTTGTCGGCAGTCTGGACGTCTACTACATCGAAACCTCGAAGCTGACAAGCGGCGATGTGACCGACTGGACGAAGGCCGGTACCGTCGACGAGAACGGCAAGTTCACGCTCGATGCAAAGGCACTGAAGCTTGAGGCTGGTAAGCAATATCTGTTCAGCGTAGCTGGACAGAAGGGCAAGGATGTGGACGCATTCGTTTCCTGCCCGGGCGGCGTTCTGGTCAATGTGCTGGACGCAGACGCGGCGCTGACATGGAACGTTCGATTCAAAAACGGCAAGGAAGACTACGCGGCGAAGCAGGTTGAAAACGGCAAGCTTGTTACCGTCGAGAACCCGACGCGCGAGGGCTACACCTTCACCGGCTGGTACACCGACGAATATTGCACCAACCGCTTCGACATCAAGACCACGCCTGTCACCTGCAACCTGATGCTCTACGCAGGCTGGAGAGAGGGCACGCAGCCCGTTACCTGGACGGTCACGTTCGTCAACGAATTCGCAGAAACAACAACGCAGACCGTTGAAGACGGCAAGACCGCCACTGAGCCGGAAATCCCGACGCACGACGGCTACACCTTCCTCGGCTGGTTCACGGACGAGGCCCACACGCAGAAGTACGAATTCACGACTGCTGTTACCGCTGATCTGACGCTCTACGCCGGCTGGCAGGTCAAGACCTGGACAGTCACGTTCAAGAATGAGTTCGCGGACGACGAGACACAGATCGTCGAAAACGGCAAGACTGCCACTGAGCCGGAAACCCCGACGCATGACGGCTACACCTTCCTCGGCTGGTTCACGGACGAGGCCCACACGCAGAAGTACGAATTCACGACTGCTGTTACCGCTGATCTGACGCTCTACGCCGGCTGGCAGGTCAAGACCTGGACAGTCACGTTCAAGAATGAGTTCGCGGACGACGAGACACAGATCGTCGAAAACGGCAAGACTGCCACTGAGCCGGAAACCCCGACGCATGACGGCTACACCTTCCTCGGCTGGTTCACGGACGAGGCCCACACGCAGAAGTACGCGTTCACGACTGCTGTTACCGCTGATCTGATGCTCTATGCCGGCTGGGAAAAGAACGTTGTCGTGAAGACATGGACAGTCACGTTTATGGATCGCGGCGCAACCTATGAGACGCAGCGCGTCAGAGACGGTGAAACCGCAAGCAGACCGGCAGATCCGGCCCGCACGGGTTATACGTTCACCGGCTGGTACACCGACGAGCGCTGCACGCACGCGTACCTCTTCAGTACACCTGTCGCCGCCGACCTGACGCTCTACGCAGGCTGGCAGCGCAAGCAGCCCACGCCCGTAACCCCCGTCACACCGGTCACTCCGGCAAAGCCGTCCGCTCCTGCCGACGACGATCTCTCGTTCTCCGATGTGAGCAAGGACAGCTGGTATTATGATGGCGTGAAGTTCGTCTGCGGAAAGGGCCTTATGAATGGCACCGGCGCGAACCGCTTCAGCCCGAACGCCAACACCACGCGCGGCATGATCCTGACGATCCTCGCCAGAATCGAAGGCGTTGATACCTCCGGTACGCCGTGGTATGCAGCGGGCCAGAAATGGGCCATGGCAAACGGCATTTCCGACGGCACGAACATGGAAGGCGAAATCACCCGTGAGCAGCTCGCCGCCATGCTCTACCGCTACGCGAAGCTGAAGGGCTATGATGTCAGCGCTTCTGCTGACCTCTCCGGTTGCTCCGACGCGGCAAAGGTCAACACATATGCGGTCGACGCGATGCGCTGGGCTGTCGCCGAGGGCCTGATCCAGGGTATGGGTGGCAAGCTCAACCCGCAGTCCACCGCGACCCGCGCGCAGGTTGCAACCATCCTGATGCGCTTCCTGGAGCTTTACTCCAAATAAACCAAATTCCAATACAGCACAGCCCGCACATCCGTGCGGGCTTGTGCGGTATTCAAACGCCAAAAGAGTCAGAAGCATTTTTGCCGCTTGAATGCCGCATAAATCGCTTTTTTATCTGGGAGGACATATGAAAAAACTTTGGGCCAATCGTTGGTTCCGCACGCTGGCAGGCTTTTTGCTTGTCGCCGCGCTGCTTGCGCCGGTTCTGCTTCCAGCCGCGCAGCTGCAGAGGCAGGAGCCGGAAAACCCCATCCGGGAGGAGAATATCCAGCCGGTGAACGTTCTGAGCTTCGGAGAGACAGATGGCGGCACACGCGCCTCTGCGCCGCTCACCTTCACGCAGGACACGAACGCCGAGGGCGGCCAGACCGAGCAGGATAACGAGCAGCCGCCTGAGGAGGAAACGGATGATACGCCGCCTGAGCTGCCCACCGAGACGATTCCCCAGCCCGAGCCGGTAAATGATCCCACGCACACGGACACGCAGCCCGGGGAGAATGCAGAAGATGTGCCGGGCGACGCAGGCGAGCAGACGGAGCCTGCACAGGAGCCGGATCTGGGCCTCGTCTTGAACTGGTACCGCTATGGTTCAGAGCGCATGCGCTCCCTCTGCCCGTCAGACGAGACCGTCCGCCAGCCGGTGCGCGCCGCACAGCTTCCGGACGGCTATCTCCGGTACGAACTGGACCTGCGTGGGCTTGACGCGGCGGATTCGGAGATCACCGATGTGACGCTTTCGAAAAACGGCGGCACGCTCTCACCCGCCGGTCTTCGCGACAGCATTTTCATGGAAACCGGCAGCCGCGGCGAGGACAGCACCTATACGCTGCGCGCAGAGGCTGTCTGCACCCGCACGCAGGAGGACGGAAGCAGTCAGGAGCAGACGGTTACGTTTTGCTTTGTGCTGACCTATTCTGATACCCTCGATCTGGAAGCGCAGATGCAGTGGGGTCTCGCAAACGGTTCAGCGGCCACCCTCCGCTGCCAGCCCGAAAGCAGCTCCCTGCGTTCGCTCAGCAACAGTGAGATCAGCGAGAATCTCCTGCGCTACAGCTTCCGTCTGAGCGGCGAAAGCGCCGAGAACGCAGTTGTCCGCTCCATCACCTACAGCGCAGAATCCGGTGCGAATGGAGTGCTGGAAGAGGCCGGCACGCTGATTCTCCAAAGCGCGGACGATGGAGAAAATACATATACCATCACGCTCACCGCCACAGTGGAAAGCGGCGGAAAAAAGCGCGATGTGCCCTTTATCTTTGTGCTGCGCTGGCAGCAGACGCAGGATGTGGGACTGGAGCTTGTCTGGATGAAAAACAGCACCGACCCGCAGAGCATCCCCTGCGCCGCGAATGCGCAGGCGAGCGCCGAGATCCGCCGTACCGACCTCAAACTCGGTCAGCTCAACTATCAGCTGAAGCTTACCGGCGCGGACGCAGAGCAGGCGCGGGTTTCCTCTGCCAGCCTCACCCCAGAGGGCGGTGCAGCGCAGACGCTGGCTGTTCCGGACGGCAGCACGACGCTACAGATCCCGGGCGGCGCGACTGCGATTCGATATACGCTTGCCGTGCAGGTGCGGTACCAAAAACCGGACGGCAGCCTCAAGTATCTGAGCTTTACCTATGCGCTTCGCTATTCCGGCGACGTGAACCTTGAACTTCAATATACGCTGACGGACGGCACATCGCAGACCGTCCGCTGTGCGAACGGTCAGACGAGGACTGCGCAGGCCATCAAGCGTGACCAGTTGGAAAACGACACGCTTCCCTATATCCTGACCTTTACCGGCGGGGACGCGGACAGCGATGTGCAGATCAGCTCGGTCAGCCTGTTCCGCTCCGGTGACAGCCGAAACCTGACGCTGCCCGCCGAGGCCTCCGGCTCTGTCGAGCTGGCAGTCAACCGCGACGGAAGCACGGGTGAAAACACCTTCACAATCACCGCGCAGGCGGCCTCCGGAGAGCAGTATAAATTCACCGTCAACATCCCCTATACGCCGGTCGGCGGCGAGGTTCAGATCAAAACGAATCTGACCGATGGGGAAAAGGTTATGAACGGCACAAAGATCATGCTGACGGTCGAGGCCTGGCACGAGGCGGAGGCAGGCGGAACGCGCACTGCAATGACTGCCAGCGACACCGTCGTAACGCTGGACGGCAAGACAGTGCAGTGTGACCGCGGCGCTTCCGGCGACGGGATTCTCCAATATACCCTTATTCCGGAAAACCCGGAGGCGGGCGATGAAAACACGCACATTCTGCGCATCGTCTGCAATGACACCTACGGGAACCACGGTGAAAAGGAGCTGACGCTGCTCGGCGAACGGACGCAGAAGGGCGAAAAGGAAGGCACCGCGTCCATTTATATCGACATGACCGTGCTCGGGCTTGGCGTGCAGGGGCCGATCAGCTATACGGTGCTTTCAGAAGAACCGGCGTCCTACAGCGTGGCAAAGGCTGTCTGGGGCTATGACGCGGGCGACCCGTTCGGCACCGCGGACAGCACCTTCGGCTGGCCGTCCTCGCTGTGCGGCTACACGGGAAGCTTTGAAAGTCAATTCTATCTGACGAAGCTCGGCGACGGAACCGATATGGCCTCGCGCGCTATCGCACTGAGCAATGGCTGGTCAGACTACGGTGCGTCCGAAGAAGAAATTCTGGCGCGGATCGACAGCACGTTCGGCGAAAACAGCCCCTATGCCGCGCTTTGGCGCAGTATAAAGCGGGCAAATATCGAACTCAATCCGTATCACAGCACCTCTCTGGGACAATTTGACTTCACACGCGGCTCCGGCTGGATGTACTCGGTCGGCGGCGGAACCTATTATCCGTCCGTGAGTCTTTCCGATTATGAGCTGAAGGACGGCGATGTGCTGACACTGCGCTATACGCTGGCCTATGGCATGGACATCGGCGATGGGACGTCTTCCTTCTGTGTCAGCGCGCTCAACGGTGCGCTGACTGTGAACCACAAGTGGCAGGACATGACGAACGCCGACGGCACGAGCGTCACATACTGCACAAGCTGTGGTAAGATAAAAGAGTGCGACCATCCGGACGATCAGATTGAGTTCCGGGAGACGGAGGACGGAAGCTCCTGCTACGAGTTCTGCAAAAAATGCGGAAAGCCCCTCACTGACCCGGCAGCACACAGTTGGGAAACGCAGCCGGTAGAGGGCGACGACGTCAATCACAAAAAGATCTGCAGCCGCTGCAACAAGGAAGTGGACGAGGCGCACCGCTTCGAGTACATTGAAAACACTGCGACCTGTGAAGCGGCGGGCGAGATTGTCTATAAATGCACCTGCGGTTATGAAAAGCGTGAGCCGGCAGAGCAGCTGGAGCACGAGCCGGAAATGTACTATGATGGAGCGGAGCACTGGCAGATCTGCAAACTCTGCAATCAGGAGATCGAAGGCTCACGTGCGGAGCATTCGTATCATTGGAACGATATGTGGGACGATTGGGCCTGCGACTGCGGCGCGATGCACAACGAGGTCTGCCGCGGGCATATGACAGCGTTGGAGGAACAGTGCACCTGCAGCCGTGAGGTGCTCCAGTGTGCCAAGTGCGGCATCATATTTGAACGTGAGGAAACGGGCGCATTCAGCTATCCCCATCATTATGACGAAAACGGTATCTGCACTGACTGCGGCGCACAGAACCCGGATATGCCGGTAACGCCAGATCCCGACCCGGACAATCCAGACCCGAATCCTGATTCGGATCCGAACCCCGACCCAGACCCCAATCCCGATCCCGATCCAAATCCCGAACCCGGCCCGGAACCCGATCCGGGTACGGAGGAAGGCCCAGAGGAATAAACAGGAGGAACACAGATGCAGGAAAAAATCA
>ENA-UOJV01002419-UOJV01002419.1-human-gut-metagenome-genome-assembly--contig:-C82-NODE-2419-length-15325-cov-27.438900_pt1 | contig 15325 bp, 23 predicted proteins | sample MGYA00242356_ERZ723903 | MGnify/ENA metagenome assembly ERZ723903
CGGAGGTGCGCCCCTCGTTCGCGTCCTGAAAGTTGTTTGACCCACACCGTGACCCACACGGGGAAATGAGCGGACGGAAACAATGGAACAAACAGGCTGCGACCTCATCCTTTTTGGACAAAAAACCGCCGCAAAGCCTTATACAGCAAGGGCTGGAAGGCTCTACGGTGGTTGGTAAGGATGAGGTCGGCAGTTCGAATCTGCCCAGCAGCTCCAACATTAACCGCTTAAATCGCTTGATTTGAGCGGTTTTTGCTTTATGTTTGCAATTTTTCAAGCCATTTGTATTTTGAGGGGATTTTCCCAATTCCGAAAAACCCATACAAAAACCCATACCGACAAGGAAAAGCCGCCCTTTCGAGCGGCTTTTGTCTTAGCGTGGGCCTAATTTGGCGATTCTATTTTCCTTCATTTTCTCTGCAACCGCTAACATTAAATCTTGCTGATATGGCGTCATTTTCAGGATGGGTTCTTTTAGCTTCTTGCGTATAAGGTCACTTTCATTTTTTCTCATGTTTTTTCTCCGCCCAAAAATCAAATATACGGGATTCGCCAGGGACAACAAAGCAACTGAGAACAAAAAATAGGATGGCTGCCGCTCCGCTTTCAAGTGTTCCGCAGATTAGATATACAACGAAAAGAATGATCGCATTTGTTGCGATAACACAAAAGGCTATTGCAGCAAATCCTAAGACGTCTTTTAGGTATGCTTTCATGCGGACACCTCCTTACCTGTCAGAAGTTTCGCCTCCGCTTCCTGCTCCGCTAACAATTCCTTAATCCTCGCGAGGACAAGTCCTGCTCGCTCCTCGTCGAGTGATAGGATTATACCGTAGGCGTGGATGCGTTCCATCATTTCACGCTCTGCCTTTGTCATCGCTCATGGCCTCCTTTCTCCCGGCCTCTGCGCCCAGACAATAGGCCACGTTTAGGGTTGTCCAGCGTCCGGCGTTGGTGTGCCGTTTCAAAATTTGCTCCTGATCCTTGAATGAGATAAAACGGCCCTTCAATGCCTTTTTTACACGCTTTTCCCACGCCGTGGATGCTTTGGGGGCCTCTGGCTCCACTCCGTACTGATGGACGATTGCCAGCACTTCCCCATGAACTTCCACGCCGTTAGCCGGATACTCCCCGCTACAATCGTAATCGTCCATGTAATAGGTCTTTATCGTGTTCCCGTGCCGATACAGACGCACAAAACGCCTCTTTTCATCGTCAGGAAGGCTCACAAGGCACACACGCCCGTTAATATCATCCGGGATTTTGCCAAGTATCACAATGTCGTTAGGGGAGGCCCACGCAAAGGACGGCCCGGTTCCCACGGTGTAAAAGTTTGCCGCATTGGTCAGCATCTCACCGAATTTCATAATTGCACTGCTTTTACTCATTGTCATTTTCTCCTTGATTTTCTGTGCGGGAGGCGGTACAATGGCAGTACCGGCCTCCCTGTGGTGGTTGGTGGTGGCTCCGTGTCCTCTTGCTTTGGTCGGCTGGGACATGGGGCCTTTCTCATGCGATGCAGAACCGGCGGGCCGTGGTGGTCTTGGTGAACTGCTGCGCCAGATCGGGGAGCGCCTTCTTCAATGCGTTGGTGTCCAGACGAGAGGAAGTCACGGCCTTATAGGTCACTTTCCAATCCGTGCCGCTGATGGTGTCCACGCCCTCCGCGTCCATGTGCGCCTTGATGCTGTCCGTGATGCTCTCAATCTCTCCGGCGAGTTCGTCCGCCATGCGGCGCAGCTCGCGCAGCTCCTTGATCTTGCTGTCCATTTCGTTGATGCTCATTGTTTTATCCTCCTTAATTTGCGGGTGAGATCGGCGGCTGGTGGCTCTGAGTATCTATCCCTTTGGGAATTTCTATCAAGCTTCTCCGTTCCAGCTCTTACGGTGTCGCGTTGGCTATCGACCTTCGCTCGATCTCTTGTCCCTTGCTGTAATCATAATATACACCCATTCTGTGTGTTTGTCCATTGACAATATGCACACAGTTTATGTGCTTGACTTGTTTAATATATACACTTGTTTTGTGTGCTTAATTGTGATATAGTATATGTAATGAAAGGAGGGGGGCCCTTGCCGATTAAATACAAATTTGATGTTTTAGATGCGCTCCGTGCTGCTGGGTACACTACTTATAAGTTGCGGAAAGAAAAAATCTTTGGGGAACGGGTGATCCAGCAGTTAAGGAACGGCGAAATCGTTTCATGGGCTACGATTGATACTTTGTGTACATTGCTTAATTGTCAGCCGGGCGATTTGGTAGAGCATCACAAAGAACAAAAAGAGGGGGAATAACCCCCTCTTTTCCTATTTGCTGGCCCTCTACGGGCTTTTGCTCATTTTTGAGTGGTCTATATTGCCAAAAGGCAAAACGCCGTAGAACGGCGTTAGAACGCGAAAGCGGGGGCTTTTGCCCCCGCTCTCTATCTATCGGTTGTAAATGGCGAAATACACACTCCCGCGCCCTGGTACTTTAGGACGCTGCCTGCCGCTGTACTTCGGGCAGGACTTCGCAAGGGAACAAAGGATAGGCAATCCCGCCGCCCTTGCTGCCTGCTGCCGGTCTTTCTCCGGCTGGTGGCCCTTGTATCACTCCCCAATCAAAAGGCCCAAAATGGGCCTTTTGATTTTCAAAAGTTCTCGGCATTAACCGTTGCTGTTTGTTACATAGCGATACGGAGATTCTGCGCCCTCTCGCTTTTAGATAATTGCTGCACCGGCAGCGCGCACCTCATTTCGCATAATAGGCACCATCTGACGAACTAATGTCTTTCCGTCAAGCTGTGCGGTAAAGTCAATGACGATCGGACGCATCTCATCGCCTCTGCTACGGTTTGCAGCCTTTGCAAGGCGTCCAGCCATAGACGTCGTATAATCAACGTTCACCGTGTCAAAGTCAAGGCCGTTTTTGATGCGGTCTGTGACCCCATCTACACTGTTCATCAGCGGCGGAAGGCCGTTTTCAAATCCGTCGGCCATGCCCTGCATAACGTACTTGGCGACACCGTTTGACCACTTCGACGGGCTGTGCTCATCAAAACCGTTTTTGCCCGTAAACCAGCTCTTGATTCTATCCACAACACCGGAAACCTTGCTTTTGAGCCATGCAACCTTGTCGGAAATACCGTTCCACAGCCCCATTAAGAGGTTTCTGCCGACATCCCGCATCTGATCTGGGATGCTCTGGAACCACTTGACTGCCGTTTTTGCTGCATCGGGAATTGTTACAGTGAAGAAAGTTTTGATTGCTGATACTGCGCCGGAGATCGTCTCCGTGATCTTTCCCCATGCAGAAATGATCGCATTGCGAAAATCATCATTTGTGTTCCATAGCACAACGACCGCCGCCGTCAGCGCTCCAACAACGGCAATGACTGCCCCGATGGGATTCGCGCTTAATGCGGTGTTCAAGGCAAGCTGCCCTTTTGTCATAGCAGCCTGCGCGAGCTGCGCTAAGGTCATTTTCCCTGTGAGCAGCGCTACGATCGTCTCGCCGACAGTCATCGTCCCGTTTAATGCAGCCTGTGCAAGTGTCGTATTATTCAGCCCCATAGTTAGGAGCGAAATGGCGACCTGTGCATTTTGAAAGCCCTGGACAAGATGTTGAATCGCCATTCCCGCCTTGAGCGAGGCAAAAGCACCGGCAGCGACCCCGACAACAGGGATGATCTGATTAAGCGTGTCCATCAAAGTCTTGCAAGCGTCTACAGCGGAATCAAACCCCGTCGTAATGACATTTGCTACTTTATCCCAATCCACTTTTGCCGTAAAATTCTGCACTGCCGCCGTTGCGCTTTGCAGCATCGGCGTTACAGAATCCAGAATAGGCTCACCGAATGCGGCTTTTAGCTGTCTCCACGATTCTTTCAGGTTGCCGAGAACGTTTTCCCAACCGTCAGCCTCGCGTGAAGCTTGCCCCAGTGCGCCGGATAGCTTTTGCGAATCTTCCACCATTTTCAAAAGCGTTTCCTGCTTCTGAATCTCCGAAAGGTCGTTATACTTCTGACCGAACAGCTCCATTGCCGCCGCATTTCTCGTCGTTTCCGTCGCAGAAAGGCCGAGAGCCGCATCATTGGCAAAGTTACCCTTTAGGAACGATTGCAGCGTTTCCGTGGCCTGCTCGACCGATGTATCGTAGTAAGCTGCGCTGTCTGCCGCCGCTTTCAATGCGCGCTCCATCAGATTCATGCTTTCGGTCGCATCACCGCCGGAAGAGCGAGCAAACGCATAGATTTTACTGCCGAGTGCGTTCAAGCGCGTCTGCAAGATGCCGGATTCATCAGCTACGCGCCCAATTGCCTTTGTAGCGGTGTCCTGCATATCACCGAAGGTCTGTTCAAACGCGCTTGCCTCTGCCCTCACCTCAGCGGCGGTATCTACTCCGACCGCGGTTAACGCTGTTCCGACTGTGGTAACAACTGCGCCAATTTTTGAAGCCGTCTTTATCACAGAACCGACGTTGTTTTTGACCTTTTCGAACGAGGACGTTATTTTATTTAGGCCGCTGTCAACACCGCTGTCATCAACCGTGATTTTGACGGCAAGGTCAAGTAAATTCATTTTGCCATCTCCTTTCCGAAGGTATAGCCTTTGTTGTATGCCTCCTGCGCAAAGAGCGTCGCGGCATATACCAGCGTCCCGGACTGCGCCGCTTCCGGGAAGGGCGGGGCCTGCCGCTCTTTTCCAGCAGCCCCGTCTTCATAGCCCATTCCAAACGCAATAACAAAGTTTTTGTTCATCGCTTTTAAGTATTTCCGCATCCAGACATTGCATTTCGCTCTGTGCGTCATATCATCGCCTCTTTTCAAGCTGGATCCCAACAGAGACCATAATTGCGCCAAAGAACGCACCGACAGCAAATGTCACCGCGCCGCAGATCATCAAGCCCATGTAAGCCCCTCCCTTAAAAGTTCTCGACGATCTCGTCGGAAAGCTGATCCCACCATTCGCCCATACTAAGCGTTACGCCGGGAGTAGTGCGCCGGTTGCCGCTGCCGCCGCGCCCGCTGCAATAGTTCACGACGTTCATAAGATCGTCCCACGCTTTCAAGGTCTTTCCCGTGCCTTTGGCGCAATCCTGCGCGAGAACGGTTAAAGCAACCCTGTCTTTTCGGTCGTCGGCGCTGTCTGCTGCTTCCTTTGCATAGTGACCGATCAGCTTTAACATGGTCGGGTTTCCGTCGTATCTGTCCGCAAAGCCGAAATAATCATCCACCGTCAGAACGCCGGTTTTCATCAGCTCAACGGCGTTGCTGTCAATGGCGGAAGGATCAGCAAGGTTGCTTGTCTGTACTTCCTTTTCCAATGCGCGGCGGAGTTCTGCGGCCTTTGCATCGAACTCCGCCCAGATGCGCGCCGCTTCCTGTCGCATTTTCTTTTCCGCCTCTTGGAGCTGGAGCGTGGCAATCTGCTGCTTTACGGCATCTAAGCCCGCCGCGCTTGCGTTCTCCTTCGCTTTGGTCAGCTCGTTATATACGGCGGTATACTCGTCTCTCGCGGCACGGAAAGCCGCGTCAAGGTTTCTTGCGTAGCTGTTGTACTTGCTCATTTCTTTGTTCCTTTCTGCTGCGGAAAAAGGCCGCAGCGCCCGTCTTTATACATCATGCAGCTATCGCTGCAAATCAAACGCGCAGGGAAAGGGCAATGCCTGCCCGCCTGCACCGCTCCCGGCCTGCACTTGCCGTTTGCGTAAAAGCTGCAATCCTCTGTGCAGCGGGGATATAAGCCGCTCTGGAAGGGGCAGGCTTTCAGCTCCTGCGGCATTGGTTCTGCCGGTGCTGGCTCGTGTACGATCAAAACCGGCGCATACTCTTTGCAATGCTCTCCGACGCGGCGAAACCGTCTGCCGTTCTCGTCGATTTCCGGGTATTCTAAGTTAAAATCCATGTGATTCCTTTCAGTCCAAATTCGGACAGTTTTCATAGCCGTTGCGGAATACGCTGTCGGCCTCATAGCTGACCTCGAAAAGCGGGGCATGGTATCCGCTGCTGTCCTTTACAAGCTCGCGGTTTGCATCGTCCAGCGCAAGAAACGCCGGAATGATATGCTTGTCCCATGTCTGCTTTTCAATGGCCTTGAAGCAATGCGGGCAAGTGCGGGCATAGTTCCCGCTAATAGTGGCACCTGATACGCCTGTGATGCTTCGCCCGTACACTTCCCATGAGCCGCCGCAATAGTGGCACTTGATACGCATATAGCCCATGACTTTCTCCTTTCTTTAAGCGCTCTGCCCTCGCTTGCGGTAAATCTCACGGTCTAACGCATAAGCGAGGCTGTCTATACTGTGGTTGTCCCTGTCGGGGAGAGAGGAAAGCATATTGCCGTCTTTGTCCTTTTCGTATTCGTAGTTTGCAAACTCCCGCGCCGCGTTTGGCGTCCTTGCAGGATCAACCACAATGCGCCGGTGTTGCAGCCACTTGATACGATACGCCACGCATCCCGGCTCTTTGTGGCACGCTCTGGCCTGCTTTAAGCCGTGGTCGCGTAGATCGGCTATGCTTTTCGGCTCTGCCGCATCGCAATAAATTTCGCTGTGATCTTGAAAGCGCAAGCCGCTTACCTGGGAAAGGTAGCTGCTGCCTTTGGTGTCCCCCTCCACAAGCGGGGCGATTTCCTCCGCAAGCTGCCGGTTACTCATGCCGCGCTTGTAAATCTCGTTCAGTATGTAGATCGTCTCGTGCTTACGATCATAGCTGCAACGGATAAAGCAAGCGGGGTCTGCCGCAAAGCCGAAGTCCACGCCGGAAAAAAAGTATTCCATGTTCGACACTTCCTCGGCGGTGATCTCCCGCACTTCCAGCGCCGGAAATACCTCCGCGCCGGTGCCGGTTGCCTCTCCCAAGTATTCATGCCGGTATGCCTGCTCGTTGACGGCCTCCAAGCGTTCGGCCTCCGCTATGAATGCCTCACCTAACCATTCGGCGGGGATGTCCTTATAGGTGGTGTGAAAGGTGATCCCCTGCGCGTCCGGCTCTGCAATAAACTGATTCGCCCAATTCGCCTTACTGATCGGCGGGTTGAAGCTGCGGAATACTTGCGGATTTGTCCCTTGCCCTCGCATGACCGATTGCAAAACGCTGCGGGCAAAGTTCGGGCCGCTCAGCTCGCTAAATTCTTCAAACCAAGCATAGCGGAAAGTGCCGTGCCTGGGCTTGATAGATTTCAGCTTGCTTGCATCGTCCAGCCCTCGAAAAAGGATCTGTGCGCCGGTCGGTCTGTATTCATACATCATCGGGGAAACGGTCGCTTTCCAGAGGTGGGAAACGCCCAGCATATCAATAGCCCATGCGATTTGAGAAAAAACGCTGTCGCGCATTGTCCCCGCTACCTTGCGGAACACAATAGCGTTGCTCTGGCCTGTGGGGTCGCTCTGTATGCCGTCCACGATCTCAAGCGATATGAAAGAGCTTTTGCAGCTCCCGCGCCCGCCCGGAAGATTGTAAAAGCGGTGCCGCCCTGCTTTTATATCCTCGTGCAAAGGGAGATAGCACGGGGCTATGAAGTCCTCCACGGTGGCGGTGATGGTCATGCTATCCAGGCGCTGCTTCTCTGCCATTTCAAGGGCTGCTATGCGCTGTTCCAGCTTGTCCCGTGTTATCATTGCCGCATTTCCTCCAAAGCTGCAAGGCGCTCTGCAAGGTCGTTCTGATCGGTCAGGCGCACGGCATAATCAAGGGCGATTTTCGCGGCGTTTACTCTGGCGGCGGGGTTTATTTCCTCGTCCTCCATGACCGTTTGCAATGTGGATAATGCAGGCTCTAATAGCTGCTGCGCCCTGCGCGTTGCGTCCTGTACTACTCCGGCGAACGCTTCGCGGTATCGCTGGCAAAATTCGGGGTTTTCAAAATAGCGCCTCATGGTGCGGTCTGTGATCCCCGCTTTCTCTGCCGCCTCTAACTTCGTTTTTGAGGTCAAGAGCGCAGATAAGGCGCGTTCTTCATTGGGTGTCATTCGCTGCGCTCCTTTCCGATTTCTTCCGCTTTTTTCCGCTGATAAAGCTCTATCCAGTTTTCAAGCGTCATGCAGACAAGCCACGGGGCGCGATTTTTCCTCCAAAAGATAGCCGGTAAACCGTCCTTAAATTTGCCGCTGTCCCGCTGCGCCTGCTCGATCCACTCATAAAGGGCTTGCTTTTCGCCGCGCTTGCACTCAATATGCACGCCGTCAAGCCCTGTCAAATCGGGTGTGCTGCCAAAGCTCACGGCCTCGCCCGGCTGCACGGGGTAGCCGTAGCCTTGCAAGATGCGGCAAAGCTCCAACTCCCCGGCGCGGCCTTTACTCTGTGATTTCCTTCCGCTCGTTGCTTATCACCTACTTCCTTTTAGTAGTCGCGTAAGACTTTCATTACGCAAATGGCCTCCTTCACGACTCTTGCGTATATTTCGCAATCGTCCGACATTTCAAAGATTTTGGCGATTACTTCAAGGTCTGCTAATTTGTTTTCGATAACGTCCGACAATTGTTCACGCATTCGAGCCCCAGCGCAGAGATCACGCACTTCTTCGGAAACGGAAACGTGCTTTTCCTTCTTCCGACCTCGTTCGCAAAGAGTGCTCATGTCATCGTAGGTGAGTTTCACAGTGATCTTGTATTTATCGAGACCTTGATATTTGCGGCCCATGTCTTTCTCCTTTCGTTGCCCATTGTAAAATAGTAGTGTCCCTGCGTCCCCCTAAGGGGGACATTGACTATATTTGTAGGGGATAAGGACAAAAAAATTCTCCCGCGAGAGCGTCCCCCTAAGGGGGACGGGGGGACGCTCATTTACAGCAGATTGATGACCCTGATCCCGCGTTCTCCGTGTGACTTAACCCCTATTTGAACGCCGATTCCGTACTTCATAAAAAGGTCGTCTTTGTGAGCTTCGATTTGCTCCCGCACCTTGCTCCCGGGATTGTCCGTGTAGCACCCATAAGCAAGCTTGAACACATCATCATAAGAAAAAGTTCGGCCCTCTTTTTTGCATTCGGGAGAGTTCTCCACAATCCAGTTACAAATCGGATTGCCGCGCAAGTCCGGCTTGGTTTCGATGACCTCTTGCCACTCTCCGAACCGCTCATCAAAAATGAGGCTCATTTCACCGCCCTTCGCATCGCGCGGAGTGAATTCCATAGAAGCTTTACCATCGAAACGCTTTCCGTCTGCAACAAGATTGATAACGCAGTCGCAGGAACCGGAAATGCCCATTGTTCCGCTCAGACGCTCAAAGGAATCGAGAGCGAGCCCGGCACCCTTTTTATCATGATGAACGAACAGTAGCGCGATATTCTCTTCAAGTGCCATGCGCTGCACAGGTTCCAGCAGCATAATATCTGCATCGTAAGCGTTCGCGCCGGGGGCTTTATAGCTGCCGCGCGCTCGGCTGTAGGTGTCGACAATGATGAGGCGGATTGAGGGCCGCGCCCTGTGGAGCTGCCGTAGCTTGTTCACGAGCCCATCGGCAAGGCGCTCCGTGATGCTGTTGGTAACAAACACGTTTGACGGAATTTGCGTGGACATCTTCGCTGAGCGAAAGGAAATGCGGCTCTTACTACCTTCTAAGTCGAGATAAGCAACATCGCATTTCGTGGTAGAGTGTCCAAGAAAGGGGGTGCCGGTCGCTACCGCGGATGCCATCTGTAGCGCCATGAACGATTTGCGAATCTTCGGCGCACCAGATAAAAAGGTCATTCCGCACGGGATCATGCCGTCAATGATGAACTCGGGCGGGCGGCGTTCTTCCTCGGTTAGGTCGGGGACGCTGTAAAATCCGAATTCCTCAAAGATGTCAGTGGGTGGGGCCGGTGTCCATTCCGGCGTTGTGGTTGCGAGCTCCGCTATCGCCTCACAGGCTTTTTCATCACCAAGACGAGCGATAAGATCGGAAATATCTCCATGCTCCGGAATCTCCGGCCAGACGGTCGAGAGGTCACAAAGCTGGACATGATCGGCGACACCATGCAGCGCGGCGGCGGTCTCCTCGGCGTAAGCCTTACCAACGGCGTCGTTGTCGGGGAAGATGAGCACGGTGCGGCCTTGTAACTGCTCAGTGTATTCTTTCCGCCACTTGCCGGGGCCTGCACCATCTGCGCCGCTGGCGGCATCAAAGCCCAAACGATGGAGGTTGTCGGCATCCTTCTCACCCTCGGCGATGAACACGACATTACCAAGCGAACCGGCCACATAGAGGGAGTGCGGAACGCCCTGACGGTTGTAGATCCAGCCGCCTTTTCCGTCAGGCCGACGCCATGAAAAGGACTTGTCCGATTTCCGTAGCTTCTGAACGCCATTGGGATATTCATACACGGCCACGATCTGCGGGCGCTCGGTGGACTTTGCTTCTGCATCGTAAAAGAGATCACGAGGCTTAATGCCAACACGGGCGATGATGTCGCGTGTATCACATCCCGCTTGGCATTTGAGCACCACGCCCTTTTCACCTCGACCAATAGAGAGGCTTTGCTTCCGGTCGTCATGGCACGGGCAGCGGGCCATATATTGACCGTCGCCGCAGCGCTTTACGCCTTTAAAGTGCTGGAGAACTTCCAGAATGTCCGTTTGTCTCACCCCGCAATTTCTCTAAAAGGGCCGGTACGTCGATGTAGTACGTCGGACCACTTTTGACGTGAGGAATGGTACCATTTTTGCAGCCATTCCGTAGAAAATATTGGCTCAGGCCGGTTGATTTGCAGGCCTCGGGAATTTTTTGATATGGTGTCATTATTGCGCCCCCTCGATAATCTCTGCGACGCTGACACCGAGACCGGCTGCCAGCTTACCGGCTGTGCGAGGCTCGCAAGTGCCGCGCCGGATGATGGTGCTGATATTTTGCCGAGATACCCCGCATCTTTCAGCAAGTGCGGCTTTCGTCATGTCACGCTCGGCCAGAATTGATTCAATACGAATCGCGTTGATAGTCATTACATTCACCCCCTAAACAGTAACATTTATTTCTGCACAACATCAATGTAACAGAAAATTTTGTTACTGTCAAGACTTATCAGAAATTTTTCTTGCTGTTTGAGGGAATATATGCTATGCTTAGAAAAATGAGGAGGGAGATTTTGTTGACTACTGGAGAAAAGATACGGCGGGCGAGAATTGAAAAAGGGTGGACGCAAAAGCAATTAGGCGAGTTTTGTAAAATTGCCGAACCGACAATACGCCGTTATGAATTAGGAAAGTTAAAACCAAAGAAAGAAACACTTGAAAAAATTGCTGCGCCACTTGGCATCTACTATCTTGACCTATACGGGGATGATGAGGGTGCCGAAATATTATCCTATGTCAAAGCGGGTATACGATTGGGCCTTAATCATCAAGTTTCAGACGCACAACATGACTGTTTGAAGCCTTTTAGGGATCAGGGGTACGAATTTACGGAAACGGAGCGGCAGGCGGTTTCGATTTTTAATCGCCTTAACGGAAATACGCAGCAAAAAATAATTACGGACTTAGCGAGGCTTTCGCTCGATTCTCGCTATAGAAAGACGGAGCGCGCAGAGGAGCCGGACGAGGACAAAAAATAAAGCCCCATGCGAGGCATGGAGCGGGAAAGAGGTGTGATATGGCAAATAATAAAGTTGAGAGTGTTATTCATGCGAACGGTGTGGATATTGCTGTTGTAACTACAATTGGCAATGAAGAGGACTATATTTCTCTAACAGATATTGCGAAATATCATAACCCCGAGTTGCCAGGGTATGTTATTCAGAACTGGATGAGAAATAGAACGACTATTGAATTTTTGGGGTTATGGGAAGAATTAAATAATCCAGAATTTAATTGCCTCGAATTCGAGGCAATTAAACAGGAATCCGGAAGCAATAGTTTTGCCATGACGCCCAAAAAGTGGATCAATGATACAGGGGCTATTGGAATTATTTCAAAGCAAGGACGCTATGCGGCAACGCTAGCACATAAGGATATTGCTTTTGAATTTGCATCATGGATCTCGCCGGAATTTAAGCTGTATATCATTAAAGACTATCAGCGTTTGAAGGAGGATGAAGGGCACAGGCTTGCATTAGATTGGAATGTCAAGCGCATTCTTGCAAAAGCAAACTATCGAATTCACACGGATGCAATCAAGATGAATCTGATTCCGCCAGAACTACCGCGTGTGCGACAGGGGTATGTCTACGCAGATGAGGCCGATGTTTTGAATGTGGCATTGTTTGGGAAAACGGCAAAGCAATGGAAACGAGAAAATCCAGATGCAAAAGGGAATATGCGTGATGGAGCAACGATTGAACAGTTGCTTGTACTTTCAAACTTGGAAAATATCAATGCTTTGCTGATTGAGCAGGGAGTGCCGCAGCAGGAACGATTAGAGAAACTCCACGCTACGGCACTTTACCAGATCGAGACGATTACTGACAGTAAGAGTGCTCGAGCACTTAATGAAATGCACAATCAATTAAAGCTCCCAACAGATGAGTAACAGCGAGGTGTAGCTATGCCGTCCACGCGAAAGAAATTCAATAAAGCTGGACAAGCCTTTTATGAGATCCGCGTCAGCCGTGGACGGGATAAGTCCTATTTGACGCGCCGATGGTATGTTCCGGAGGGATGGAGCCAGAAGGCCATAGACCGCGAGCTCGCATCAGTGGCAGCAGAGTTTGAGCGGCAATGTAATGCAGGCGAGGCAATCAGCCGCGCAGAGAAACGCGAGAAAGCCGCGCAGGAGGCCGCAGAAGCCGCTCGCATTCTTACCCTCAAACAATATGGGGAAAGAGTGTTCATGCCTGCTAAGAGCGTTACAATGAGCGAGAACGGGCGTGCCAGTTATCAGAGCTGTCTTGATAAAAAGGTTTACCCCATATTAGGCGATGTGAAAATGCCGGAGATCATACCGGCGCAAATCGCGGCGCTGCTTCTTGATATCCAGTCAACGGGCAAGGCCCACGCCACCGTTATTAAAGTCTATACGGTGCTGCACAGCCTATTCAAGATGGCATACATGGGGGACATGATCGACCGCAACCCAATGGACAAGGTAGAGCGTCCGAAGCCACGCAAGGGTGAAGCAAAGGCGGAGGCTCCCGCTGCATATACGGCGGAGGAGGTCGGAAAGCTCCTTGCCGTACTGGACGCGGAGCCCCTGAAATGGCGGGCGCTCGTCCATCTGCTGATTGATACCGGCATCCGGCGCGGCGAGTGCTGTGCATTGAAGTGGGAAAACATTGACTTCAAGAGCGGGGAGATCACCATAGCCGGAAACCTATGCTACACACCGACAAAGGGCGTCTACATAGACACCCCTAAGAACGGTCATAAGCGCACCGTGTATGCGGGGGAGGATACAATAGACCTCCTGCGTCAGCTTCGCGCAGAACAGGCGAAAAAAGCTATGAGCGCCTTTGTTTTCACAAAGGAGGGTAGTCCGGAGCCAATGCACCCGCAAAGCCCCACGCGCTATCTCAAAAAATTGTCCGACCATTGCGGGCTGCCTGATCTTCACCCGCACAAGCTGCGTCACACCTTTGCAAGCGTTGCGATTACCAACGGCGCGGATGTGGCAAGCGTATCCGAAGCGCTCGGCCATAGCGACAAGGCCGTAACACTACGGATGTATACCCACGCCAACGCCGAGAGCGTCAGCAGAGCGGCGCAGATCATGCGCGAGGCGGTCAAGAAAGCTGTAAATAAGGGATGAGGTCTTGCGGTATGGGTTCTATCAAAAACCCATACAAAACCCATACGGACATCACAAAACAGCTTATTTTAAGATACAACAAGCAACGACAAGAAACAACAAGAAAAAGCCCGCATCCCCTGATATATAAGGGCTACGGGGCAACAAGATACAACAGCTAACAACAAGAGAAAACAGTTCATATATAATTGGTAAGGATGAGGTCGGCAGTTCGAATCTGCCCAGCAGCTCCAAAATGTGTTGATGAAAGATGCAACGCCGAAAACGCCGCACGAAAGTGCGGCGTTTTCACATATAATGCGCCACTTTTAGAATGAAAAAGTTGCAAAAACTCGATTTTTCAAAATTTCAGTTTTGCCCCGCGAGAGGCGACATTTTGAAGATGCGCCCTGCCAGATTTGTGGTCTGGTGTGGTTCGAACACCGAGGCTTAAAAAAGAATAAAGAATAAGAAGGCAGGCCGCCGTTCGGCTCCCTATGTGGGAGCGGACGGCGGCCTTTTTCGTCTCATTGGTGCTTATGTTGCTTTCGCTTCGTTTGTCTATCATTCCTTGGTGGTGTTGGTAATAGCTTTTACTGGACCTTTCGGGTATGCTTGCGTTACAAAAAACGAGGAGGTATCCGAGAATGGCAACCACTAAAAACTTGTGTGCTCAGATTCCCATCGACCTACATGAGCGGGTCAGTGAAGAACGAGAACGGCTGGGTCAGACCACCAGTGAGTACATCACCAACCTCATCCAAGACTATTACAACATGATAGAAAATCAGAAAGGCGGCATTCAAATGACTGAAAAAGGCAGAACCATGGCATTCCAGATTCCCGAAGAACTCTTCCAGCGCATCAAGCGTCACTTGGAGCGCGAGACGCTCCGCAACGGCAAAAAGCTCACCCAGCGAGACTTCGTGCTGAACTTGATCACGCAGGCGCTGGACGAAGCGGACGCTGAGAACGCCGCAGAGCAGAACGCCCCCACTGAGGCCCCTGTCGCGCCCCGTGTGGCCGACGTGACCGCTCCAGCGAACACGGACACCCCCGACGAAGATAACGCCGTGTAAGCCCGCACAAAAGCCAAAACAAAAGAACACGATTTAGGGAAAGCCACCCAGGGCATCCGAATATATCGGATGCCCTGGGTGGCTTTTTGCGTTTCATCAGAAAGGAGGCACACATTATGGCAAGCGAGATCAGAAATCGCTTCACAGACACAGAAATGCAGATCGCCAGAGAAACGGACCTGCCGGAGCTGCTCTCCCACCTCGGCTATCAGGTGAAGCGCGTGGGACGCTTCCATACTACCGCGGAGATGGACAGCCTGCGGATCAAGGACCGGCGTACCTGGTTCCGGTATTCCCAGAATACCGGCGGGGATGCCATCACCTTCCTCCAGCAGTTTTGCGGAAAATCCTTTCCGGAAGCGGTGGAGTACCTTCTGACCTTCCATGGGAAAGCCAGAGACGCACCCGCTCCGGAGCCAAAACCCATCAGCCAGAAGCAGGCGCTTTCCCTGCCGCCCCGCAATGCGGATGACCGCAGGGTCTTCGCCTATCTCCGTAAGCGAGGTATCGCTGCCCAGGTGATCCGGCAGTTTCTGAATGCTGGGCTGCTGTATGAGGATGCGGTACATCATAACTGCGTCTTCGTCGGCAGGGATGAATCCGGACAGGCAAAGTACGCGGGACTGCGCGG
>ENA-UOJV01002431-UOJV01002431.1-human-gut-metagenome-genome-assembly--contig:-C82-NODE-2431-length-15224-cov-54.757334_pt1 | contig 15224 bp, 8 predicted proteins | sample MGYA00242356_ERZ723903 | MGnify/ENA metagenome assembly ERZ723903
AATTTAAACAAATTATTAATCAGAATTCTGTTGCATTTGCAAGTTGAATTCAGCAGTAATATTATATGCATACAACAATTTATTAAAAATACCTAATAATTGGTATTGATGGATTTAGCTAAACAAACGAACTTTGCGGGCAAAAAATAAAGCAAGATGGAAAACCTATATGAATTGTTGGAAGAAGCAGCACATAAAGTGCCGACAAAAGGAATTCTTATTGTAAATAATAGTCAATGTGATCTTTTTCTAACTTATTCAGAGTTACGAGAAAAATCTAGAAAAATAGCTTTTATTTTAAAATCTTACTATCAAGTAAAGCCTGTCAGTAAGATAATAATCTCTGTTGAAAAATCCGAAAATTTTATATTATTATTTTGGGGATGTGTTATGGCAGGTTGTATACCCGTTTTAATGCCTTCTGTACAATTCAGTAATAAGAACTCTATTGCTTTTGAACGCCTAAAGAATGCAATTGATATATTAGGTGTAGTTACACTTATAACAAATGATATTAATCTATTTGAATATTATAAATCTTCATTTCATAAAGCTGTGTGTGTTGAAGATATTATGAAACAATTGGATTTGTTGCAAGATTATTCTTTACACATACCTAAAAGAGATAGTAAAGATTTATGTGTTATTCAGTTTTCATCAGGAAGTACAGGGGCACCCAAAGGAGTCATGCTTAGTTTTAACAATATTTTAACTAATTTGAAAATAAAAACTCTTGCGGATGAAATTACAACTGAAGATACTTTGATTCACTGGATGCCATATTTTCATGATTATGGTCTATTTGGAAATCATTTGGTTTGTTTGTATAACCAAATTACAGAAATAAAAATAGAGCCTTTTTCCTTTTTAAGAGATCCTTTGATTTTTCTAAAGAAAATTTCCGAATATCAAGTAAGTATTTGTGGCGGTACGACACCTTCAGGATTGGATTTGTTAATTCAAAAGTTAGAACAATCTAATGACATAAAAGAATTGGATTTATCTCAAGTGAAGACTCTTTCAATTGGAGCAGAAATGGTTCCATCTAATTTATACGTCCGATTATCCCCCCTTTTTCAACTTGGGTTTAATCGAAATGCATTCCGCCCTTCATATGGAATGGCTGAAACAACATTGATTGTTTCTTCCTGTTTACCGGGTTATGGAAATAAAAATATAAGAATAAATAGAGAGGCGTTCTATGAAGGGATTATCAAATTAGTCGATAAACAACAAGATTTTTGTGAATTTGTTAGTGCAGGTAGAATATTACCAGGCTTACAAGTACGCATTGTTAAAGACGGTATTCCTCAAAATAATTTAAATTTAGGAGAGATTCAAGTAAAAGGCGCTTGTGTCATGTCTGGTTATTATAATGACATACAATCAACAGATGAAGTATTAAAAGACGGTTGGTTAAGTACAGGAGATTTGGGCTTTTTTGATTATAACAATATTCTTTATATAGTAGGTCGAAAAAAGGAAACAATTATAGTAAATGGACAAAACTTTCATCCTTTTGATTTAGAAAATTGTGTCTTAGAGAAATTTGGTCTTTCAATTGAAAAAACTGTATTTACATCTTTTTATTCTTCTACAGAAAATCGTGAAATTGTACTTCATTTCTTTGTATTATCAAGAAAAATGTCGGAAGAACAAATAAGACAATTAATAAATGAATGTAACGCATTTATAGCAGACAAAGTTGGATTTGCTCCAGAATACTCTATAAAGATAAAAAAAGGAGAAATACTCAGAACTTCTAGCTCTAAAATAAAACGTCGATCTATGGCAAAGTATTTTGAGCAAGGACAGTATAATAAATCAATTGTAAAACTAAACAAAGAATCTCATAATATGGATTATTTATTGGTTCTCAAAAAAATATGGTCAGAAGTTTTAAAAACAAACCTCATTCATATAGAAGATAACTTCTTTTCTTTAGGAGGAGACTCAATACGCAGTATGATGGCTGTTTCTAAACTTGAAGAACTGTTAAATATTAAATTAGAAAATAGTTTCTTCTATAAATATCCGACCTTAGTCTCTCAAAAACATTATCTTGAACAATATTTATTAAAAGAACTTCAATCTCCTTTAAATGAATATGAACTGTTAGTTCGAGAGTTTATCAGCGAAGAAATAGGAATTCCCTCTTTAGAAATACAATATACAGAAAATATTATAACTAAAGTGACTTCTTTTGCCGCTGTATATCAAATGATGAAGCGCTTAACTGAAGTTTTTGATAAAATAACATTAGATGATATAAAAGATAAAACTTGTATACGAGATATAGCACAAACCATTAAGGAACGCTATGTAACTCCAGAGGGGTATTCTTTTCCGTTAATGGATTTCCAAGAAACATTATTCTATCACAGTAAAAGTTTTATCCGTAATGAACCGACAGGATTAAGTTGTTATATCATTTGTCGGACACAATTGAAAGGTTTTTTTGATCCAGCATGTTGGGACAAGACGTTAAATCACATTATTAACTGTCATCCATTGTTACATTCTATTCTTTCCGAAGAGTCGGATAAACCTGAGATGATAACTCTTCCTGAATATCCGACATTTAAAAGTTCTTATGAAGATATAACTTCAATGAACAAAGAACAACAGGAAACATTCTTTTTACAAAAGGACGAAAAAGATCATGATCACAGATTTGACCTTAAAGAGTATCCTTTATTCTATTGTAATATTTATAAAACAGGGGAAGATGAACATGAATTAATTATACATATTGATCACCAGATAATTGATGGTTTCAGCTTTTTTCAATTCCTTCAAGAATTAACATCAACTTATGATCAGTTTATCGCTGGTAAAGAAATAACTGTTGAACAAGAAAAAGGTCTAACTTTTTCTGACTATGTTTTTGTGGAGAGATTCAGAAGGCAAACAAAGCGATATCAGAATGCAATGGATTTTGCCCTAAAGGTGTTTAAAGATTTACCAGAGAAAATATCTATTCCCACGAAATGTCAGCCATCTTTAATAAATAAAGTCCATTTTAATACCTTACATACGGAATTGGATTCTTTATTGATGAATAAAGTTCTTGAAATCAGTTCTCATACTTCTGGTATATGCCTTAATTCCTTACTTATGGCATGCTATTTTAAACTGATGAATTTGTGGTCTGGACAAAATGATCTCATTATCAACATGCCTGTATTTAACAGGGAACAGCATTTACCTAATGCAAAAAATATAATAGGTAGTTTTCTTGATATTTTCCCTGTCCGTATCCAAACATCTCCACAAGAACCGATTGTTTCTATTGCACGTAAGATAGAACAATTTGTACGAACCATGCTTGAGTATCCAATATCTTCAATAGAATTGTCCAGAAAAATCGCAGAACAGGAAGGCTTAAAACAAAGCTCTTTGAGTGCAATTATTTTTAGTAATTCTATCAATATGCTTCCCAAAGGTATCAGTCATTCATCTAGATATTTGACAATTGGTGCGCCTAAAGTACAGACAGGTGCACCTGGTACTTATATAGACCTTGTTATGTATACATGGGAAAATAAATGGTGTTTTGATTGGAATTATGTTCGTGAGCTATTTGATGCGGAATACATACAACTACTTTCTGAACAATTCACGTCTATGCTTAACCAATTGGTAGATGATACAAACACTAAGGGATACGAAGAGCGTTCATGTTCAAATATACTCCCTCTCTTCTATATAAAATTATTGGAGCAAACAAATAAAACAGAACATGCTTATCCTCTTAAAACAATATATGAACAGATCAGTAATACTGTAGATTTGTATCCTAATAGAGAGGCGATCTCTTATCAAGGAGTTTCTTTAACTTATACAGAGTTTTGGAAAAAAGCTAATCAGATGGCGCATTTCTTACGTTCTCTTGGAGTGGTACGAAATTCTAAGGTTGCTTTATTACTGAACAGAACGCTTGATTTGCCTATAGTACAACTTGGAATTCTTTTAGCAGGTGGGGCGTATGTGCCAATTGACCCTTCTTATCCTTCGGATAGAATACAGTATATGATAAATGACTGTGGAGCAGAAGTTCTTGTAACTCAAGGAATACATGTAGACAATATTAATAGTTCATATACCCCCAACATTAAACATTGTGTGTTACTTGATGATGATTCTATTCCTTTACCTGATACATATCGTCGATACACCGTAAATGATATAAATAGTCAATCTATGGATAATATAGTACCTTGTAATACTCCTGATGATTTGATTTATATGATTTATACTTCTGGTTCAACAGGACAACCTAAAGGTACAATGCTTAGGCATAGAAATGTATCCAATTTTTTGAATTATGAGAAAGAAGCGTTTAATGTAAACTGTAATAACAGGTTTGCTTTAATAACATCGTATTCCTTTGATATGACTGTTACTTCTAATTGGCTACCTTTCATTGCCGGAGCTTCTTTACACATTCTTTCCGATAATGCAACTAAAGATATAGAGAAACTTCTGTATTTTATAGATGAAGAAAAAATCAATTTTTTGAATGTAACTCCCTCTCATTTTTCAATGTTGGTAAATATGTTGGGATTTTTGGAGAGACCTGTAAACCTATCACCCAATATGACTATTATGCTGGGTGCTGAAATTATCAATGTTTCGGATATAAACAGGTGGTTAGAAAATTATCCTTTGCACAAATTTATTAATGAATACGGCCCTACAGAAACAACGGTGGCTTCCACTTTTTATCCTATCCCGATTGAAGAAGACGGCAAATGTCATTTAAATATAGTTCCAATAGGGAAACCGATTTATAATACACAAGTATATGTATTAAATGATAATTTAGAATATACACTACCAGAAGTTCCTGGTATCCTTTATATTGGAGGCGAGGGAGTGTCATGTGGTTATTTGAATAAAGAAGAGAAAACGAAATCTGTATTTATCAATAATCCTATTACTCATGAAGGAATTGTATATAATACAGGAGACGTTGTAAAGATGACTGTAACTGGCGATATTGTATTTGTAGGACGTAAAGATTTTCAAGTAAATGTCAGAGGGTATAGAATTGAATTAGGAGAAATAGAGAATGCTTTATTAAAAGTATCAGGTATTACAGAGGCTTGTGCAGAGATTCAATATGATGTAAACAAACAGCCTGTAGTTGTAGCTTTTTATGTTACAGCAAATAATTGTGATTTAGAATACAAGGATATAATGTCTGTTCTGCAAATGAAGATACCTCACTATATGTTACCTTCCGCAATGGCTAGAATAGAGCAGATTCCAATTTCTGCCAATGGAAAAACAGACAAGAAGCAATTACCCAATATTGCGAATCAGAAACAAAATTTTGTTAAAAGGGATATTGTAGGTCCAAGGAATGAAAGGGAAAAACAAATAACCTTAATCTGGGAAAAGGTATTAGGGATACCAGAGGTAGGTGTATTTGATAATTTCTGGGATATAGGAGGCGACTCTATCCGATCTGTAAGGTTAATAAAAGAATTAAAGGAGGTCGGATTAACCAACATCAAATTAAAAGATTTATTCGATAAACCTACGATAGCCGAACTGCTTGAACAAGAAATAGAGAATAATAAAGTTGAGAATCTCATTTGTATGAAAAAGGTTTCTACTCCATATGCAAAACTTATATGTCTTCCATATGCAGCAGGAACCCCTGGTATGTATAGTACATTTTCTGGGGATTTTACCGGAGAAATCAACTTATATACAGTACAATATCCGGGACATGGAGATGGACGTGAGATAAAGTCCTCTGTAGAAGAAGTTGGTGCGCTATTAGCCAATGAACTGAAAGAGGCTGATAAAGAGATTCCTTTGTTTATCATGGGATATTCTTACAGTTGCTATATTGCTTATGATATCTGTAAACGATTTGAACAAGAAAATATTCCGATACAGGGTATTATAATGATTGGTGGAACTCCTCCTACATTGCGTGATGACTTAATGCAATTCTTTTCAAATGACGATAATGCCCTTTTGGATTATTCACGTGCAAAAGATCTGTTGAATGAAGAATTGATCGCAACTTTATCAGATGAAGAAAAACATGAATATTTGCATGAGTTGAGAATGAATACTGTAGCAATGGTAAATTACAAGTTTCTTGATTGTAAATTGAAAACCCCATTATGTTCCATCGTCGGTAGAGAGGATGAGCCTACAATTCGAAACAATCAACATCTATGGAATAATTACTTTCAGAAAGTTTCTTTCCACCAATTGCCAGGAGGGCATGTTCTTATTACAAAATATCATGCGGAATTAGCTAAGTTGATAATGAATTATATAGAATTGCATGTATAAATATGCTTGTATTACCCTTTTCCGATATAGCAGTAGAAATTGTGGAAGATAGTCCTTTTGCTACTTCAGATAATCTCTTTAATGAGGAAAAAATATTCATTAAAAGAGAATGGTCTGAAATACGTCTTAAAACTTATATTTTGGGACGTTGTGCCGCACATCGTGCCTTACAGACTTTACAAAAGGAAATAGTTCCCATTTTAAAAGGAAGAGATGGTGAACCAATATGGCCATTTGACATAGTTGGTTCTATATCTCATAAAGATGCAATAGCAGTTGCTGCTGTTGGAAAGAAAAAGAGGTATAAGGGTATTGGAGTAGATATTGAAGATCAAACGACGATATTATCAAAAAAGGAATATTCTCTTTTTTGTACACCCCAAGAGATAGCGTGTATAGATAAGAAAGAATTTTCTCCTATTGACATTTTTTCACGTAAAGAAGCTATTCTAAAGGCATATTATACAGCATATAGTAAATTATGCAATTGGATTGATATTGACACGATAAATGTATCTAAAGCTTCCAATGTAACTATAATATGCATGTTAAAAAAAAATTTTATTATAAACCTATGTTGTGTAGAAAAGTAAAAACAATTTTAGTCATTATGGGAATATGTTGTTTCCCTATGATATCTTGGGCACAAGTTTTTCTTTCTGGTCGAATCGTAGATAAAAAGACAAATGAACCTGTTGTAGGAGCTTCTGTATATATACGAAAAAATCAGGTTGGAGATAATGCAAATGATAATGGGTTATACAGAATAAAATTACCTCAAAACGGAACGTATCTTGTAGAGGTTTCTTTTATCGGATACAAAACAATAAAACAGTCTGTTACTGTAAATAGAAATACAACTAAAAATTTCTTTTTGGAAGAAAGTACAGAAGTGTTGAATGAGGTCGTGGTAAAAGCATCCTCACAGCAGGCAGAAATAAATCATATACGTAAAAGTCCTATGGCTGTAACGGTTGTTGATGGAGCAAAATTAAGAGGTCGTTCAACTGGAATTGAAGAAGTACTTACTCGTACTTCTGGAATCAAAGTTAGAAAATCCGGAGGTTTGGGTAGCTCTTCTAAAATGTCCATACATGGTCTGGAAGGAAAAAGAGTAGCTATTTATATAGATGGTTTTCCTTTAAATAGCCCCGATGGTTCATTTGATATAAACGACATACCTATTGATGCCATTAAATATATTGAGATATATAAAGGAATAGTTCCTGCTGAATATGGCAGTGATGGTCTGGGAGGAGCGATTAATGTTGTTACAAGAGAGGACGAGTGTGACTTGGTAGGCTTTACTCAGGAGTTTGCTTCATTTGGTACTTCCAAAACGTTAGTCAGTGTAAAAAAAATGTTTGAAAAACCAGGGATTCAAATTGGAGGAGGTTTTTTTCATAATAAATCGGATAATAATTATAAAATGACTTATCCTGTTTTTGAAACAAATTTACCTTCAAGTGCCTACCAAGAAGTAATAAGAAATAATGATTATTATAGGTCCACAATGTATAATGTAGGTTTAACATTTACAAAATTCTGGTTTGATAAGATTGAATTAGAATGTGCTTTTTATAACAATAAAAAGGGAATTCAGGCCTTAGATTTTGATTCACGTTTTTCTCATACACATGGGACAAACATTATGCCTACTTTAACTTTAGAGAAGAAGAATTTCTTATTTAAAAACCTTGAATTCAAGTCAGGTCTAGTAACTCCAATCATTCATACGCATTTGGTTGATACCGCTAGAACAAAACGGCAATGGGATGGAACCATAACAAATACAATGGGAGAAACTGATGATAATTTATTAAACTATTCAGATGACAAACAATTTGAAATCAGACATAAATTGAATTTAAAATACAAGTTAAAGCAACATACCTTTAATCTTAACAATCAATTCACATATTCAAGGTATAGACCTAAGGATGATTATACAGCAGAATATGTTGGTTTTGACCCTAGTGGTTTTCCCAGTAATATGAAGGGAAATACTTTGGGGTTAGCACATGAGTATTCTTCACGTAATAACAAACTTCAAAACTCTTTAATGTTCAGTCTATACTATTTAAATTCTGGAATATATAGAACAAGTGATAAAATTGTAGATGAATCTGAAAGTGTTAAGAAAGAACCGAAAAAAACAAAAATAAACAATTTTTACTATGGAATAAGTGAAGGAATCAGTTATGAATTTTTCAAAGGGGTGAGAGGTAAATTTTCCTTATCACATAACGTGAGGCTTCCTGATACGGAAGAATTGTTTGGAGACGGAGTGACAGTAAAGCCTTCAGTTGATTTAAATCCCGAAATAAGTAATAATATAAATTTAGGGTTAATCATGGATAAAAGTAATTTTATGGGGTTAAGTCGTTTTCAGTTAGAGACAAATTTATATTATATGTATATAACAGATATGATAAGTTTATTTCCTGCTGATATACGAATGATTTATACGAATTTGGGTAAGACTCAGATCATGGGGGGAGATTTTGATTTAAAAATAGATGTGACTCCACAGCTTTATAGTTATTTTAACTTAACCTATCAAGATATTCGGGATAAGCTAAAATGGACTACTAATGACCAAAGTGTGAAAAACCCGACTTATGATAAACAGGTACCCAATATTCCTCGTTTTTATTTTAACTATGGTTTAGAGTATCATACAGAGGGATTACTTGGGAAACATGAAATATCTAGAATCTATATAGACGCATCTTACGTTCATGATTTTGATTGGAGTTGGCAAATGAGTAACTTACCAGAACAGCGAAAGAAATGGTTAATTCCTCGTAGTCATCTTTTTACGGCAGGATTCCAGCAATCTATTTGGAAAAATAAAGTATCATTAGGGTTTGAAGTTGAAAATATATTCAACAAGGAGAGCTATATGGAATTTAAAAAGCCTTTACAAGGTCGTACTTTTAAAATTAAATTACGATTTAATTGGTTTGGTGATGAATCTTCAGGGGGAGCGATGAGTTTGTAATATTATAAATAATTATTTTAACTAAAAAAATAAAAAAATGAAAAATCAATGGTTTTTATTGTCGCTATTAGCGACCTTTTTAAGTTTTATTTCATGTAGTAAAGATGATCCGTTTCCAACAGATGAAGAAGACGATATGAGTTTTGTTCATAGTGTCACGGTGGGTGATAATGCTTATGTTAGTCTATTTAAAGATTTAAATGTAGAACAGACAAGTACACAAAATTCTTTGGTCTTTGCAAAAGAATCTTTTCTTTTTACTTATGGGGGTAACATTTATGTCTTAGAATCGATGAATGCCCGTTTATATAAGTACAGAGTCGAGAATGGTTTGCTAATTCAAGAAAAAGAAACGATGATTCTCCCTTCCGGTTCTCTTCCTGCATTCCTTACATTTGATTCAGAAGAAAAAGCTTATATATCATGCGTAGGATTGGGAAAATTGTATATAATAAATCCTACGACAATGCAAAAAACAGGTGAAATAGATTTATCTGAATATGCAATTGGGAAAGAAAGTGGTGATAAAAATCCTGAACCTGGTGCTTCGGTTATTAGAGATGGTATTTTATATGTAGGATTAGCTCAAGATAAGTCCCAGTTTAACCCTAATACTGGAGCTTATGTACTTTTGATTGATACAAAGACAGACAAGCCTATTAAAATGATATCTGATAATAGAGCTACAATGGCAACCGCTTATGAGTATTCAGGTGATCCTTTCATTGATGAAAAAGGCGATCTTTATATTTATTGTGTAGGAGGCTTCGGATATTTTGCAAACTGTACAGAAGGTTTCTTGCGTATAAAGAAAGGAGAAACAGACTTTGATCAGTCATACTATTTCCCAATAGAAACAATTAGTATACCGGACATAAAGGGTAATAAAGCAAATTATATTTATAGCAAAACATATACAGGAAATGGTAAGCTATATAATCCGCAAATCCAAATTTCCGCAGAATCCGAAACGAAGCGTTCGATTTTCAGGGAAAAGGACAAAACGAAGCGTTCAAAAAAGGAAAGCGCGCAACACTCAAAAAGCCGAAACAAAAGTTTTGTAATGACCTCTGTTTCGGCTTTATAATTTCATAAAAAATGGCTTTATAACGGCATTAAAATAAGGCTCAAAAGTTTGGCCTTCTACTTGAAAAATTGTATCTTTGTTCAGTGCTAAGCAGCTGTTTTATGAACTAATTTTTCCTGTTTCTTATACAGCATCATGTCTGTATATTCGGCAGAATAATTCATGTGGGCATTGAATTCCTTTTTTGTACAACCCTCAAAAGGATTGCCAATGGTTTTGTTTGCTCCAATCCATTCACACAGTTCAAGTATGGAGGATTTATTGGATGTGAAATAAACGAAGGAATGCTTTTCGAGTATCTTTAAAACATCCAAATAATCAGACAAGCGCCAATACATATTGTACGTACCAACATCAGTGGAAAGATAAGGCGGATCAATTAAAAAGACGACTCCGGGAACATCCTTATATTGGTTGAATACTGCTTTGTAGTCGCATGATACAATTTCAAGCCCTTTTAAGTAGTCAGAAGACTCCGGATAACCGGTCTTGCGAATGTTGTTATAAAGGACTTCCTTGCGCATTTCGGCTACAGACAATTTATACTTCATGGAGAACATAAGTGAGGATGATAAGGTTATAAAATCCACGTACCCAACATTTAGTTCTTCTTCCTCGATACGTTTAAAAATGCGTTCTCTAAGTTCCCCTTTAATTGGTTTATGTTTGGGTATCGAATTACCCACCAGCTCCCTAATATCGGCAAGCAGTTTATTTGTCTGTGGGATATTTTTCAGTCTGAACCGGTAGTTGTCGAAGTCATTGTAGACAACAGTAGCATCGGGCTTGCTTCTTTTGGCTATATGCGAAAGAAGTCCGGAACCGCCAAACAAGTCCACAAACACGGTATCTTCAGGGAACTGTTCCAAAACTTTAATAAACTCTTTAGCAAACATTCTTTTTTGGCCTACAAATGGCAGTGGTGCAGATAAATTCATATTCTTCATACGTTCAAGTCAAATTTAATGTTTTCAACTCCGGATAACAGTTCCAGAGTCCGGTCAATGTTATTTTCATATATATGCACATTTCCAAGGTCAAGGGTTATGGACTTCAGGGGAAGCTCCACCTGCCTTGCCATCAGATAAAGATGATAAATATCAGCCGGAAGCCCAAGGTTCGCATCAGAACTACGCTGATATGCAGATAGCACCAATTCTCCCTCATCAATTTGGAACTGCACAAGACTCAGGCAGGGTGCCTGGTTGCTTTCCACCCCGGTTTCTCCAAGAAACAGGACATAATTCTTGCTGTTGCGCTTTTCCCGGTTAATCCTGGTTATGAGGGGTGGAAGCTTTTCAAAGTAAGTTGGATAGCTGTTTACAAGGGTATGGCCGCAATAATCCCACCAGGTAATCCCTGCCTCTTTGTATTTTTCCACATCCCGGACTCCTTGCATAAACAGTTTCAATTCCTCTTTCAGCTTTTTCCTGGCTATCCCGTGGCTTTCAAATATGTCAAGTAAATCAGCGGGGGTTAGCATGAGCCTTTCGTTTAATAGATACTTGATACGCCCTTTCCTATTGGTCTGGATTTTGCCCGTTTGGAGTATCTTGTCTAATGTCTGGTAATACTTATTCATGAGCTTTATTTTTGGTTGTACAAAGGTAGCTCTACCGGACAACACAAGGCATCCCCGGCACATCAATCACACTGCACCGAGCGTGCAGTGCTTTCCAAACCGTTTGATAACATCATACACCTTACGTTCGCTTACCGAATATTTATTTGCCAAAAACGCCACTGCATAAGTGGTCTTTTCACCTTGTTTTTTCATGACCTCATACTCCGTATATAAGTCTATGAATCGAAGGTCATCCTGCTTGCCGCCCAAACTTATAAGCATTTCAAGCGGTTCTCTGTTAAATTTAAGTGCTTCAAACAATGTCATATCCAATCATTTTTGTACTTTTGCAATGCCAATCATTTATTTAATGCGTAAAAACGCCACGAGAGTGCGGCAGAGGGCATTGCCCCCGGTCGCGCACTCTCGTGGCGTTTTGTGTTAATAAATGATTGGCGTCTATATTAACAGGCCGGGGGCTTTTTTTATCCCTCCCCCGAAGGGATTGTCAATCACTCAATCCGATATAATTCCAAATTGAACTTGTCCTTTTTTTCCCAGCCTTCAGCCAGAACTGTCTGAATGAATCCTACTGCTTTTGTATAGAAATCTTTCAGTTCTTCTAACTGAGTAAAAGTATGGTATTCCGGTTGTTCATCCGAACCGAACTTAAACGTCACTGGCAGGGTTTCTCCGCCCGTCTGAACGGCCAAATCGTATGCTGCCTTATAGTTGTACTGGTTCTCCACAGAAAGCCATACATGGGCACCATTATAGGCGAATCCGGATAGGATAGCCGCATCAGTCTGGCTGTTATACCAGGACATAACCAATGTGTGGATTTCCTCATCAGTAGGCTTATGCCCGAACTCCTCTTCCATGTAGGAGGCAGAGCCGTTCTCTTTTTCCTGCACATCCCATCGGATGCGCCATTTGTCTTTAACCGGGTTCGTGCATTCCATCAGCGAAACCCCGGAACTTCCTTCAACTCTTCTCATGTAAACACGTATTTGGTTCTACCTTTGCCGAATGTCTCTGTCTTGATGGTCGTTTCAAACGGGAAACCATCCGGCATTTCCTTTACTTGTGCGAGAATATTCTTCATTTCCTCGCTGTTGGTGAAGAACTTCTTTGCCTCGCCGTTCACTTCGATGGCCACAATACAGCGGTCTTCTCCCTGCTCGGTTTTGATACCGGTCTCAAAGTCCTTCACTACAATGGGTAAGTTTACCAGTTCCCGGATGCTTACCACCACTCCGGGGAATCGCTTTTTACCGTCTTCCGGCTTGTAAGCGACATTCAAGTCTTTAAAACTTCTCATTTCTTTGCCTGTTAATTTTTTAAACAACTTATTACAGTCGGCGTGCTTCGTCATGCCGTAGAAACTGGCAATCAGTTCCCGCCGTCTTTTTCTCGATTTTACCTCGTGCATTTTCCGGGCAAACTTCTGTTTGATGCGTTTCCGCAATCTTACATAGTCGGGACGGATAACATAGCCAAGGAAATCAATGCCTTCTTCCACAGGGAACACCCGTTCATTCGGCTTTATTTCCAAGTCTATTTTTCCCATTTGCCCGTGAACAGCATCACGAATCTTCCACAATTCCGCTTTCGTTTTACCGAGTACCAGTCCGTCATCGCAATAGCGATAGTAATAACGAACCCCGTACTTATCCTTCAGATAGTGGTCTAAAAATACAGACAGAAGCAGATTTCCTGCCCCTTGTGAACTGCGCAGTCCGAAACTGATACCTTCCGGCAGCAGCTTAACAAACCGCTCCAACAAGACCAACAGCCTTTTGTCCTTGAACACCCTCCGGAAGCACCACATAACAAAGTCCTGCCGCGCATTGTCATAAAACCTCCGGATGTCAAATTTGTATGCGTAAAGCGTGCCTTCCGGATTTTTTTGCAAATCGGTACGTATGCAGTTCATCAGGTCATGAGTACCGCGCCTTTTGATGCTTGCACCGGTTGTCCGGATATAACGTTTTTGCAGGTGGCGGTCCACCACATTCATGATGGCAAACACAGCGATGCGGTCTTTCATGGACAGGATCTGCAAAATACGTTTTTTACCGTATTCTTCAATTTCCCTCTCATGGTAGCCGCCCAGCCGGAATGAGCCGTCCGCAATGGAAGCCGTCAGTTCGGTGATAATCTTCTCCCTATGGGCAAGCAGGAATCGTCCCTGCCTTGACCTCTTACGATCGGTTCCGCGAAGTACCGAATCGAATGCCTCCGACATATTGGAGTATTCGATGATTTCCTCGATAATATATCCTTCCCTGCGCATAAGCTATTGGTTAATAAACATGGAAGATGAGGGCCTTCCTTTCCCCGGGTCTGACTTCTTCGAACTGATAACAGCCTACCAAACTCCACCCGACGCGTGATTTTTCAGCTTTCCACCTTTTCTGGTGCTGTTGCTGTGGCTTGCTCCCCTCGGCACCGCTTCGGGGACACGTCCCCGCTGCTGTACGCCGATTTGTTAGATTTCCAGACGCGAGCCGACATTCGCATTCGTATTCGAAGCATCGTTATTCGCATTCGCATTCGACACACCGCCATTCGCATTCGCATTGTTGTACCCGCGATAGACCACACGGACTATTGGGGAACTCTACCGCTTGCAAAGTTACTGATTTAACAGGCAAAACAGATAAACGAATTACACTATCATCCAAAATAAAACGGATATACTGCCACCCGCGACGGTGAGCCCCCAATCAATCCAGTCCCAAGGACTTCCCCGAAGAGTATCTTTCAGTTCCAGACAGGAAGCTGCAATGGCCGCAGCATAAAAGGCCGTCCAAGGAGTAAATCCCAATAGACCTACCATCAAACCACCGATAAGATGCTTGTAACGGTTACTCATTTTTAAAAATGCGATAATCTTTTTCATATACCTCAAAATTCTATTTTTTCGACCGGCTTCGCCGGTATTTGAATACCTTTTAAATGGAATTCGGAAACCATCCGAATCCCGTTCTTTCGTTTTAGTCGCTTCGCTCCACGCTTTGGCGCTTTGCGCTTACGCCACCTCGCGTATCGCCTTGTACGCTGCCACGCTTTGCGCCCGGACGATTTTGCCGCGGAAGGCCAGACGAGAACCGATGTTCGTGTTCGTATACGAGGAATCGTTGTTCGCAATCGACATCGAAACACCGCCATTCGGGTACGCGTAGATGTAGCCACGATAGACCACACGGACTGTAGCGGTGCTTATCCAGTACATGTCGGTATAG
>ENA-UOJV01002432-UOJV01002432.1-human-gut-metagenome-genome-assembly--contig:-C82-NODE-2432-length-15224-cov-28.015690_pt1 | contig 15224 bp, 12 predicted proteins | sample MGYA00242356_ERZ723903 | MGnify/ENA metagenome assembly ERZ723903
AACGAATTTCAGCCGTCTACTTATTCCTTTCGTAGGACAGCTGAAAAATTAGGATGACAAGCGAGAGGAATTCAAGGCTGACGACAGCAATCCGAATTGTCAGTATTGGATCAACCAACGTCCGGGGAAACTCAAGCTGTATTCACCTGATGATGCATTCCGCGTTGTTGAACACATGAAGTCAAGCATCAGGTGCAAGGTCGAGCATGTGTTTGCGCGAATCAAGTTGCAAATGGGCTATCGAAAGACGCGTTATCGTGGAATTCAAAAGAACGCCCATCGCATTAACACGATGTTGGCCCTGGCGAATCTCTTCACTTGGGATTGTTGGAGAAGGAGGGTGCTGGGCTAATTGTGCCCGTTGCCTGGGAAACGGGCTAAAAAAGCCCATTTTTATGGAAATTGAGTCACTTTTGACTCTTTAATCATTCAAATTTGAACAGTTAAACGCTCTGAGCAGATTTTCGGCTCGGAAAAGGCCCTCTGCTCAGAGGATCCTAAAAGAACCTATGCGTGCGGATGTGATGTAGAGTTGCGGATCGCAAGATAGAGCTCATTCTTGATGTTTGTCGATACTTTTGATAATTCATTTCTTAGGCATAAAGCTTGATTTAATTGAGATATGTTTTTCGGTCCGATAATTATTGCACTCAAATGTTGATTAAGGAGTGAAAAAGCTAGAGCAATTTCATAGTCACTTAGCGGTCTATTCAATATTTGCGAAAGTGTACTGCCTGCATTATCGATCAGCCGTGAAACTTCAACGGGGTTGTACTTTGATTGTCTATCTGTTGGTTTCGTTGAGGGGGAACGATGGAATCCTCCGAAGTTTATGCCATATGCCCAGTATGAGATATTTTTGAAGTAATTATTGTAGAGTTCTGACTGATTTACTGTCAATAAATTATGTTTGATTTGAATATTTATAGGGAAACCCTCTCCAAGAGCCTTGGCGTAATAATCAGGATGTTTGATACCTGACAGGCCGATTGAGTATCCTTTGAGCGCATAACTGTTCAGAAAACTACAGGTTCTTTGAATTTCGTTCTCAAAACATCTGTTATCCCAGTGAATCCACAATCCTTTGAGGGATTTTCCTAGAATAGATATCAGATATAGAACTTCCTTTTGTAGTGAAAGAGGAGAGAGATCGTTGTCGGAGATTCCTAGATTGTTGGTGGCACCAAGTTTAACGTGAATGCAAAGGTCATTGTTTTTCCTGAGTTTTATCCATTCTGAGAGCCACTTCAAAGGCTTTCCCATATCTTCCGGTCTCTTGTTTATTGGGTAGTTTATTGCAGTGTCTATTATCGTTCCCTTGTTGGTTGAAAAATAATCTAGCAATGAAAAGGCTTGACATTTATCTATGCTCCATCCCCACATGGCCGTTCCGAGAATAAATTCAGGCATATTAGTTATTCCTTCCTGTTTGAACGAAATTAACATCGAACAGATCCTGACTTTCATTCAAAACGTTGATTCTGTCTTGGTTTATCATAACTGAAGAGTCTTTCTCATAAACAATTGAGAAAGAGTTTTTATGGTCTATTTCAACAAGAATTCGCCCCAAGTATTCAAGAATAAATGACATCATTGTAAAAATGATGATCGAAAAGAAGGAAATGATGAAAATTGTTGAGGCCCAGCCACTCACCACTTGGTTGTTAATGAGACGAACAATTAGAGCATAACTGGAAAAAACAAAGGCTAGGATCGAGGCAGATAAGCCTAGGAAGGACATCACCCGAATTGGCAGCTCGGAATTGAATACTAAAAGGTGCATCAAATCACGGGCCCCGTCGATTAGGTGCTTTTGTTTATAAGATTTCAGACTGTAGGCGATACTGGTACTTGAGTAACCGGTTTTTTGAATTTGCATCGACAGTTGATGATAAAAATGTCCTGTTGACATAACAGAGTTGGCGGCTCGACGTGAAAGACAGCGGAAGTGAGTAGCATTTTTTGGAATTTGGTAGTCAATGAGCCGTAGAAGATAGTTAGTTAAAGGCCTGAAAAACCTATAGGAGAGAGAATTCCTATTTATTGAAGTCCCTATTACGATGTCAGAACCGGATTTGCACGCATCTATAGCTTTTTGGATTAATTCGATAGGATCTGTATGGATATTAAAGAAAATTATGAAATCACCAATAGCATTTTCGAGTCCTGCTGAATAAGCAACATCGCATGAAACATTGGTGGATAATTGGATATATCTGACGGAGGGAATGGATGATAGTAATTTATCTAGCTCCAATTTTATTTTGTTGGAGAGTTTTTCGTGGCCTACTAAAATTATTTCGTAGTCGCTGTAGCGCTCGTCTAGAAAGTGATAAAGCTGATTAATCGATGCACAGTCGATACCGTGTTCCAGCGTGATGATTGAGATGATGGAAATGAAGGATGCGCTTTTTTCTTTGATAATATTAATCATTACAGTAATCCAAGTTTGTTTTTTATTGCTGAGGCGACATCATAAATGTTATCTATTTTTCCACCCATGATGCAATGAAACCCTTTAAACCCATAATTGAATTTGCATAATATTGGTCTTGAGTCGTCGATTTCACTCCTGGGTAGCACGGTTTTTACTTCCCATAATGATTTAACATATTTGCAGTTTTGCAGACATGGAATGTATCTCTGCGCATCTTTGATCATATATGTCCAAGCGGAGTTTTTATGGTCATTCCTTAGTCTTGAATAGGGGTCGATGTACTTTTCTGCTTCTGCCCATGCATCTACCTCTCTTATTTTTTCGTCGCATTCGTCAAACCACTCGTAGTGAGGTGTATAGCGAACATGACTTAATGAGTGGAGTGGTTTTCCATTTGAAATAACAGAGGGAAACGGCATAAATGAGAAAAAAGGACCACACATTACCGTTATGCCGTAGTTTGATAACTCATCTGGGACCGTCATTAAGCACATTTCCGTCATTTCGTGCTTGAGAGGAATCAACTGCAAGCCTGAATTGGCATTGATGTAGTTCATCCTGGAATATGTGCAATTAAACACATGCTGAGCTCGGAAAGTCAGGATGTTCCCTGATGAATCCTTTGCTAAGACGTTTATTGTCTGATCGTTGTTGAGAGCAATTCTAAAGGCTTGTAGGTTTTTTATGATTTTTACTTTGAATGTGTCAAGTCTGCTCAGAAGAATGTTTTTTAATTTAACAGAGTCAAAAGCGTATTCTCTTACTGAGAAACAGGATTCAATGTGCTGCGGATTGACTAATGACCAGATCTTGTCGGGGGCATTACTGATTTCAGCGCCAATTCTTTGACAGAATCTCTTGAATTGATAAGCTGTAACCTTTCCTAAAGGTCGCCCAATGAGGTAATACTTTTCGAAATCCCTGTCAATGCATTCTGAAAATTCCTTTACGAATTGCGGAAATGAAACCCTAGAACGAAGTGCTGTCAGAACACTTCTTGGATAGTGGTATCCGTTGTGAACTCGTGCTTGATTATTGTAAGAAGCGCGTGACATTAGTTGATTGCTTTCTTCAAGCAGTGTCACATCATGACCTTTTTCACCTAATAAGAAAGCGAGGTAAAGACCATAAAATCCACCGCCGACGATAATAATCTGCTTTGGAATCATGTTTTAAGAGGGCTAGATTTTTATTTCTTTAAAGATTTTCTTAGATTGTTTATGTTAACTATATAGTTATATATTGTTCTGAAAAATTTTACTTTCGTTCTTGAGTCATACGTCCATGTTACTGGCAATTTCACGATATTGATATTGCCTTTCTCTGCTCTCAAAAGAGCCTCGATCGGAAAAAATAACCAGGTTCCTTCTCGTAGCATTGAGTGATGAGTTTCAGTGCTATTTCCTTGCGGAAAAAAATTTAAATCCATAAATTGCATCAGAGGCTTTCATCCTGAAGAAAAATTTCAATAAAAATATTAAGCCGTGGGAGGTAATGTTTCTATATCACTTTCTTCCGGTTGTTTTATAGATTTTATTGAATTTGAGCTATTGACGAAGTCTGCCGAAGTTGTTAGAAAAATTTGTTCTTCATCAATCAAATGATCAATGTCTGTCGAGAGATCTATATCCATGTAGCCAACGATATCTGCTTTGCTATCGGTAACTCTCTCTACAAAGGCTGCTCTCACACTTTTTTTTTAATGCGAACATAATCCACTTCCGAGTATTGTATAACGCGCCTCTTGGCGACGTCAGGCGTGTTATCGATTGAGGCGTTGCCAATGATCGTTATGTTAAATGAAATCAGGGAATTTTTTTTCGCAGGAATTCAACGGTTTGTACTACGCCTAGTTGAAGTCTTTCGTGTTCGTTGAAGACAGGATGGGAGATGTTGGTGGATAAGCGTTTATTATTTTATCCTCTTGTGGTTGGGTGTGTCTCGAATTTTGTGTCCGGGAAGTTTTTCAAGGGCAGCCAAGTTGACTGCTTTGTTGTTTAAAGATTCAGTATGCCATGACTGTGTCGGTGGGGGGGGGCGATGCGATGGAGGGGCCCGGGCGAAGCCCGGGAGGATCCTTCTCATCGCACCCCACCGACGGCGCGTTGCGCCGGCTATGCCAGCGCCCCCGTAAACCGCTCCCCGAACAACAGGGCGAACTGATGCATGGCAGCAGACCACTTCGGCGAGGCCCTCTTCCACGTTGCCGTACTGTTCTTGATGGCCAAATAGATCAACTTCTGCGCCGCCTCCTCATTGGGGAGCAACGAGCGCGTCTTGATGACCTTCCTTATTCCACGGTTGAGTCCCTCGATGCAATTGGTCGTATAGATCAACGCCCGAATCTCCGGCGGGAATTGAAAAAACGGTACGACTTGAGCCCAAACCCGACGCCAGGCTTGTGCAATAGCCGGATATTTCCTGCCCATGGCGGACTGCTCAAACGCCTCCAAAGCTTGTTGCGCAGTTCGTTCGTCCACTGCCTGATAAATCGGTTTCAAAGCCTTGCAGACAACCGCTCGATCCTTGTGGGAAATGAATGCTGTGGACGAACGGATCAGGTGCACGATGCATGTCTGGTGCAAGGCTTGAGGAAACACCGTTTCGAGTGCTTCCGTCATCCCCTTGAGGCCATCGGTCACCGCGATGAGAATGTCCTCGACGCCCCGATTCTTCAACTCGTTGAAAACGCCGGCCCAAAAGGCCGCTCCTTCATTTTCCGCAAGCCACATCCCCAGGACCTCTCGAGTACCGCCAACCCGCACGCCGACGGCCAAATGAACGGCCATATTCTTGACGGCTGCTCCGCTGCGAATCTTGACGCGCAACGCATCAAAAAAGGCCACCGGATAGACGCTTTCAAGTGAGCAGCTCGCCCACTCGTGCATTTCCTCGAACACGCGGTCCGTGACGGCGCTGACGTAGTCCGGACTGATGTTGACTCCGTACAGATTCTCGACGAACGCCTGAATATCCCTGGTACTCATTCCCTGGTACTCATGCCTCGGGAGTACATCGTGATGATTTGTTCGTCAATCTTGCCGAACGATCGGCAATGTTTGGGCACTACAACCGGATCAAACGAACTATTCCGATCTCGTGGAATGTCGAGCGTCAGAGGACCGAACTCTGTCTTGAGGGTCTTTTTCGTCAGGCCGTTGCGTTTGTTGCCTGCTCCTTCTTCTTCTGCCGGACTTTCATCAGTCGTTGGGCGTATCCCGTTTAAATGCGCCTGCATTTCGCCCTGAAGCATGGCCTCGATCAGGCGCTTGGAAAAGTTCCTTACGGCTGCCGAAAAGACTTCCTGCGGCGAACCCTGCCCGTTGGCAAGGATCGAGTCGACGTACTGATTGATCGATTCGTCGAGCGGAGAGGTGTCGGTTTTTCTACGGACGGTGCGTTTGGTTTTGGGTTTTGTCGTGTTCATAGGGTTGACCCGGGTTAGGGGCTCCAATTATCCCTTAGACACAAAATTTCTGACGCTCTCCACTGACGGCGGCCATGACCTGGGCGGGATACTCGAGCATGACGCGCGCCTGGGGCGGAACGACCAATCCGACGACTCTGATCTTCATTGTGGACACGTTGATCTTTGGGTTGCTCTGGCTCGTTGGGTTCGGATCGGATCCCGTTGCCGCTGCAAGCACGACGCACGGCATCATGAGTGTGCTGTTTGGCGGCATTGCCGTCGGCATGGCCTATGCAGCCTGGACGCTCGGCATGTCCCGGGGAAACATGGGCAGCCTCCTACTTCACTCCCGTGCTTTTCTGCGTCTTTGCCACCTTTTGGATTGACGCAAAGCTTGACTCCGGCTTCTGGTCGGGCGTGGCGCTGGTGGTCGCAAGGTCGCTTCTCTGCTGGGATGTCACTGGGCGCGTAATGCGCGCCCTGAAAACGGTTGAAAAACGTGGGAACTAGACAGGGGGCGTTTGTTCAAGCTCTGCCTTGGCCAGGTCTAAAGCAGCGGCAACAACCTTGTCCATATCGTAGTAACGGTAGGAACCCAGCCGGCCTCCGAAAATGATGTTCGGGTGCTCTGAAGCCAGTTCCTTGTACTTTTCATAAAGCGATGCATTGGCGGCATCATTGATCGGGTAGAAGGGTTCACCGCCAGGCTGCCAGCTTGCGGGGAACTCTTTGGTAACGATCGTGACGGGAGATGAGACGGGATTAAAGTGCTTGTGTTCGATTACGCGTGTGTAAGGTGTTTCCCGATCGGTGTAGTTCATGACGGCCACGCCCTGAAAGTTTTCGAGTGAGAGTGTCTCGGTCTCAAAGCGCAGACTGCGGTACTCCAGTGGACCAAAGCAGTACTTGAAGAATTCGTCAATGGGGCCCGTATAAATGATCCTGTCGGCGATTGATTCAAGAGACTTCCGTTCCTTAAGGTAGTCAACGCCGAGCCGGACTTCGGCCTTGCCGATCATGTTCTCGATCATGGCCGTGTAGCCAGCCGTGGGGATGCCTTGCCATCGGTCGTTGAAATAGTTGTTGTCGTAGCTCAGACGCACGGGCAGCCGTTTGATGATGGAAGCAGGTAGCTCTCTGCAGTCCTTGCCCCATTGCTTTTCGGTGTAGCCCTTGATGAGGATTTCGAAAATGTCGTGTCCCACGAGGCTGATGGCTTGCTCTTCAAGGTTTCTGGGCTCGGTGATGCCCGCAGCATGACGTTGACGCTCAATGGTATTTGCTGCTTCAGCAGGCGTTCGTGTCCCCCATATCGCATAGAAGGTGTTCATGTTGAAGGGAAGGTTGAAGAGCCTACCCTTGTAGTTGGCAACGGGGCTGTTGACGAAGTTGTTGAATTCAGCAAAGCGGTTGACGTAGTCCCAGACTTCACTGTTGCTCGTATGAAAAATGTGCGCACCGAAGCGGTGTACATCGATGCCTTCAACGTTTTCCGTAAAGCAGTTGCCGGCGACGTGAGGCCGACGTTCGACGATCAGGCAAGTCTTTCCTGCGGATTGGGCGCGTTCTGCGAAAACCGCACCGAAAAGACCCGCCCCTACAATCAGGTAGTCATACTTTTTATGCACTTTCAGTCCCATCCAATGTTTCGCGAGTGGAATAGTGAAATTAAATCATGAATACTACTCAAGATTGAAGTGCTGGGGGAATGTGAGCCCCGTTCATTGTCTTGAAGCAGCTGGCGAGACTGGCAGACAACGTTCTATTGTTCAAGGCTTATGATGACAGGGGATAAGAAATGAATTCTTAGGGAATTTATCGTTTACCCTGTCTTGGCCGCTGTGGCATACTCTCCAACACTGTCTGCGTCCGGACTGTCTGCGGGAGCAGACGTCAGTGTCAAAAGAATTCAAGCGCTCTGACTCGGCGTGCTGCACCTTTTCGGCACGCCGAGGAATCAAGCCGCTGCAACGGATGCCGGACGGGCACTTCCTTCTTTCCCTGGAGCTGAGTTTTTCCGCAGCGCCATGCCGGAAACCGTGCTCCTTGTCTCGGGCCTTCTGAATGAGGACTCTGACAGGACATCATGAGGATGCCAAGAGACACTCCGTCGACAATTCATAGTCAAACAGGCAATTACTTCAACAAATTTGGAAAGGACCCCATGTCTAAGACTCTCTACGACAAGCTCTGGGATGAGCACGTGGTTCAGGCCGAGGAAGACGGCACCACAACGCTTTACATTGACCGCCACCTGATCCACGAGGTGACGAGCCCGCAGGCGTTCGAGGGGCTCAGACTAGCCGGCCGCAAGCCCTGGCGCATTTCCTCGATCGTGGCGACGGCCGATCACAACACGCCCACCACCGGCTGGGAAAAGGGCATGGACGGCATCACTGATCCGGTGGCGCGCCTTCAGGTCGAAACGCTCGACAAGAACATGCACGAGTTCGGCTGCGCGGCCTACTTCCCCTTCATGAACAAGGGCCAGGGCGTGATTCACGTCATGGGACCGGAAGAGGGTGCGACGCTGCCCGGCATGACGGTGGTCTGCGGCGACAGCCACACTTCCACGCACGGCGCCTGTGCGGCTCTTGCCTTCGGCATCGGCACTTCCGAAGTCGAGCATGTGCTCGCCACGCAGACGCTGCTCACCAAGAAGAACAAGAACATGCTCGTGAAGGTCGAGGGCAAGCTTGCCCCCGGCGTGACCGGCAAGGACATTGCGCTTGCCGTGATCGGAAAGATCGGTACGGCGGGCGGCACGGGCTGCACGATTGAATTTGCGGGCTCGGCCATTCGCGATCTTTCGATGGAGGGTCGCATGACGCTTTGCAACATGGCGATTGAAGCCGGTGCCCGTTCGGGTCTTGTTGCAGTCGACGAAAAGACGATCGACTACATGCGCGGCCGTCCGCTTGCTCCGAAGGGCGAAAACTGGGACAAGGCCGTCGCGTACTGGAAGACTCTGGTAAGCGATCCTGATGCGCACTTTGATGTCACGGTCGAACTGCGTGCCGAAGAGATCGTTCCGATGGTGACCTGGGGGACGTCGCCCGAGATGGTGACGACGATCGAAGGCATCGTCCCCGATCCCGAGCAGCAGCCCGATCCTGTGAAGAAGGAAGGCTGGGAGCGTGCGCTGCGCTACATGGGACTTCAGCCCGGCACGAAGATCACCGACATCAAGCCCGACCACATCTTCATCGGTTCCTGCACCAACTCGCGCATTGAGGATCTGCGCATGGCGGCCTACGTCGTGAAGAAGCTCGGCCGCAAGGTCGCTTCCAACATTGTGCAGGCGCTCGTGGTGCCGGGCTCCGGCCTCGTACGTCTGCAGGCCGAAGCCGAGGGCTTGGACAAAATCTTTACTGCGGCGGGCTTCGAATGGCGCGAACCCGGCTGCTCGATGTGCCTTGCGATGAATGCCGACCGCATCAGTGCGGGCGATCGCTGTGCCTCCACGTCGAACCGCAACTTCGAAGGACGTCAGGGCAAGGGCGGCCGTACGCACCTCGTGAGCCCCGCGATGGCCGCTGCCGCCGCCATTGAAGGTCACTTCGTGGATGTCCGCAAGCTCTTCTGATCCGTGAAGGTCCGAAAGGCTTAGGTTCAAAGAATTCGTTGGAAGAACATCAAAATGGAAAAATTTACCGTACACACCGGACTCGTGGTTCCGCTTGACCGCAGCAACGTTGATACCGACGCGATCATCCCCAAGCAGTTTCTGAAGTCGATCTATCGCACCGGCTACGGCCCCAATCTCTTTGACGAGTGGCGCTATCTCGATCGCGGCGAACCCGGCATGGACAACTCCAAGCGCCCGGTGAACCCGGATTTCGTGCTCAACTTCCCGCGCTACAAGGGTGCGAGCATTCTTCTTGCCCGCAAGAACTTCGGCTGCGGCTCCTCGCGCGAGCATGCGCCTTGGGCGCTGATGCAGTACGGCATTCGCGCGGTCATTGCGCCGAGCTTTGCCGACATTTTCTACAACAACTCGTTGAAGAACGGTCTGCTTCCGGTGGTGCTCCCCGAACTCGTGATCGACCGGCTCTTTGACGACTGCAATGCCAACGTGGGCTACAAGCTCACCGTGGATCTTGACCGGCAGCTTGTCGTTGAACCCAACGGTACGGCAACGCCCTTTGAGGTTTCGGCCTTCCGCCGCTGGGCGCTCATGAACGGCTTTGACGACATCGGCATCACGCTCTCGACGCGTCAAGACAAGATCCACGCCTTCGAAAACAAGCGTCTGGCTGAAAAGCCCTGGCTTGACGTGGTGCTCAAGCAATAATGCGATGAAAGTGCAGAAGTGCTGCGCCGCAGGCGCAGCGCTTCAAACACCTGAACAAGGATTTTTAACGAAACAGGATTTAAAAAGAAATGACGCACAAGATTGCAGTCCTTCCCGGCGACGGCATTGGTCCGGAAATCATGGAACAGGCCGTCAAGGTTCTCAAGGTGCTCGGTGAAGACTTTGAAATGGAATTTGCCGATGTGGGCGGCGTGGCTTATGCACATCACGGTCATCCGCTTCCCGAGGCGACCCTGAACCTGGCCAAGTCGGCCGACGCCGTGCTCTTTGGCGCCGTGGGCGACTTCAAGTACGATCACCTCGAACGTGCGCTTCGTCCCGAGCAGGCCATTCTGGGCTTGAGAAAGGCGCTCGGCCTTTTTGCCAATCTGCGTCCGGCAAAGTGCTTTGCTGAACTCACGCACGCCTCGACCCTGCGTCCTGAATTCGTGAGCGGCCTTGATCTTCTGATCGTGCGCGAGCTTACGGGCGACATCTACTTCGGCACGCCGCGCGGCCGCCGTCAAGCGCCCGACGGACAGTTCCCGGGGGCGCTTGAGGCGTTCGATACGATGCGCTACACGGTGCCCGAGATCGAGCGCATTGCCCGCGTTGCCTTCGAAGCCGCGCGCAAGCGCAACAAGAAGGTGACGAGCGTTGACAAGGCCAACGTTCTTGAAACGAGCCAGCTGTGGCGCGACACCGTGATCAACATCGCCAAGGATTATCCGGACGTGACGCTTGAGCACATGTACGTCGACAACGCCGCCATGCAGCTTGTCCGTGCGCCGAAAGCGCTTGACGTGGTGCTCACCGGCAACATCTTCGGCGACATTCTCTCCGACGAAGCCGCGATGCTTACGGGCTCGATCGGCATGCTTGCCTCGGCGAGCTTAAACGACAAGAAGCAGGGCCTCTACGAGCCTTCGCACGGCTCAGCTCCGGACATCGCCGGCAAGAACATTGCCAATCCGCTTGCTACGATTCTGTCGGCTGCGATGATGCTGCGCTACAGCTTCGACATGACCGAGCAGGCCGATCGCATTGAAGCGGCCGTGCAGAAGGTGCTCTCCGATGGCGTTCGTACGGGCGACATCATGAGCGAAGGCTGCAAGCGCGTGTCGTGCTCTGAGATGGGCGACGCGGTCGTTGCAGCACTGGCCTAGGAACCATGAGGCACGATGAAGGGATCGGCGGACGGCGAGATTTGCAAAATGAGTATGGATGGATGACTGTCTATCTTATGCAACAGGTCGCGCTGGCGTCGCCCTTTGGCCGTGCTTTAGGGAAAGAGGGCTGAAAGTCATGAAGTCCCGAGGAATCAGGTGTGAAGGGGAGATGAAATCCAGCCTGAGGCCGAGGGACTTTTTCCGTCTAAGGAAGGCGCGCAGGGCGCGCCTTTCGTAGAATCTCCTAGAGAAAGGCCCGAACATACGGGCATCTCTAACCAGGTGGTCTCCTAAACAAACAAGGTGAGGTAAATCAAATGATTCTAGGTATGGTCGGCTGGCGCGGCATGGTAGGCAGCGTCCTGATGGGCAGAATGCTTGAGGAAAACGATTTTGCCTGCGTGGAAAAGACGATCTTCTTTTCAACATCCGCTGTGGGCGGCAAGGCGCCCGAAGTGCAGGGCGCCGATCCGGTGCTTGCCGACGCCATGAGCGTTGAAGCGCTCTCGGCGTGCGACGTCATCATCTCCTGTCAGGGCGGCGATTACACCAAGGCCATCCACCCGAAGCTTCGTGCGTCCGGCTGGAACGGCTACTGGATTGATGCAGCGTCGGCCCTTCGCATGGAACCCAACGCCGTCATCATTCTCGATCCCGTGAACCGTCCCGTGATTGACGCAAGCCTCAAGGCGGGCATCAAGGACTACATTGGCGGCAACTGCACGGTCTCCCTCATGCTGATGGCCATGGACGGCCTCATCAAGGCCGGTCTTGTGGAATGGGTGAGCTCGATGACCTATCAGGCGGCGAGCGGTGCCGGTGCCCAGAACATGCGCGAGCTTCTGTTGCAGATGGGGTTCCTCAACGCTGCCGTGAGCGATGAGCTTTCCAATCCCAACTCCGCCATTCTTAACATTGACCGCAAGGTGACGAATGCGCTCCATGCGGCAGACTTCCCAAAGAAGGCCTTCGGCTATCCGCTCGCGGGGTCTCTGATTCCTTGGATCGACAAGGATCTCGGCAACGGTCAGAGCCGTGAGGAATGGAAGGGTGGTGCCGAAGCCAACAAGATTCTCGGACTCCCTGCCATGGGGCAGCCCGGCTCACTGATCGTGGAAGGTTTGTGCGTGCGCGTGGGTTCGATGCGCTGCCACAGCCAGGCGCTCACGATCAAGCTGAAGAAGGACGTGAGCTGCGAAGAGATCGAGTCGCTCCTTGACAATGCAAACGAGTGGGCTTACGTCGTTCCCAACCGCAAGGAGGAATCGATGGAAGAACTCTCTCCGGCTAAGATCTCTGGAACGCGCATGATCCCGATCGGCCGCATCCGCAAGCTTGCCATGGGACCTGAATATATCAGCGCCTTTACTGTAGGCGATCAGCTCCTGTGGGGTGCCGCGGAGCCGTTGAGGAGAATGTTACGTATCGTGTCCTTTGCGGGCTGAAAATCATCATAGTTGTAGAAATTTGACAATTGGTTAATCTGGAAAGTAAATTGATAATTTGTCAATAGAAATATTTGGTATGTATAACTGTCATATTGTGCTTGTAACTTATAACAGAGCAGAGTTGTTGAAAAAAAATTTATTAGAGTTAATTAAGCAGCCGCGCGAATTGATAAGTAGAATTTGGGTTTTGGATAATGCGAGTACAGATAGTACAGGTGAAGTAATAGATGAAATTTGTTTTCATGATCATAGAGTAGGAAAAATCACGTTACCTTCAAATATTGGAGGGGCGGGAGGATTTTCAACGGGATTGAAAATTGCGTATCAGGAAGGGGCTGAGTGGGTTGGGCTTATGGATGATGATGTTATTCTTCACCCAGATGCTTTGACAAGACTAAGCGCATATTTTAAAAAATATGACTGCTTGGCTGTTGTCCGAGAAAATTTACATGGGGCGCTAGAGGAGTTTGCTGCTATTAAATACGATTTAAGCAATCCATTGAGATTAAATCCAAAAATTACTTCTGTTGCGGATAAATATCGTATTCGAAAGAAGTGTCCAGAAATAATCAGTATTGATTGTGCAAGTTTTGAAGGTTTTTTTGTGAGTAGATCAGTAATAGAAAATGTTGGCTTCCCATACGGGGAATATTTTATCTATGGAGATGATTTTGATTATTGTCTCAGAATAAAAGAAAAAGGATACAAAATATATTGTGTAAGAGATGCTGTGGGAGTTAGACAACTACCATATCACAAGGCCGGGTTTAATTCGTGGAAGACGTATTACGTTTGGAGAAATTTTTTCATTCTGCATTTTCTTTATGGGAAATCTTTTTTTGTCAGAATTAAACCGTATTTGTTCTATGTGGCGTTAGAAATCCTAAGACCATTCATGAAAATGAAATTAGATCCTAGAGGCGCTCTTAATGATGCTAAGAGTATTGTTAAGCAAATAAAGAATAAGGATAAATGAAGATGGCTGTAGGTATAAATTTTTTTGACGTATCGTGAGGCAACTGAAAAGCAAGGGGGGCAAGTTAAAGAAGAATAACAAATTGACATGTAAATACAAGGAAGAAAACTAATATGATTTCGATCATTGTTCCAGCTTATAATGTACTTCCCTATATAGAGCAATGTATAGATGCTCTGATGAAAATAAAATGTGTTGATATAGAGGTAATTGTTGTTGATGATGCTAGTACTGATGGAACTTACGAGTTAGTAGTAAAAAAATATCAACATGAAAAAAGAATAACGATAGTAAGAAATAAAAAGAACATGGGGCTTGCTGCAGCCCGAAATATAGGGATAGAGATATCTACTGGGCAGTATATTGCATTCGTTGATGGTGATGATTACTGCAATTATGCGACATTTGATAAAGCGGGATCGATAATTGATAAATTTCATCCGGATCTGATAGTTTTTAATTTCGAAAGATTTTGGTGTGATGGGGGTATTCAAAAAAGTGGGAATATTACAGGGGTTGATCAATGTAAACTGATAAATATTGAGCAAAGTGAATTCATAAGCAAGCTCTACGATTATGGGCAGTTATATATATGGAGATTTATAGTAAAAGCTGAGATATATAAAAAAAACTCATTTGAGGTTGGTAAGGTATATGAAGATGTGAGGATGCTTCCTAGAATTCTAATGGATGCAAAAAATTTATTTTATATGCCGAGAACTCTTATATGCTATAGAAACAGGGCAGGGTCGATAGTCAATACAAAATCCAGACAAACTATTATTGACATGCTTACAGCGAACAGGTTACAGTTGAATCTCGTCGATAGGTTTAGTTATCAGACGAAACTAAGCTTGTCAGTGTTTAGTTTGAGACTTTATATATGGTCTTGTGCCGATGCAATGAATAGCAAGGACAGAATTTCTTCCGACGAATTGTTCCAACAGTATAAACAAGGCGTATATGTTGATATGAGTGCTGTTATAGCGAAACTAAAAAATCTCTCGAGAGACGATTATATTAAATTTACTATATTTAATAGCTCAAGATGGTTGTTAAGGACTATATTTTATATCTATAGAGATACAGTAGTATTAAAAAGAATTGCTATGTTCATCTTTAACCGTTTCCGAGGGCTAACCGAGAAAAAGGAAAAAAATTGAAGAATAATGTGGTCGAACCATAAAAAGGCAGGGATGTTCTGATTAATTCAAAAGTTACCAAAATACAACGATAGATGCTTGCTATTGCATAGCTAAATACGATAGAATTAAACTATGTAATTTAGGGAGATTCCCCTGATGAAGCAGCTGCGGTTATCCTCTATCGACGATGAGACTCTTCAACTGAAAACTCGCAAAACCAAAACCGAACGCGTGACCGAGCGCCTTGAGACGCTTGTGCCCTGGTCGGCGTTGATTGAACTCATTGCGCCAAACTCATCAAGCCGTGTTACTTCGTTTCCGGCCGACGCGGGCGTCAGCCCTATGA
>ENA-UOJV01002438-UOJV01002438.1-human-gut-metagenome-genome-assembly--contig:-C82-NODE-2438-length-15188-cov-12.311108_pt1 | contig 15188 bp, 15 predicted proteins | sample MGYA00242356_ERZ723903 | MGnify/ENA metagenome assembly ERZ723903
GCTGCCGCCTGCCGAAGAAGGAAAAGAAGAAAATGCAGATTATCCCGCCGGAGAAAATTCGCGACTACTTAAAAGCGGCGGAAGAATGGGGCGTCCTGCCGATGTTCTATCTGGAACTGAGTACCGGATTGCGGCGCGGGGAGCTGGTGGCACTGCTGTGGAGCGACCTGAACTTGCAGACGAAAACGCTGACCGTGTCCAAATCTGTGTCGCGCGGCAAGGGAGAATTGGTCGTGACGGAGCCGAAAACAGAAAACTCCGTCCGAGAGATTTATCTCAGCGACGAAGCAATCCGGCTGCTGGTCGAAGATCGTAAGAATCACCCGTTCAGTCCGTATATGTTCCCGTCACCAAAGACCGGCGGGATGTATGGGCCGGACTGCGTCGGGCGGATTCACAAGAAGCTGTTAGAGAAGGCTGGTATTGAAGAACACGTCAGATTCCATGACCTCAGACACACATTCTCGACGCTGGCAATCCAAAGCGGCATCGATCCGAAAACGGTCGCGGAAATTCTCGGTCATGCTTCGGCGGAATTCTCACTGGACGTGTATACCCATGTCACGGCAGGCATGAAAAAAGAAGCCGCACAGAAAATCAGCGGCTTCATGGCAAGCGTCGGGTAAGGGCAAGAAATGAGCAGAAAAGTGTACACCGCCTGCTGGAAATGCTCCGGCAGGCGGCGTTTTCTAGCTTCCGGCGCTTTCCGCTCCGGATTCCCGTTTGGGTCACGTTTGGGTCAAACGGAAAATGTGCAGAATTCTCCATCGGAAAATATTCCGAAAACGCAGAAAAATCCGGCTGAAATCAACAGATTTCAGCCGGATTTGGTCGGAGTGTCGGGATTCGAACCCGAGGCCTCTTGGTCCCGAACCAAGCGCGATACCAAACTTCGCCACACCCCGTCAGCTTGGATATTATATGAGGAAAACAACGATTTGTCAAGAGGGGCATGAAAATATTTTTCTGCGCATACGATTGCCAAAGGAGGTGTGTGCGATGAAGGAAAACGGGGGCAAAAATGAAAGACAGACAGGGACTGGAATCTCCCGGCTCTATCTGCTGCTGGCGATGCTGGCGCTTGTGTGGACACTCAAGACATGCGTACCGGCTGTCGATACGGCAATCACGAAAATTGCAGGTGCAGCGCAGAAAACAAAGACCGTGCAGGCGTTTTCGGCGCTGACAGAGCGGCTGCGGGAAGGGGAGGCTGTGCAGGAGGCGCTGTCCGGCTCGTTTGAGATTCTGACCGGTGCCGGCAATTGAACTCCGGCCGGGCTTTTTTATGTTTGCAATCGTTCTTGCGGCGCTCGACCGAAGCGGCTCGGTGCTGCCGATCCTCTGCGCGATGGCAGTACATGAACTGGCGCACATTGTCATGATGCTGGCCTGCGGCGGACAGGTGCGGCGACTGACGCTGCGGTTTGCAGATCTTCAGATCGCGGCGTCCGGCCTTGGCTACCGGCAGGAACTGCTTTCGGCACTGGCGGGGCCGCTGGTCAATTTGATCTGCGGCGCGGTCTTCTGCATGCAGCGGCCTTCCTTCGCCGCATACAGTCTGATGCTGGGGATCTATAATCTGCTGCCGGTCTGGCCGCTGGACGGCGGGCGGGTGCTCCGTTGCGCGCTGCTGGCGCGATTGCCAGTCGTGCAGGCGGAACACGTTTCAGAAATCGTAAGCTTTGCGTCGTGCGGCGTTCTGCTTCTGGCCGGTTTGGTTCTGACGTTTATCAAAAAAGCAGGCCTCTGGCCGCTTGGAACTGCGGTGTATCTGACCGTGCGCTTGCTGATGCTTGCAAGACGCGCGGATGCGGAACGGTGAACCGGCAAGCTTTTTGTTGCATTTTCCACCGCGAACAGGTACAATAGAATGAATCACAAAAGAGAAGGAAAGCTATCCATGACAGATCAGTTCCACAGAATCCTCATGCGAGTCCAGAAGCCTGCGCGCTATGTGGGCGGAGAATATAATCAGATCATCAAAGACAAAAAGGACGTCGATGTGCGTGTTGCGTTCTGTTTTCCGGATACCTATGAGATCGGTATGTCCAACATTGGCATGCGGATTCTCTACGGCGTAATGAACGAGATGCCCGGCGTCTGGTGTGAACGTGTCTTTGCGCCGTGGGGCGATATGGAAGACGAAATGCGTGCGCATGGGATTCCACTCTGGACGCTGGAAAGCCATGACGCGGTCAGTGACTTTGATATGATCGCGTTTACGCTGGGCTATGAGATGTGCTATTCCAATGTTCTGAACATGCTGGAACTGGCGCAGATTCCGCTGCTGTCCAAAGACCGCGATGGATTGGAAAACATTGTATTTGCGGGCGGCGTATGCGCGGTCAATCCGGAGCCGCTGGCGGATTTTATTGATTTTTTTTCCGTCGGAGAAGGAGAAGACAGCACGACGGAGATCATCGAATGTTATCGCTCTGCAAAAAAACAGGGCCTGACAAAGCAAGAATTTCTGCATAAGGTTGCAAAGATCGAGGGCATCTATGTGCCGTCCTTTTATACTCATACCTACCGCGCGGATGGGACGCTTGCCGCCATCGCGCCGGAGCCCGGCGTGCCGGAGCGCGTCAAAAAGCGCATCGTACAGGATATGAATACGGCATATTTTCCGACGAAGACCATTGTGCCCTCAACCCAGATCGTTCATGACCGGTCGAATCTGGAGATTTTCCGCGGCTGCATCCGCGGTTGCCGGTTCTGTCAGGCAGGGTTCTGCTACCGGCCGATCCGGGCAAAGTCTGCGGATGTATTATGTAAACAGGCGATTGAATCGCTTGAGGATTCTGGCAACAGTGAGATCACGCTGGCCAGCCTCTCAACCTCCGATTACCGTGAACTTGAAACACTGGCTGACGGTCTGCTCGATTATTGCGAACCGCGAAAAATCAATCTTTCACTGCCAAGCCTGCGTGCGGATAACTTTTCAAGGGAACTCATGATGCGCATTCAAAAGGTGCGCAAAAGCGGCCTGACATTTGCGCCGGAGGCCGGAACGCAGCGTCTGCGCGACGCGATCAATAAAAATGTTACGGAAGAAGAGATTCTATCCACCTGTGCCACGGCCTTTTCCGGCGGCTGGAACAGCGTGAAGCTGTATTTCATGTTGGGCTTGCCGACTGAGACGGATGAAGATGTGGTCGGCATTGCAGAGTTGGTCTACAAAATTCTTCAGGTCTGGCGAGAGAATGGCAGCGGGAAAAAGCGTGGCCTGTCCATCAATCTGGCAACGGCGTATTTTGTCCCGAAGCCCTTTACACCGTTCCAGTGGGCGGCGCAGATCACGCCGGAGGAGTATCTGCGGCGTGTCCATCTGCTGCAGGCAAATCTGCACGCAAAGTGCGTCGATTACCGCTATCACGAATCCGACCTCAGCCGTCTGGAAGCTGTCATGGCGCGCGGCGATCGCCGTGTCGGACAGGTGCTGCTCGAGGCGCACCGGCTCGGGTGCAGACTCGACGGCTGGGATGAGTATTTTAACTACGAGAAGTGGTTGGAAGCCTTCCGGTGTGCTGGGCTTGACCCCAGTTTTTATACGACGCGCGGCTTTGGCACAGATGAACTTCTGCCGTGGCAGACCATCGACGTTGGCGTTACGACAAAGTTTCTTCTGCATGAACGTGAAAAAGCTCTGCGCTCGGAAGCAACGCCGGACTGCCGTACGCACTGCAACGGTTGTGGCGCGCGGATGCTAAGCGAAAGGAGGCTGTGCGATGAATCGCCTATTGTTTGAAAAAACCGGAGATGCGGTCTATCTGTCGCATCTGGACTTAATGCGCGTTTTTCAGCGTGCGTTTAAGCGTGCGGACATCATGATCTGGCACTCACAGGGATTCAGTCCGCGCGCGTATGTCTCCATCGCGCTGCCTTTGCCCGTCGGTTCTGAAAGCGTCTGTGAGATTCTTGATTTTGAAATTCAGGACGGCTCTGTTGACCTTACCAAGCTTCCAACACTTTTGAACCGTACTATGCCGGCTGGTATCCGGGTGTTGGAGGCATATGAAAGCACAGTTAAGATCAAGCATCTGACGCGCCTGCGTGCGCAGATCACGCTGGAATATGACCGGGGTATCCCGGGGCAGGCCCAACAGGCGATCGCAAAGTTGTTCGCAGATGGCCCTGTACTCGTGAAAAAACGTACCAAGAGCGGTGACGAGACAGAACTTGATTTGAAGCCCATGATTTTTTCGCTTTCCATGCGGGAAGCGTCCGCGCAGGAACTGGAATTGACAGTTCTTGTTTCTGCGCAGAATCCAAGCTGCAATCCACAGCTTCTTGTCAATGCGATTGAACATTATCTCCCGGAGCAAAAGCCGGACTTTGCAAGAACCAGACGACTGGAAATTTACGACGAACAGGGAAACCTGTTCCGCTGATGAGGAGCAGCTATGCAGGGACATGTATCGATATTAAGCGTCAGCCCGGAAGCAGCTGCAATGATTGCTTCCGGCGGACGGATCTCCACGATGGATGGCACGGCAGATGAAATCTATGCGAATTCGCTGTCTGCTGGGCAGGAAAAGAATGAAAAGCTGATCGGCAAGGTGCTCTCCTCCGGACATACGTCAGTACTGGAACATTGTTATGTAAACTTATCGTTTGAAAACGTCTCCGTTTTGGCCGAGCAATTTCTGATCGAGTTCCGGCTGGCCTCATTTACGGTCAAATCGCGGCGGTATGTTGATTTTTCCAAGGCCGGATATGTATCGCCCGTTTTCACTGACAATGTGCAGATGGCTATATTTGAAAGAACGGTCGAATCACTTTTTGGCACTTATGATGTGTTGGAAGCTGCAGGCGTCCCCAAGGAGGATGCGCGCTTCGTGCTGCCGTACTGCTTTTGCAGTAATTTTTTCTGTTCCATGAATGCGCGGGAACTGGTGCATGTGATGAACGAACTTGCTTACGGACGTGGCAGCCGCATTCCGGAACTGCGTGCGCTGGGTGAGAGCCTGTTTGCACAGTGTGAGCAGCAGATACCATTTTTGGCCGTGCGAAAGCCGGAGGCCTATCGTCAGTCGGACGCGTTTTGTCTGCGGCAGGTACAGCTGCTCACGTCGAAAGCGCCTGTTACAGTCCTTGCCGCGCCGCAGGATGCAGAAGGGCTGATCTGTGGCGCGTATCAGCTTGCACGCGGCAATGTGCCGCAGCCGCTGACAAAACCAGAACAGACGGCACTGCTGAAAGTGCTTCTGGCCCAGCCGAGAAAACGGGAACTGGAGCAGGCCAGCTATACGCTGCTGTTTGGCGGATTGTCACTTGCAGCGCTCACGCATCTGACACGCCACCGGATGCAGGCGCTCTGTGCACCGAATCTGTTGAAATCGGCGCGTTATGACCGCTACGTTCTGCCGGAAAGCGTCCAGCAGACTGGACTGGAGGCGAAGTACCGCGAAGCATTCTGGCAGGCTGGCGAAGCTGCTGTACAGCTTCGCGCTGCAGGAGCGGGGGAGGATGTGCTGTCCTACCTGCTGCTCAGCGGCCAGACAGTTCCCGTGCTGACGACTATGAACGCCGGAGAACTATATGTCTTTTTCCGCCTGCGCTGCTGCAATCGCGCCCAGTGGGAGATCCGTGACGCAGCCTGCGCCGCACTTGCGGCGCTGCGGAAAACATCGCCTCTGCTCTTCAGCCTCTATGGCCCGAGTTGCTTCGTTTCTGGGAAGTGCCCGGAGGGAAGAATGACCTGCGGAAGACAAGCTGAAATCCAGAGAAAATTCAGTGAATAAGCAGCACCCCCTGAACGCCTGTTGTAGAAGCGTTCAGGGGGTGTTTCAATTTTTGTGCATTGCTTCATGCTCTTTTTGCAGTTCCTCGTGCAGTTCGAGCATGTTCCAGCCCTTGTTTTCGTCCGTCAAGACAGCTTTCAGGGCAACTGGGGGAAGTTTTGCGACCCGCATGGCCTGCAAAAATAGATTCAGCCGCGCATCCGTAAAATGCGCGAAAACGAGCAGTTCGCCAGGAAAATCCTCGCCATCATAAAAGCTATCAAAGCTGTCAAGATCGCCCGTCAGAGAACCGACGGCATTCAGATATTCCCACTTTTCCACGATGCGCACTTTCGCGCCCAGTTGCATTGCAGACATGCGCAGCTTGGCAAGCTTTTTGGCAGGGAAGTGGACAGCCAGAATGACCGGCATCATGCGCGCACCTCCTGTGTGCTTTCCCGCAGGAAGCCTGCCCACATCAAAAGCCCAGCCAGCGACCAGAAATAGGCCATCATATACGGTTCTTCAAAAATGTTTTCAAATCCGCAGTGAACCAACACGCCGCACAGTCCAGCGAAAATCCCTGCACACAGTGGAAACAGACGGGACAGCCCCTGCCTTTTTTGCTGCGCTGTGCGGTAGAGCGCGCGGCAGCCGTTTGCGAGGAAGCTGAGGACGGTAATCAGGAACGCGGAAAGGCCCGTATAACCCATTTCGATCATAAGCTTGAGATAGTAGTTATCGACATAGAAATATTCCTGATGGTCAATGACCTGATTCTGCATGGCGACGGCTCCGCCAAACATCCCGAGGCCTACGCCGGTTGCTTTCCCACGCTGTTCCAGAAGCGTCATGGCCACAAGCTTGCGGCCTGCGCGGCCACCGGAGGTGTTTGCCTCCGCAAAATCAGCTGTGAACAGGAAGCCGATGCGGCTGCGTACAAACGGAAGCGTACACGCGACGCATCCCGCTGCAATCAGCAGCACCAGCAGCCGCCGGTCAACCAGCAGCACAAAGATCACAATGGCAATCGCCAGCGCCATCCAAGCGCCGCGCGACATCGTAAACAGGCAGCCAAAGCACATGCAGAATGCACAGAGCCACGCAAGCACCTGTAATCTGCGGTTTTTTGTGTAATAGGCAAGTCCTGCCGCCATCGGTGCAAACATCGTCATGAAATCGCCCATGATATTGGGGCTTCCGAAGATCGAGTAAACACGCGTGCGCACAGAGGATTCCGAGTGCGTCATCCAGCTGGACGGGATGGGAACAGCGGCGATATACTGATAAATTCCGTGCAGCGCAATGACCGCTGCCAGAACGACAAGCGCCAGATACACCCGCATGAAATCACGGTCGTTATGCACCAGCCGCGTGATGAGGAAGAACCAGAGCATATACTGCACAGTCGCGCGGAAGCCGGAAATCTGGACAGAGTAATACGGCGTGACGACATTCATGAGAGCGAAACAGACCGTGATAAACAGGCAGACCGGCAGGTCGAGCGGATTGCAGCCTGTTTTCAGCGGTGTTTTGCGCCCGAGACGCTCATAAATGACATAACCCAGCGCGAGCAGCATCAGGCATTCGTCCCAGCACGACGACAGAACCGGTGCAGCCAGAAGATCGCGCAGCACATAGTCGATCACAACATACATGGAGAGCGCGAATAAGATCACGCCATGCAGCCCGTCGGAGAACAGCCAGGAAAACAGGCGGCTATTCTGTCCGCAGTGCACGAAAAAGCGCCAGATGCGGCACAGAATCGAATCATCCAGACAGTCCTTCAGCCCGTGCCGCGCGGCAAGCCGCGCGTTCAGCCGCGCAAAGCGCTTCGCACTCTGACTATCACGCGTCGGTGCGTCAGACGCGGACAGCCGCCGGAGAAGCCATGCGCGCGTTCTGCTCGTATGCCAAGTACGGCCCAGCCACGCGAAGACCTTGCTTGAATGCACCATCGCCGAAAACCAGCCGCCGATGGCGAGCAGTGCCCGCCACAGAAGGCTTGAAGACAGCATATCAGCCATCGGTGACCTCCAGTGCGGAGATCAGACCGGTCAGTTCAAATTCACTTGTTTTAAGAATGTATTCATACCCGACCCGAACCTCCTGCGGCCCGACCTTGTAGACGTTGCCGGTAAACGATGCGCTTGCCTCGACGGTAATATACAGGCGAACGTGGTCAAAGTCGTTTGCATATACCTCTGTCTGCACGTCCGTAATGACGGCATCAATCAATTTGGAGTCATTCACAAGCGACTTCTGCGTCTGTGTTTTTGCATATTCCGCGATATCGGCGGGAACATCCTCAAATTCTACGGTATAAACGGCCTTCTTGTCCGCTCCAGTCACAGCAGCCGCGGCCTTTTTGCCGCCGAGTTTCCAGACGACTGCCGCCAGAACCGCGACGATCAACAGCACGACCAGCAGGTCGATCAGATTGATCTTGCCGAACAGACGGCCTTTTTCATCGATCAGTTTCATGTAGTACCTCCCAAAGAGTTTGCAGTTGATTTGCCTCGTTGAATCAAGTATAATAAACAATGATTCAAGAAACATTCCAGCCTATTCTACAGTATCTTACCGCAAGAAACAAGTGGTAATTCAAAAATGAGGATTCCGGTATGAAGGTATTGCATTTGATCTCCGGCGGTGACGTCGGCGGTGCCAAAACGCATGTGCTGTCTTTGCTGCACGGTCTTGGAAAAACGGAACAGGTGCGTCTTGTCTGCTTCCGCGAGGGAGAGTTTGCTGAGGATGCGCGAAAACTCGGCATTGATACAGTCGTCATGGAGACGTCTGTGCGAACGGCTATCGGTCGTCTGGTGCAGATGATTCGCGCCGAGGGCTTTCAGATCGTTCACTGCCACGGCGCGCGTGCCAACCTGACCGGTGCCGTTCTGCGCCGGAAAATTCAAGTCCCCATTGTTACGACTGTCCACTCCGACTACCGGCTCGATTATCTGGGCAGGCCCCTGCACCGGCTGACCTACGGCACGATCAACACCGTCGCGCTGCGTATGTTCGACTACCACATCGGCGTGTCCGACGCCATGGCGCAGCTGCTCATTTCACGCGGCTTCGACCCGCAGACGATGTTTGCGATCTACAACGGCATCGATTTTTCTCCTGTTGTGCCGAAGCTGGACAGGCAGGCGTATCTGCGCTCTGTCGGCATGGAGACGGCGGAGAATACCGTCGTGTTTGGCATCGCCGCCCGGCTCGACCCGGTCAAGGACGTGGGGACGCTTATCCGCGGCTTTTCCATCGCCGTAAAGACCCATCCCAATATCCGCCTGCTCATCGCGGGCGACGGTGAGCAGCGCCAGACGCTGGAAAAGCTGGCTGCTGACACCTGCCCGCCCGGCAGCGTCGTGTTTGCGGGTTGGGTCACGGATATGGACAGCTTCTATCACGCGCTGGACGTCAACACGCTGACATCTCTCTCCGAGACCTTCCCGTATGCCATTACGGAGGGCGCGCGCATGCGCTGCGCGACGATTGCATCCAATGTCGGCGGAATCCCATATATCATCGAGCATGGCGTGACGGGTCTGCTGTTTGAGCCACAGAACGCGGAAGCGCTCGGCGGCTGCATAGCGCGGCTGGCTGAATCTGCGGCCATGCGCGCGCAGCTCGGCGAGAACCTGTATGAAAAGGCCTCGCGCGAGTTTTCCATCAGCGCCACTGTCGGCAAGCAGATTGAAATTTATCAGACGATCCTGCGCCGCACGGCCATGCCGAAGAAAAAGAAATACGGCGTCCTGATCTGCGGCGCCTACGGCAAGGGCAACGCGGGCGATGACGCGATCTTAAAGGCGATCCTTGCCCAGATGAAGGCCATTGACCGCGATATGCCGGTCTACGTCATGTCGCACGATCCTGCCAAGACGCGCCTGCGGTATCATGTCGGCTCTGTGCATGTGTTTGACCCCTTCCGATTTTGGCCGCTCATGCGAAGATGCAGACTGTTTATTTCCGGCGGCGGAAGTCTTATTCAGAATGAGACAAGCACACGCTCTTTGAACTATTACCTCACGACCATCCGTATGGCGCATGCCGCAGGCTGCCGCGTCATGATGTACGGCTGCGGCATTGGTCCCGTCAGCGGGGAGGGCAGCCGCCGGTATACTTCGCGCATCCTCAACCGCTGTGTGGACAAAATCACACTCCGAGAGGATCTTTCACGAAAGGAACTTTCCGATATGGGCGTGATGCAGCCGGATATTTCCGTCACGGCAGACCCGGCGCTGCTGCTGCAGCCTGCCTCCACCGGCGCGGTGGACAGCTATTTCCTGAGCAATGACCTCGACCCGAACGGGAACTATGCCATGTTTGTCCTGCGCCCGTGGAAGAACCTTTCTGAGCACTTGCAGGCGATTGTGGATGCTGCAATTTATGTCAATCAAACGCACGGACTGACGCCGGTTTTCGTCGCGCTGGAGCCGACGCGCGATCTGGAGATCAACCGGCAGGCCGCAGGTATGCTGCCGTTCCGGTCGTTTGTCCTGCCAGCCCCGCGCGACGAGCAGCTGACTATTGGCATGATGCAGAAAATGCGTGTGATTGTCTCCATGCGGCTGCACGCGCTGATCTTCGCCTCGTCTGTCGGCGCGCCGCTGGCCGCAATTTCCTACGATCCGAAGGTCACCGGCTTCATGGCCTATCTCGGCCAGAAGCACTGCATGGAGTTGGCCGACGTGACAAAAGACAGCCTGTGTGCCCTGATCGATGACGCCATGCAGACGGCGCAGCCGTATTCGACTGACCGCCTGCGCCGCCTTGCGGCGGAAAATGAAGAAGCGGCGCGCGTGCTGTTGGAGGAATCCTTATGAGAAAAATCGTTTGTCTGGCCACATCCCCGTGGTATCCCATCCCGACACGCAAGCAGCAGGTGATGAGCCGCATCCCGGACGCGGAGATCCTCTATTTTGACCCGTCTATCACCTATATTGCCCCCATGAAGGACAAAGCCGCGCAGTCGGGGCTGACAAATTATAAAAAAGCGGGTATCCACCCACGGGAGAACATCACGGTGTATGCTCTGCCGCCGGTTCTGCCGTTCTTTTATAAATTCCGCTGGATAAACAAACTGAACCAGCAGAAAATCGCCCGTTTCGTCTGCGAGAAAATGCGGGAGCACGGATTTGAGGACGCTGTATTGTGGGTCTATTCGCCCGTCACAGCCGACCTTGTCGATCTGGTTCCGCATAAGGCGCTGGTCTACGACTGTGTAGACCGACATTCAGCCTACGGCGGACTGATGAATCCGGCACTCGTTGATGCGATGGAACTGGAACTTGCGAAGAAAGCCGATCATGTGTTTGCAACAGCCGACGCACTGGCTGAGCGGCTGCACACGGTGCAGCCCAATACGGATATGATCCCGAACGGCGCGAATTTTGAGCGCTTTGTGCAGGCATCGCAGCAGCAGCCGGTGCCGGAAGATATGCAGCGTATTCCACACCCGATTTTCGGTTTTGTCGGCGCGCTGCAAAGCTGCATTGAGTATGATTATCTCGAAGCGGCGGCAAAGACCCGACCAGATTGGAGTTTTGTCCTGATCGGCAAAGAAAAGCCCGGCGTTGATTTGTCCGTACTTCATTCCATGCCGAACGTGCATTTTCTTGGCCTTAAGCCGAACGAACAGCTGCCGCAGTATCTGGCACATTTTGACGCCTGCCTGAATTTGTTCGCAAAAAGCGATCTCAGCAAGGATGTCAGCCCGTTGAAATTCTATGAGTATCTGGCCACGGGCCGCCCAATCGTCTCAACGAAGCAGCCAGATCAGATTCTCCAATACGCACCGCTTATTGAGATCGCCGACAGTCCGGAGGAATTTATCACTGCCTGCGAACAATCGCGTTCCGACACAACGCCGGAACGGACATCTGCCCGCATCGAGGCAGGCCGCGCCTGTTCGTGGGACAGCCGTGTATCACAGATGTGCGGCATTCTGGAAGGGCAGGGGGTTCTATGAAGAAAAAACTGCTGATCACCGGTTTTGATCCGTTCGGCGGAGAGTCGGTCAATCCTGCATTTGAGGCTGTGCGTCTGCTGCCGGACGAAATTGCTGGATTTAAGTTATGTAAACTTGAAATTCCAACCGAGTTTATCAGAAGCGGCGTGATCCTGAAAGGCGCGCTTCGCACGGAGCAGCCCGACACGGTTCTCTGCGTGGGACAGGCCGGGGGACGCACGGCTGTCACGCCGGAGCGCGTGGCAATCAACCTGATGGACGCCCGTATCCCGGACAACACAGGCTATCAGCCGATCGATGAACCTATCGCACCAGATGGCCCAGCCGCGTACTTTTCTACGCTGCCTGTCAAAGCAATCGCAGAACGGATACAAAGCGCCGGTCTGCCGGCGGTAGTTTCCAATACCGCCGGTACATATGTGTGCAACAACCTCCTGTACACGCTGCTGCATACGGCGGCGCTCGAATATCCCGGTTTGCGCGGCGGCTTTCTCCATGTGCCCTATGCCATAGAACAGCTTCCCGGTAAGCCGGGAGACACCTTTGGCATGAAACTGTGCGACATTGCCCGCGCTTTAACCTGTGCAGTTGAAGCGATTGCGGAGCATCTATTGGAACGCTGAAGTAATTGCTTGTGTTCCCGTTAAAACAGCGCGCATTCCCAAACAATATGGGATGCGCGCTGTTTTTTGCATTTCGCATAAACTAGGTCTTGGACGATGCAGGAAGTTGACCGCAGCAGGCATTACTCGAATATGTGAATATTACAAAAAATGAAAAAACTGCTTGCATATATATTATATATACTGTATAATATCCATATTCCAGTATTTAATAAAATTGCAATAGAAAGGATACAAGAGAATGAAAAGAGTACTCGCACTGGCCCTGGCATTGACGCTTTGCCTCGGTCTGGCAGCGACCGTGTTTGCAGCGCTGCCTAGCTATGATGTAATCGCAAGTCGTATCGGAGTAAGTTCCAGTCTGAATGAGAATGACGGCATAATTGTTGATGGCGACTTGAAGCTGGTTCGGTATCTGAATACCGAAAAAAGCATCAAGACGACATTTGAACTGCCTGGCCGCTGGGTCATCAATGACGATACAAAGCTGACCGTCTCCAATCTCAGTCCGGCAGATTGTAGCGATGTGCTCTTTGTGGATGTTGTTGCGTTCACTAAAAGCAACGACAACAGTTACGTCTCAGTGGAAAACGATGTAAACGGAAATCCAGTTCGTCAGTTTGCATATACAGTCAGTGGGTGGAAGACCATCGCGCCCAATAATAATCACACTCCTATAAACATTACATCAGACTACTATGGGATTCCAGCAGGGAAAGCGGTGTCATTTACCGGTGCGGAATTGCGGGCATTGATCGATTCTGACATTGAGAATCCTATATTTGTCTTGATGGTATATTATGCTTCCCCAAGTGGAGATGACGGATATGATATTTCTCAAATTCCGATGTACTATTTGTTGGAAGCAAATAACAAGCTTGCAGCCGAGATCAAGGGCGAAAAGTATGAGGAACCTGCCGATTCCAGCAACCCCTTCACCGACGTTCCGGCAGATGCCTATTATCACGATGCCGTTCTCTGGGCGCTTGACAAAAACGTCACTACCGGCACGAGCAAGACTACGTTCTCGCCCAGTGCAACCTGCACGCGCGGACAGGTCGTGACCTTCCTCTGGCGTGCCATGGGCTGCCCGGAACCTGCTTCGACGGAGAATCCGTTCACCGATGTGGCGGAGTCGGACTATTTCTATAAGGCCGTTCTCTGGGCCGTGGAAAAGGGTGTGACCAACGGTACGACCGACACGACCTTCGGTCCCAATGGAACCTGCACCAGCGCCCACGTCGTCACGTTCCTCTGGCGCGCCAACGGCAAGCCTGCGGCGAATACGGATGGCACGAATTACTATGACGAGGCTGTCGCATGGGCCAACTCTCAGAAACTGCTCGACGGCACGGCAGTTCCCTTCGCGCCGGACAACCTCTCGCCCAGGGCCGATATTGTGACGTATCTCTATCGCGTTCTAGGAAAATAAAGCTTGATCCCCCTTTACAAAGCAGCGCGCATCCCTCTCAAGCGGGATGCGCGCTGCATTTATTTGCCTGAAAACAGTCTGACGTGGCGTGGTACTCAATGAGTTACCATATGGCTAAGAAGATGGGATTGCGCGATTCGGAAAGACTGCTCGAGTTTTTTGAAAGCAGGATATTCTTTGGGAGAATATCCTGTTTTCTCACGAAAACGTTTTCCAAAGTTGCTCATTTGATGGAATCCAACCATCGAGGATATTTCGCTGATAGGTGCATCTGTTTTCTTCAGAAACTCGGCTGCTTTGGACAGGCAAACCTCCATGCACAGGAATTATCAGACAGCGCTGACGAAGTTAAAGCGACGATTTCAACCGGACTTTCCGTGAATCATCTCATTACGATTCTGATTGCCCTGTTTGACGGCTGGATTTGGAAGACGTTGGGGATTGAAACGCTGTTTGTGCTGTCAGCGGTTCTGGGACTTTGCAATAGCGCCTATGCAGCATCGATTAAAATCAAACGGGAATAAGTGCGGTTCTGTATGCGAGACAGCTGTCATACCTTCAAAATAAAATGACTTTTGTGAAAGTCGAGAAGCTCCTCGTTTCGCATTTTTCCAAGTTCTAACGACAGTCCGCTGCGCTCAACACCAAGATAATCTGCAAGCTGCTGTCTGGAAAAGGGGATATCAAATTCATATGCTCCGAGTTTCTGGGCCTCGGCGGAAAAATAGGACATCAGCTTTGCTCGCGTCGTGCGCTGTCCCATGTGCGTGAGTTTTTCACTGAAATGCAGATTTTTCTCAGCCAGTTCACCAAGCAGGTTTCGGATGATTCGGCTGTGGTGTGAACAGGCAGACGAACAGACATTCAGAATCCGCTTTACAGGCAGAAACATAGCGGTAACAGGCGTCTTTGCGATAACACTCGCATTCAGCAAAGAGCCAGGCACACAGGCAAACGCAGTGGCGAAGGTTTGTCCCGGTCCTGCTTTGGAAAGAATATTGCGGTTTCCCCAAATATCCTCCTGTACAATTAAAACATTTCCCGATAGCACAAGCCCGATCGATTCTGCCGTATCACCGGCGCGCAGCACGAAGGCTCCTTTCGGAAAGTTTTTATTTTCAGCCTTAAGACAGGTTTGCATAGAAGAAAATTCCTGCTCTGAAATTCCAGAAAAAAGCAGAGAAGAGCGGATAACGGAAAAGAATTCTTTCATAAAAGCCTCTTTCGTTGAAAATTCAACAGACACGTTTGCTTTATTCTACAATCGCTCCCCGGCTCGGTAGGCGGCAGAAGCGATAGCGGACTGTCCTGCGCTTCGCTTAGTCTGCGTGACGCTCAGATGAAATAGTGCCATCGGCTTTCAACTCCTTTTCTCTGTTTGCTTGGCTGATATGGGTAATCGCCATGTGACGGACGGCTCGCTGGACTTC
>ENA-UOJV01002457-UOJV01002457.1-human-gut-metagenome-genome-assembly--contig:-C82-NODE-2457-length-15045-cov-5.314009_pt1 | contig 15045 bp, 18 predicted proteins | sample MGYA00242356_ERZ723903 | MGnify/ENA metagenome assembly ERZ723903
CGTATTCATGAAATTCACATGGAGGAAGATGCCGGAAAGCTGATCCACGATGAGTGGGAAGACTGCTCGCTGGTTGATTATAACCGAAGCGGCGTGCCGCTGATCGAGATCGTTTCTGAGCCGGATATGCGGAGTGCTGATGAGGTTATTGCCTACCTCGAACGCCTGCGCCTGCTGGTACAGTATCTGGGCGCATCAGATTGTAAGTTACAGGAAGGTTCGATGCGTGCCGATGTCAACTTATCGGTCCGTGAGGTGGGAAGTGAGACATTGGGTACGAGAACCGAGATGAAGAACTTGAACTCTTTTAAGGCGATTGCCCGTGCGATCGACGGCGAGCGCGCCCGCCAGATTGAGCTGCTGGAAGAGGGCAGGAAGGTCATCCAGGAGACGAGACGCTGGGATGACAACAAGGAATACTCCTATGCGATGCGTTCTAAAGAGGATGCGAAAGATTACCGTTATTTCCCGGATCCGGATCTTCCGCCGGTCTGCATCAGTGATGAATGGCTGGAATCCGTCCGCGCCGCCCTGCCGGAATTGCAGCCGGAAAAAATGGCACGTTACCAGAGTGAATATGGTCTGTCTGAATATGACAGCCGCATTCTGACTGAGTCTAAGAAGATGGCGGATATGTTTGAAAAGACCACTACCATCTGCCAGAAACCGAAGAAAGCGGCAAACTGGCTGATCGGCGAGGCAAGCCGCCTGCTCAAGGAAAAAGGACAGGACGCTGAAAGCCTGTGGTTCTCCCCGATGCATCTGGCACAGCTCATCGATCTGGTCGATGCCGGAACGATCAATAACAACACGGCAAAAGAAGTATTTACAGCTATTTTCGAGCAAGATGTCGATCCGTCCGCCTATGTCGAAGCACACGGACTTGGCATGGTCAATGACGACAGTGCCCTGGAACAGGTAGTTTCCGATGTGCTCGCCGCAAACCCGAAGACGGTGGAAGAGTATAAGAGTGGAAAGACAAAGGTACTTGGATTTCTGGTTGGTCAGGTGATGAAAGCGATGAAGGGCAAGGCAAATCCGGGTAAAGTGAATGAAATGATGACGGAGAAGCTGAACGCGTAAAAACGTCTTTTTATAAATGAAAATTATAATTAGCTTTTAAAGAAAACTAAAAAGAAACTGTCTACAGATGCTGGCTTTCTGGATGATTCGTGATTTGTAATCGGAATTACCAGAAATACCATCTGTAACAGTTTCTTTTTTATAATCGTGTTATAAATGATGCGATGTGATTACTCTACAATATCCAGCTCCTTGCTGAAGGAGTTTAGAATTTCGCATCCATCCTCAGTAATCAGCACCAGATCCTCGATTCTCACGCCAACTTCGCCTTCTACATAAATACCTGGTTCGATGGAGAAGATATTGCCAACCTCAGCGACCTTGGTGTTCGCAGAAGAAACATCGCCGTACTCATGTACTTCCAGACCGATGAAATGTCCCAGACGATGGGTAAAGTTCGGACCATATCCGGCATCCTCGATGATCTGGCGGGCAGCTTTATCGACTTCGCAGAGCGGAACGCCCGGTTTCAGAATTGCTTCTGCGGCAGCATTTGCGCGGCGGACGGTCTCATAAATAGCGCGGTGCTTCTCAGACGGTACTTTTTTATAGAAGAAAGTACGTGTCATATCGGCACAATAGCCATCCTTCCTGCATCCAACATCAAACAGGACGGTGTCGCCCTCTTTCAGAACAGTATTGTCCGGACCGTGGTGTCCAAGCGCGCAGTTTGCACCGAAGCCAACCAGTGGTTCAAAGGAATATCCGTCTGCACCGAGACTCTTATAAATATCCAACATCTTGGAAGCGATCTCTTCCTCAGTTACGCCCTCATGGATCAGACCTCGGAACTGTGCCATCGCCTTATCATTGATTGCGGAAACCGCACGCATTTTTTCACGTTCTTCGTCATCCTTGCATGCACGGACCTCATCGACGCAGATGGAGCTGACCTTGTAGGAGGAAGCACCCGAATGATCGATGACCGGAATCAGGAAACGGGCAGCAAATGTTTTATCAATACCGAGCGGTTTGCCTGCCTCAACACAGTCGCACAGAGGAGTCAGATAATCGTCTGTATCCGAGAAGCGGAATTTCTCTACGCCCAGATCTTCCGGAACGGTAAAGAGGTTATTGATAAAGATCTTATTCTTGCCGGACTGGTTAATGTAAAGTGCCAGCAGACGTTCACCCGGATCAATAAAACGACCCGTCAGATAATAGATCGCATATGGATCAGAAATAATCATCTGATCGAGTCCCTCTGTTTCCATTTTCTTCAAAACTTTCTCAAGTCGCTGTGTGTTCATCATGATGTCCTCCTTATAAGTAAAGTGGCTGTAACTGGAAGATGCCAGACAGTTCACGCCGTAAATTATCTACCCTTATTATAAAACGCGCCGGGAAAAAGTCAACGATTAAAAGAACGCTTGAAAAGCGCATGGAAAGGGGGTAGAATAGTATCAACTGACCAGTCTTCGAAAAATGAAAGGACTTTTATTTTTAAGATACGAAAGGATGAAAAACATGGCGAAGTCCTATGAAATGGATATGTGCAATGGTCCGATTCTCGGAAAGGTACTTACATACTCCATTCCGCTGATGCTTTCCGGTGTGCTTCAGCTTCTTTTCAATGCGGCAGATGTGATCGTGGTGGGGCGTTTTGCAGGCAGCCAGTCTCTGGCTGCAGTCGGCTCGACCAGTTCCCTTATTAATCTTCTCATTAACGTCTTTATCGGTCTGTCGATCGGTGCAAACGTTCTGGTGGCACGCTATTATGGCGCGAAGAATGACCGCGACATGAGCGAGACAATCCATACGGCGATCACGGTCAGCCTGATGAGTGGGCTGTTTCTAGTCTTTTTGGGTTTGTTTACCTCACGTTTCTGGCTGGAACTGATGGGGACACCGGACGATGTCATCGATAAATCGACGATCTACATGCGGATTTATTTTGCCGGTATGCCGGCAACGATGGTGTATAACTTCGGAAGTGCGATCCTGCGCGCGATCGGCGATACGAAACGTCCACTGTATTTCCTGACCGTGGCGGGTGTTATCAATGCAGCACTGAACATATTCTTTGTTACCCAGCTTCAGATGGACGTAGCGGGTGTCGCGCTGGCAACCGTGATTTCCCAGTGTATTTCCGCACTTCTGGTTATCCGCTGCCTGATGCATTCAGAGGGCGCGATGAAGCTGTCGCTTTCCAGGCTGGGAGTCAACCGGAGAAAACTTCTTCTTATTATAAAGGTAGGTCTTCCGGCTGGTATCCAGGGTGCGATTTTTGCGATCTCCAACGTACTGATTCAGTCGTCCGTCAATTCCTTCGGTTCGATCGCGATGGCAGGCAACACGGCGTCGCAGAATATCGAGGGATTTGTGTATACCTCGATGAATGCGCTGTATCAGACCAATTTAAGCTTTACGAGCCAGAATATCGGAGCGGAGAAATATACGCGGATCAAAAAGATTCTTGCCACTTGCCAGGGTGTCGTTGTGACAGTAGGACTGGTGCTTGGATTTGCAGCATACCTCGGAGGTCCGTGGCTGCTGCAGGTATATTCAGAAGATGCCGACGTTATTTCCTATGGACTGCTCCGGATGTCGATCATCTGTACGACGTATTTCCTGTGCGGCATGATGGATACGATGGTCGGAAGCATCCGCGGACTTGGGTATTCGATCCTGCCGACGCTTGTCTCTCTGACCGGCGCCTGCGGACTGCGGGTGATTTGGATCTTTACCATATTTGCAGCGCAGCGGTCGCTGGCGATCCTGTATCTGTCGTACCCGATCTCCTGGGCGGTCACAGCGACGGCACATATGATCTGCTTCTGGCGGGCGGCGAAGAAGCTGCCGAAGGAAGACGGTCATCCGGTGCGGGGATAGAATTTGAAACGATGTAATGCGATCATTAATCTGCTTGTTTTTGAAAGAAAACACAAACAGAGCAGCAAAAAAATAATTTGTTTGATAATCTGATTCGTGTAAAGAAAAAATACTTGACACCAATTAGATTATCGTGTATGATAACACAGGTGATGAGGAATGGAAAAAATTGTTGAACAGGGTCTTTTGTATGATTTCTACGGAGAACTCCTGACAAAGCATCAGCAAAGTGTATATGAGGATGTGGTATTTAACGATCTATCCCTCAGTGAGATTGCAGATGAACAGGGCATTACCCGTCAGGGTGTGCATGATCTGATCCGGCGCTGTGACCGTACACTTCTTGGTTATGAGGAAAAGCTTGGGCTGATTGCCAAGTTCCAGAAAACCAAGGAAAAAGTAACTGAGATTCATCGGTTGACGGAAGAATTCAGCCGGACTCAGAATCAGGCGCTGATTGAGGCAATCGGGCGAATCTCAAACGAGATATTGGATTTATAATGTGGGAGGTTTTTGATGGCATTTGAAAGCTTGGCAGACAAACTGCAGAATGTGTTTAAAAACCTGACAGGCAAGGGACGACTCAGCGAGAGCGACGTAAAAGCCGGACTCAAAGAAGTCAAGATGGCCCTTCTGGAAGCGGATGTAAGCTTCAAGGTAGTAAAACAGTTTATCAGTTCTGTACAGGAACGGGCGATTGGAACAGACGTTTTAAATGGCCTGAACCCAGGACAGATGGTAATAAAGATTGTCAACGACGAGCTGGTCAAGCTGATGGGCTCCGAGATGACAGAGATTGCATTAAAACCGGGCAATGAGATTACCGTCATCATGATGGCAGGTCTCCAGGGTGCTGGTAAGACAACCACGACGGCAAAGATTGCCGGAAAGCTCAAGGCAAAGGGAAGAAACCCATTGCTGGCAGCATGTGATGTCTACCGACCGGCGGCAATCGAACAGCTGCAGAAAAATGGTGAAAAACAGGGTGTTCCCGTATTTGCGATGGGAACGAACCACAAACCGGTCAATATCGCAAAGGCGGCGGTTGAGCACGCAGCGAAAAATGGCAACAATGTGGTTATCATCGATACAGCCGGTCGTCTCCACATCGATGAAGCGATGATGGATGAGCTGGTTGAGATCAAAGAGAATGTGGACGTCTATCAGACACTTCTCGTTGTAGATGCCATGACTGGTCAGGATGCAGTCAATGTAGCGAGCATGTTTAATGACAAAATCGGCATTGACGGTGTAGTTCTGACAAAGATGGATGGCGATACGCGAGGCGGTGCGGCTCTTTCTATCAAGGCGGTAACCGGAAAACCGATTCTCTATGTCGGTATGGGTGAGAAGCTTTCCGATTTGGAACAGTTTTACCCGGACCGTATGGCTTCCCGAATCTTAGGCATGGGCGATGTTCTTTCCATCATCGACAAAGCATCTGCTGTGATCGACGAGGAGAAGGCAAAAGAACTCGGTCGCAAGATTAAGAAGGCAGAATTTGATTACAACGACTTCCTCGATCAGATGAACCAGATCAAGAAAATGGGCGGTATGGCGAGCATCATGAGCATGATGCCGGGTATGGGACAGCTTAAAGGTCTGGATTTAGATGAAAATGAGAAGACGATGGGACGTGTGGAGGCGATCATCCTTTCGATGACAGCCGAAGAGCGGCGCAACCCGGATCTGATGAATCCGTCCCGCAAGAAACGAATCGCACAGGGCGCAGGCGTGGACATCGCAGAAGTCAACCGCCTGGTAAAACAGTTCGGAGATATGAAAAAGCTGATGAAACAGCTTCCGGGCATGGCAGGTGGCGGAAAACGCAAGGGTCTTGGCGGACTCGGCGGTATGCTTGGCAAGATGAAGCTGCCGTTTTAAACAAGTGTTAGTAGATGCAGTGTGCATTAGCTATATTTTATAATTTAAGGAAATAAGGAAAATTTCAGGAGGTAATTTAAAATGGTAAAGATGAGATTAAGAAGAATGGGACAGAAGAAAGCTCCTTTCTATAGAATTATTGTTGCAGATTCCAGATCCCCGAGAGATGGCAGATTCATCGAGGAGATCGGTATCTACGATCCGAACACAGAGCCGAGCACTCTGAAATTCGACGAGGAAGCTGCTAAGAAATGGTTAGCAACAGGCGCTCAGCCGACAGAGACTGTTGGTAAACTCTTAAAGATCGCTGGTATCCAGTAAATCAAGCATACTGACCTGTGAGGTGCAAAGGTATGAAAGAATTAGTAGAAGTTATCGCGAAAGCACTGGTTGAGAACCCGGACGAGGTAGTGGTTACAGAATCGGTCAAAGACGATGAGACTGTAATCGAGCTTTCCGTTGCACCGGCCGATATGGGTAAGGTAATTGGAAAACAGGGTCGTATCGCGAAAGCGATTCGCTCGGTTGTCAAGGCGGCTTCATCCAAGGAAGACAAGAAAGTTATTGTAGAGATTCAGTAATACAGACGAAGCTGAAAAGCCGGCTGCCTGAAAGGGTGTCCGGCTTTTTTATTTCATAGGAAATTGTGTCCTATGAAATAAAAATTGTATTTCATACAGGAGGATTACAGAATGGTTGATTATCTGAGAGTTGGTGTAATTACGTCCCCGCATGGTCTGCGCGGAGATGTGAAAGTATTCCCTACCACCGATGATGTGAATCGCTTTAAAAAATTAAAAAAAGCGTATATCGACACTGGAAAAGAAAAAATGCCGGTGACCGTGGAACAGGTGCGTTTTTTCAAAAATATGGTCATTCTTAAATTTAAAGAGATGAACCGGATTGAGGACTGCGAGCCGTTCCGTAATAAGGATATTCTGATCACCCGCGATCAAGCGGTGAAACTGAATCCGGATGAGAATTTCATTGCCGATCTGATTGGTCTGAAAGTGCTGACGGACGAGGGCGAGGAGTTCGGTACGGTGAAAGATATCCTTCAGACAGCAGCTAACGACGTATATCTGATCGAAGGACCTGAAGGCAAAGAATACCTCTTCCCGTCCATCAAGGAATGCATCCTGAATGTCGATCTGGAGGCTGGCACTGTAACGGTACATATCATGGACGGGCTTCTGGATCTGTAAATGGAATGACAATCCTAAAATAAAAGTACCGTTGTGAAAGTGCTGTATAAATATAGGAGAAACGGATGAATTTTCATATTCTGACCCTGTTCCCGGAGATGGTAATGGGGGGACTGAACACAAGTATTACGGGGCGTGCAATTGACAAAGGGCTGATCTCGGTTGAGGCGGTCAATATCCGCGATTACTCGAAGGACAAACACCATCATGTAGACGATGCGCCCTATGGCGGCGGCGCCGGTATGGTGATGCAGCCGGAACCAATTTACGATGCATATGAAGACCTGGCGGCGCGCACCGGAAAACGTCCGCGCGTGATCTATCTGACTCCGCAGGGGCAGGTTTTCAACCAGAAAATCGCGGAAGACCTGGCGAAAGAAGAGGATCTGGTGTTCCTCTGCGGGCATTATGAGGGGATCGATGAGCGCGCGTTAGAGCTGGTTGTGACCGATTATCTCTCGATCGGCGATTATGTCCTGACGGGCGGTGAGCTTCCGGCGATGGTTATGATCGACTGCATTTCCCGTCTGGTGCCTGGTGTGTTAAATAATGACGTATCCGCGGAATTTGAGTCATTTCACGACAATCTGCTGGAATATCCACAGTACACCCGCCCGGTTGTATTTATGGATAAGGCGGTCCCGGACGTACTTCTGACCGGGCATCACAAAAATATCGAGACCTGGCGCCGTCAGAAATCGATCGAACGGACGCTGGAACGCCGCCCGGATCTTTTAAAAGATGCGGTTCTGGATAAGAAAGAGAAAAAATATCTGGAAGAGCTGATTCGTCAGAAAGAGGAAAAAGAAACAAAAAAACTCTAAAAAAGAGAGCAGAAAGTTGCAAATCAAGGATTTCTATGATAAAATCATATTCTGTGAAATAAAGAGATGTTCCGCTGTTACAGGAAGCACGTTTTTACGGGATAAAAGATCGTATTAAGAACATCAAAGATTTTAAAGGAGGTTCACAAAGATGAACGAGATTATTAAGAACATTGAAGCAGCTCAGTTAAAGGAAACCGTTCCGAGTTTCAACGTAGGCGATACAGTACGTGTATCTGCTAAGATCAAAGAGGGAAACCGCGAGAGAATTCAGGTTTTCGAGGGAACTGTTATTAAGAGACAGAACGGCGGCGTTCGCGAGACTTTCACTGTTAGAAAGAGCTCCAACGGTGTTGGTGTAGAGAAGACCTGGCCGTTACATTCTCCGTCTGTAGAGAACGTTGAAGTAGTAAGAAGAGGTAAAGTAAGAAGAGCAAAACTGAACTACCTGAGATCCAGAATCGGCAAGGCAGCGAAGGTAAAAGAGTTAGTAAAATAATTTCTGAAGCGGATGGGGCTGCTGTACAGGTCAGCCCGCTGTGCATCCGGATATGCGGTTATGTGTGTCCGGCGCGGCGGGAGGAGCTGTGCAGCAGCTTTTTTTCGTGTAATAGGAAATTCCTTGTGATTCCCTATTATAAAAAAGAATGTGCCCTGGCATATTCTCGCGCCGAGCGCGGTCGCTTGCGACATGAGCGATGATTCATGGGGAACGGATAGAGAGGGAGTGACATATGGAGCTGAAAGAGGATAAAAACCGCATCCGTCTGGTGGTTGGATGGATCGTGGATATCGCGGTGGTAATTTCGATCGCGTGGTTCGCCGTGTTTGCGATGGGGACACAGATACGGGTGAGCGGTCAATCAATGGAACCGGTGTTGTCGCAGAACGAAAAGGTTCTGATGAACCGCCTGAGTTACCGCGTGATGCGCCCAAAGCGCTATGACATTATCGTATTTGAAAAAGAAACGGGAAATTACAATATAAAACGCGTCATTGGACTGCCAGGTGAGACGGTGCAGATCAAGGACGGTTATATTTACATTAATAATGAAAAATTAGACGCCCCGAACGACTTGGGTAAGGCGGCGCTGGCTGGACTGGCGGAATATCCGATTAGTCTGGATAAAAACGAATATTTTCTGCTGGGTGACAACCGCTCCGGCAGTGAGGACAGCCGCTTTTCCAATGTGGGAAATGTGAAGTTCCGGCAGATCAAAGGAAAGGTCTGGCTGCGGATCCAGCCGGTTAGCCGGTTTGGGTTGATTTCGTCGAGATAGGTTCTAAGAAAGGAAGAAAATTTCATGCAGATACAATGGTACCCTGGACATATGACAAAGGCAAAAAGAGCCATGAAGGAAGATATCAAGCTAATCGATCTGGTGATTGAGCTGGTGGATGCGCGCGTGCCGCTCGGCAGCCGCAACCCGGATATTGATGAGCTTGCGAAGGGAAAGGGACGGATTGTCCTTTTAAATAAGGCGGATCTGGCGGACGACGGCTGTACAGAGCGCTGGATCGCATGGTTTAAGGAGCAGGGCATCCATGCACTCCGCATCAACGCGCGCAGCGGCATGGGAATGAAGCAGATCCAGCCGCTGGTGCAGGAGGCATGCAAGGAGAAAATTGAGCGTGACCGCCGCCGCGGTATCAAAAACCGCCCGGTGCGGACAATGGTAGTCGGCATTCCGAATGTCGGAAAATCGACCTTTATCAATTCCTTTGCCGGAAAAGCCTGCGCCAAGACTGGAAATAAACCGGGTGTTACCAAGGGAAACCAGTGGATCCGCTTAAATAAGACACTGGAACTTCTCGATACGCCGGGAATCCTCTGGCCAAAATTTGAAGATCCGAATGTGGGACTGTGCCTTGCATTTATCGGCTCGATCAACGATGAGATTCTGGATAAAGAAGAGCTGGCAGCCGAGCTGATCAAAAATATGTCCGGACGTTACGGAAAGCGCCTGGAAGAGCGGTATGGTGTGACGCTGGTTGAGAATACGGCTGGGGACGGCGAAGATACAAAAAAAGCCTGGGAAATTCTGCGTGAAATCGCAAGGGCACGTTCCTGTCTTTTAAAGGGCAGCGAGCTGGATACGAAAAAAGCGGCTGGCTTCCTATTAGATGACTTCCGCAGCGGCAAACTGGGGCGCGTGACGCTGGAAGTGCCGGAGGTATAGGAAAACATGAGAAAACTAACAGGAGAAAAACTGGAAGCAGAACTGGCGCGTCTCGAAGGAATGCGCGCCTATGAACATCAGTATGAAAATGCAGGGATCGTTTGCGGCATTGATGAGGCGGGCAGAGGTCCATTAGCCGGTCCGGTGGTGGCGGCGGTCGCGGTACTTCCGAAAGACTGTACGATTCTGCGGCTGAACGATTCCAAAAAATTGTCGGAAAAATGCCGGGAAGAATTGTTTCTGGAAATCAAAGAAAAGGCAGCTGCCTACGGAATTGGAATTGTAAGCCCGGAGGTGATCGATTCCATCAATATTTTGCAGGCGACCTATGAAGCGATGCGTCAGGCAGTCGCACAGCTTCCGCAGGAGCCGGATATCTTTTTAAATGACGCGGTCATCATTCCGGGGATTTCGGAGGAAAAGCAGATTAAGATTATCAAGGGCGATGCAAAAAGTGTCTCGATCGCGGCAGCCAGTATCCTGGCAAAAGTGACGAGGGATCATATGATGATGGAGTACGATAAAATCTATCCGGAATACGGGTTTGCGAAGCATAAAGGATACGGAACCAAGATGCATAACGAGGCAATTTTAACCTATGGTCCATGCCCGATCCACCGGAGAACCTTTTTGAAGAAGCTGCTGGGCGAGGAAGCCGCGATGCAGGGGATGAAATAACAGAAAGGGAGCTGAATGGGAGAAAGAAACTTTCATCTTCGTGGAAATTCATTCAACCGCCGTGCCATCGGAACTGAATATGAAACCCTGGCGTGTGAATATCTCACCCGGCACGGTTATCAGATTCATTGCCGGAATTTCCGCTGTCGCCAGGGTGAAATTGATATTATCGCAAGAGATAGAGACTACCTGGTTTTTATCGAGGTCAAATACCGCCGCGATGAACACGAAGGCGATCCGGCGGAGGCAGTGGATGCCCGCAAGCAGGCGCGGATTCTTCGTACCGCCCGGTATTATATGACGCGTTATCATATTTCCGAGGACACGCCGTGCCGGTTTGATGTGGTGGCGGTGCTTGGCAGTAACGTGAGATTAATTCGGGACGCATTCTGGTGCGGATAATTACAAATGAGAGAATTCAAAAACTGCACAATCAGATTTGAGCAAGAGACAGAAAAAGGATGTGACAATCATGGCGCTTACCTATATACAAAAAACAGTTCATCCGGCACCAATTACCCTTCATGAGTCAAACGGAGTGGCTTATTTTACCTTTCCGCTGTTAGAGCAGACCAGGATGGTGCTCCACGCATTTTCTACCCGGCTTGGCGGAGCGAGCAAGGGATATTTCAGTACGATGAACTTTTCGCTGACGCGCGGCGACAACCGGGACGATGTGCTTGAAAATTACCGGAAAATGGCGCGGATTCTGGGAACGGATGTGTCAAAGATGGTGCTCAGCCATCAGACGCACACGACGAATATTCGTCTTGTTACGGAAGCGGACGCTGGAAAAGGAATCTGGCGGGAACGCGATTATGAAAACATCGACGGGCTTATCACAAACGTGCCGGGGCTGACGCTGGTTACATTTTTTGCGGACTGTGTACCATTATATTTTGTAGATCCGGTGCATCGTGCGATCGGACTGTCGCATTCCGGCTGGAAGGGAACCGTTCACCGGATGGGACAGAAAACGATCGAGGCGATGGGAGAGGCGTTCGGCACGAAGCCGGAGGATTTGCGCGTCTGCATCGGACCGAGCATCTGCCGGGACTGTTATGAGGTCAGTGAGGATGTGGCAGACGCATTTAAAGAAGAATTTGGAGCAGAAATCAGTCAGGATGATTCAACATCCTGTTATTCCTGGAATGGGAAATCGATTCTCATGAATAAGGGGAATGGCAAGTACCAGCTTGACCTCTGGGGCGCGAACCGCCTGGTGCTCCTGGATGCCGGAATTTTGCCGGAGCATCTGGCTGTGACGAATGTATGTACGAAATGCAATCCGGATCTTTTATATTCACACCGCGTGATGGGAGATAAGAGGGGGAATCTGGCGGCATTTTTATCGCTAAAGTAAGTATGCAATCTGTCTGTCAAACAAGTGAATGAATGTTTTGCAGAAAAGAACAGCAGCATGATTGAAAATCGGTCGTTCAAGTCCGGTTTTGTCAATCATGCTGCTGCCGTTTTTTCCGCCGTTTCAGCGAAGATTCAGAAGAGCCCTACGATGCTTTATTTACCAGCCATCTTTTTTTCCTGTTCCTCAATCATCTTTTTGACCATATAGCCGCCGACGGAACCAGCCTGTGCGGAGGTCAGGTTACCATTATAGCCCTCGCTTAACGGAACGCCAATCTCATTGGCAACCTCCATCTTAAAGCGGTTCATCGCTTCCTTGGCTTCCGGTACATTGGTTTTGTTAGTGTTGTTGGAACTAGACATAACAGACGCCTCCTTTTTTGCGTGTGCCCCTTCAAACTTTCGTTTGTCCGGGTGACTCTTTTTGTTACATTCTCAGTATGCGGATCTTAAAAGTGAAATACACTAGAAGGTTTTGTGCAAATTGACATTTTGGGGCAAAACTCCCACAATGTAGGGAAAAAAGTTAGTATTGATCCGATTTTATGCTTGTATATCAGTAAAACTCATACTATAATAGAACAGATGTAGTGTTAAAAAATACGCAAACTGTTTGGTGAATTTTACGCTTGCAGTTCAAAATACATTAATATTTCTAGTAAGATGGAGAAAAATCCATGCGGGTAATAGCAGGAAGTGCCAGAAGGCTTACTTTAAAGACGATCGAGGGAATGGATACGAGACCGACGACGGACCGTATCAAAGAAACTCTTTTTAATATGATTCAGAATGATATCTATGGATGCACATTTCTCGATTTATTCAGCGGAAGCGGGGCGATCGGGATCGAAGCTTTAAGCCGCGGGGCAAAAGAAGCTGTTTTTGTGGAGAAGAATCCGAAAGCGGCGGACTGCATCCGTGACAATCTGAAAGCGGCCCGCCTGGCTGATAAGGCGACGCTGTTAAACTGTGATATTTCGGATGCATTGAAACGGATAGAAAACCGGAAGAGTGCGTTTGATTTCATTTTTATGGATCCTCCGTACAACCATCTCTGGGAGAAAGAAGTGCTTACTTATCTGGCGCATTCGTCCCTGGCAGATGAACATACGATGATCATCACAGAGGCATCGAAAGAGACCGGGTGCAGCTACCTTTCAGAACTGGGATACCATCTCGAAAAAGAGAAGATATATAAGACGAATAAACATCTGTTTATCCGAAAAGCTTGAATACCAAAGGAGAAAAAAAGATGAAAACAGCCATTTATCCGGGCAGCTTTGATCCGGTGACGCTCGGACATTTTGATATTATAAAGCGATCCTCCGAAATTTTTGATCAGGTCATCGTGGGAGTTTTGTGTAATAACGCAAAATCTCCGTTGTTTTCTGTCGAAGAACGTGTTAAGATGTTAGAGGAAGTGACAAAAGACATTCCTAACGTGGAGGTGCAGTCGTTTGACGGACTTCTGGTCGATTTCATGCGCCAGAATCACGCAAAGGTCATCGTGCGTGGTCTGCGTGCGATCACGGATTTCGAATATGAGCTGCAGCTCGCGCAGATGAACCGGGTGATTGCACCCGAAATAGATACCCTGTTTCTGACAACGAACCTTAAATACGCGTATTTAAGTTCCAGTATGGCAAAAGAGGTTGCGATGTACGGCGGAGATATTTCCGAATTTCTCGATCCGGTCATTGCAAAACAAGTACAGGAGAAATACCAGGCGCTTCAGGAAGACAGGGAATGTAAGTAAGGAGAAAAGCTATGAGCAGAATTGAACAGATCATCACAGAAATTGAAGATTATATCGACAGCTGCAAGTTTCAGCCGCTGTCCAACACGAAGATTTTAGTAAATAAAGAAGAGATTGAAGAACTGCTCGTGGAACTGCGTCTTCGCATTCCGGAGGAGATCAAGAAATATCAGAAGATCATCAGCAACCAGGATGCGATTCTGCAGGAGGCACGTTCCCAGGCAGACGCGATGGTAGCCGAGGCGACCGCCCAGACCAATGAGCTGGTTAATGAGCATGAGATCATGCAGCGTGCATATGCAGAAGCAAACAGCATTATTGAGCAGGCAAATGCACAGGCACAGCAGATCGTGGACAACGCTGTCACAGAGGCAAACAATATCCGCCAGGGTTCCGTTCAGTACACGGACGACATGCTCCGCAGCCTGCAGACCATCATCAAGCATTCGATGGAGGGCGCGCAGAGCCGTTTCGAGTCTTACATGAGTTCGATGCAGTCCAGCTACGATGTCGTATCTTCCAACCGCAATGAGCTGGCTGGCAGTGTCGTGACCGAGCCGGAGGAGAACACAGGCGCCGAGGCAGCAGCGGCCGCTACACAGGCGGCATCCGGCGAAGCAGCAGAATAAAGAGAACGAACGAGAGACTGGCGTGAACCAGTTTCCACAGTACATAATGCCGGATGGAAAGTCCGGCATTTTTTTCTCTGTCTTTTCGGCTGTCCCGTATGACTGAATTTGTCTGGGCGATCCCGGATAACCCGCCGAACGCAGCACATGCCGCCATCGCGCCGGATTGAACCGGGATACTGAATATGGCACCAGAACGGGCGATCGCATCGATGCCGGTTGTCATTTCAGCCGTCCCGATCAGAAACAGACGCAGCGTGCCGGAACAGAAGGCGTCGGCAAAGGCAGCGAGGATCGAATACAGCATGATCAAACCGCCGATGCGGACCTGCAGTTCGATGCAGTCCATAAGGATGGTGTCGAAGGAAGCGGGAACGGAGACGGATGTGGATTTTGTGCAGGCGGGCTTGACAGAGCCGGTTTCTTTCGAAAAAAATCGGTTTTGAAGGCTAAAAGAAGTTACTTTATTATAAATGCATAGGAGACTTCCAACCAATAAAAGCGGCGTATATAATGCCAGAACCAGATAGTTTGACGGAACTGCCGGGGTCTGCGTAGGTGCAGCATATCCGGCGATAAACATGGGGCTTGGCGAAGCGCTGATGGCGG
>ENA-UOJV01002465-UOJV01002465.1-human-gut-metagenome-genome-assembly--contig:-C82-NODE-2465-length-14979-cov-21.452627_pt1 | contig 14979 bp, 13 predicted proteins | sample MGYA00242356_ERZ723903 | MGnify/ENA metagenome assembly ERZ723903
AGCTGACCATTATGTTGTTCCATAATCGAATTTGTAATATATAGACCCATACCAACAAGGAAGCTAAGGAAGAACTGCTCAAACTGAAAACCGCAAAGCAGAATGTTGCGTCCTTTTTCCGGGAGGAAGAACCGGCGCAGCAGGAGAGATAAAGGAGTGTGCGTATGATCAATTTGAAAATCGACCCGGAGTTCCAGTCCCAGATTCCGCCGTTGACTGATGATGAATTTAAGCAGCTTGAAGAAAACATCTTGAAAGAAGGCAAGCTGCTCTCTCCTTTGATCGTTTGGGGCAATACCCTTGTTGACGGACACAATCGTTATGCCATCCTCCAAAAGCACCCGGAGATTTATTTCTCCACCATGCCGCTCCCGTTTGAAAGCAGAGAAGAAGTCCTCGCATGGATCTGCAAGAATCAGTTGGGGCGGCGCAATTTAACCCCGGAGCAAAAGAAGTTCCTCATTGGAAAGCAGTACAGTGTGGAACATCGAAAGCCCGGCGGAAACGGCAACAATCAGTATACAGCAACCACTCAGGAAGCCGTTCAGGAGGAATTGTGTCAAATTGACACAATTCCTCCCACCTCTGCGGAAGCGAGCATCCGCAAGCAGATTGCAGAGCGGAACAATGTCAGCGAATCCTACGTTGCCCGTTCTGAAAAATTCATGCGCGGCGTGGAGATTATGGAGCAGATGATACCCGGTATGCAGGAGAAAATCCTGTCCGGGCAGTTCAAAGTCCGTGATGCTGATATGCACCGCCTTGCCAGAGCCGATTTTCCGAATCGCAAACAGATCGTGCACGAGATTCTGCACCCGGAGGACCGCTCTGCTCCGCAGAAACGAATCTACGGAATCAACTATTCTGCACTGGAAGCTGCCGTCCGGCGAATCCAGCAGGATGTTGATTTCCTGATGAAGTATCTCCCCAAGGTGCCTGATGATGCCTATGTGAAAGTGGAGACCACGAAGATTCTCAAACAGCATAAGGCATATATGGCACAGTTTGAAGAAATGCTGAACGATGAAAAAGTCGCATAACGACAGGCACTTGTAAGCCATCAACGAGCCACCAGCCGCAAGTGCAGGGCGGAAAGCATCCGCGCCCTTGCGCCTGATAAAAATTGGAACTTTGATTTTCTCGCCCGGCTTTGCCACGGTGGGACGATCAAAGGAGCGTGCGTTTGAACAAAAAGAAAAAGTCCACAAACACTTCCCCCTATCCCGATGAAGTCATCGACCGTCTGGCACGGGCATTCTACCCGGCCATCCTTGCCTGCTGGAACAGCGAGGAAGGCCAGCGGGAGTTTGCTGCATGGCAGGCGGAACAGGCTCATCTTGCAGGAAAAGAAAAACAGGAAGTTCCCGTTGGGGAACTTCCTGCGGTACATATCGTTATTGTCTGTGGCTTTTGGCAGGGTGCGTCCTATTCAGGGGTGCACCCTGTTTTTATTTCTGAATGGCTCTATTAACTTTTACGCTTGCTCACTTATACGCCTATATAAATCTGTCAGCGGTTTTGCTAGTTTTTCATAAACAAAATTCACATCAAATACACTGGTAGATCGTCTCTGATTAATCAAATCTTGAAGTACCACTAACGCTTTCTCGTCCGGAGGTTGATTTAGTCGTATAATTTCCATTACACCTGAAATCTTATATGAGAGTTGATAATACAAAATATATTCTCTTGCTCGTTCAATAAGCTTTAACATTATGCCTACCAAACATACTATTATTGTCCAGATTCCCTTAATTGGGACAAGATAAAACACCGCTCCCATGAGAATCACTGTCGAAGTAATTACTAATCCAAGCCGCCATTGGCTCAGTTTGCTATCCCACCAAGCATTCATTCGCTGACATTCAAACTGAGCCTCAGATCCCTCATACTTTTTTGAAAATGAATACCAATCTTTAACACCCGGAGGCGAATCATTTCCACTGTTTTTTATTTGAGTAGCAAATTTTTGAGGGTGTTTCGCGCATATTTTTTCTACCAGTTCAAATGTTTCTCTTGAAGTAGAGCATTCTTCACATCCAATTTTAAGAACACAATCATCAAAATGCTTTCTCAACATAGCAGCATTAGAATTCTTTTTAACAAGAGCAATATTCAATAAAAATGCCAAGACATCACACAATATAGAGCCAACACTCAAAAGGACTGAGCCTGACTCATTGGGAAGAAAGCCGATCACAAACGAAAGTATACACAGTCCCCATACCCAGTAATTCAATTTTTCAGCTGTGTTATAACATTCACGGGCCGCATACTGTATTTTTAATTGAAGTTCTTGATTTTGTCTAACTTGAATTTCTTTGCTACTCATTCTTTGCCTTTCCGCACTTTATAGAGTGTGTATTCAATCAAAGATAAATCCTGCTTTAAAAATTCATATGCGTCAAAGTTATTATAGTAGGCTATCACGTACTTTCCATGGCAATCCCTAAGATGTTTCTGAGAACCGCAGGGGCACTTAAAATGACCTCTATATGGCTTCGTAGCTATATAACGCATAAGATAATATGTTTTAGTCAAATCTGTCTCATTTAGCTTTTCTCCATAGTAATCGAGCAGGCCGATTATTCTATGGGCTCTTTCTCCAAATGGAAACACTCCATAGCGTTTGAAATACTCATATGAAAAAAAGTAAGTTTCTACATAATTAAGCATCCATTCAAACAATGTCATGCCATTCAAGAATTTAAGTTTTATTACAGTATCAATTTCAAGACACAAGCCTCCATCTTTATAACGATGTGGATACGAAGAATCAATCTGATTACCTGCATCAATAACATATGGTACTTGATTTGACTCAATCGGAATAATAATTGTTATTGAATAGTCCTTATTAAGTCGAACGTCATTCCACTCTCTGTTTATCTCAATATTTCCAGAAAGTTTAATTTGCGAATCTTCAACTGTCACAACTTTTAATTCTTTATAACACTGCAAAAGGCTTTGGACTTGTTGCAGCGCAACTGCTTGAGAAAAAATCATATTTTACAGTATGGCTTAGGAGCCGATTCTTTAATAATCAGTCTGGGAGCTTCTGTCGTCATATATTTTTCCCCTAATGCCGCAGTAACAGCTTTTGAGCCAAACCCATTATCAAGAGTAGTTCTAAAATGTTTATCATCCTGCTGCAACGAATCAATCAAATCACTTGTTACAACTTTTATCCACATAAAAAAGGTTTTAGGAATTCGAGGGTTTTCATTCCACTTATTCGCTAAGTTATCCTCAGGATTTGCTGGATTTGCAATATACCAAACCCCATTATTATGTGAGATTACATTTCTGGCTCCGTATAATGCTACGAATTCTTTTTGATTCTTCGCCAGATGCTGTGCGTAAATCTCAAGTTCTTTAAGGACATACTCTAATAATTCAAAAACAGAACATTCTGGATTGTATGCTTTAGAAATTTCTGTAACCAAAACATTTATGATTGCAGAAATCGGTTTAATATCATCGCCACCCGGCAGTTTATCGTAGTATACATTTCGATGATATTTCAGAAGTTGAATAACCCGTTGAAGTACCGATCTGTCTAGTGCATGTGGGATTTCCTCAACAGAAGCGTAGAATCTCGAATGTCTTTTGAACAATTCATTTCTGTAATTATTTCGTCCCGCCTCCAAAAACGGTTTGTTAATTTCATCAAACCACTGTCGAAAACCTCTAGGGTTATTAGTAATCCATGTGTAATTATGGTTTCCATTATGTTTTGGAATTGCAACAGCTGTATTTATCAAATTCGGGTAAGAGCTTTTAGCCAAAAGCGACTGTTTTTTCTCCTCACTCTCATCTGTTGCCGGAACAATATCAATTGTAAAGCCGATCTTTCCCACATCAGCATACTCGATTGTGAAGCACTCATCCCAAATTTCTAGTTTTCCTTCATATATTCCACTGGCTTTTAGTGCGTCAAGAAGAATTTTTCTTAATTCACTAGGCGTGTGACTACTCCTGTCGCCTTTGATCTGACAGATAAAGTCCAAATCATAATTCGCATCCGCGCTCTTGCTAGTCGGTCTAACTACAGTTCCAAATGCGAAAGAACCCTGAGGATACATTTCTGCCTCTATTCCATAGCTTTCAAGATAAGCCGTGATTGCCTTATACTTTTCAACTGCATTAGAGTACATCGTAGGCGAGATGTCTAATTCTGAAATTATTGATAGAATATCCTGCTGGCGTTCAAGTACATTTGGCATAAAAGGCCTCCTTATATCCTTGCAGTTCTAGCACTCGTCGTGTCAGAGCGCTACTTTCATTTAACAATATATCACCATTCAGGTGCTTTGTCAAATTCCAAAATATTCTTTACAATTCGTTAATATTTTTAGGCTGTGCGTTTATCTTTAAGTTGATTGTTAATTTTTTCTCGCAATGCTTACTTGACAGAAAAAGGGTGCCACTTTGCAAGCCAGCAAAGTGGCACCCTTTTTCAATCTCCAAATCCATGAACAGATATCACTGTTCCTAAATACTCTTCTAAATCACCGTTCAAGATCAAATCTGCATACGCCAGTGGGTCATTGTAGATGAGGTAGTCCAACTCTGCCCTCTGCACCATAGTCACGTCCAGCGCATCCTCGACCCCGGTGCAATCGATGGAAATTTTTCTCCCATCCCGGAGCTGCAGCTCCACGCATCCGGTGTCCATGTTGAAATGACAAGCTCTTGCATCGTACTTCATGTTCGTGTCCTCCTGAAATCATGTTGTGGCTTATGTCGGTCAATCTATGATTTCGGATTTCATCTTCCACGGACACCCATATTGAACTTTCCGAAGAAAACAAATAATCCGAACCCGTCTCCTATCGGAAACAAGTTCGGATTATTTTCGTTTGGTCCGAGTGGCGAGAATCGAACTCACGGCCTCTTGAACCCCATTCAAGCGCGCTACCAAAACTGCGCTACACCCGGATATTTGTTGTGGCTCATCGCTCACAGCTCCATTAGTATACCCGTTGCAGGCCGTTTTGTCAAGCACTTTTTGCAATTTTCTTCAATTTTTTCTGGATTTTTCGCTCATGCTTCGGAAGCATTCGATGTTGCGTCCATTTCTCCGCCTGACGCAGCCAGTGCCACCGCAAAGACGCTGTGTGCGCCTGCATCCAAGAGGGCCTGCGCACAGGCTGCGGCTGTCGCGCCGGTAGTGATGACGTCATCCACCAGCAGCACCCGCTTTCCTTCCACAAGCTCCGGCTCCTGCGCACGAAACGCGCCTGCCACATTCACCAGACGTTCCTCCAGCGAAAGCCCGGCCTGATGGCGTCCGGCCCGGGCGCGGCAGAGCGCCTTCGGCAGCAGCGGAAGCCCCAGTGCATGAGACAGCGGCTGGGCCATCCGTTCCGGCACGTTGTAGCCGCGCCGACGGCTGCTGGCAGGCACCGGGATGATGCAGTCATACCCGACCGCAGCGCCCGCCACAGGGCCGGGCACCGGCTCGGCAAAGTGCATCTCGACCTTTGCGCCGAACAGCCGGGCTGTCATCTCTACGCCCAGCTCCACCGCCGTCCAGCTCTCCCCTTCGTATTTGGCGCGGAGGATAGCGTCCCGGACGACACCCTCATACCGGTAGGGCGCGGCGGCCCCTTCCAGCCTGCCCAGATAGTGGCTGGCCCGGGCCAGCCGCATAGTCGGGCTGCGGCGCAGCTCCTCCAGACGGGTCATACACGCCTCACAGCGCAGCAGCGTCCCCAATACCTCGCGGCAGTAGGGACACCGCCGCGGGAGAAGCAGTTGGCGCACCTGACGGCCCAGCCGCGCGGGGCGGCTGTAATAGCCCGGCATCAATCCTTCTTGACCGCGACGATGATGCGCACCTTCTTGCCGGCGGCGCAGCCGAAGTTGTCGTACCAGCCGGTGAGGTAGTAGTCATCGGAGTTCACCGAGGTGAGCTTGGTGTAATAATACTGACCCTTGTACCACAGATAGACCTGCGCGTCGTCGGCCATCTCAAACCGCTCCCCGTTGGAGGAGAGGACGCTGGCTGCACCCACCTTGTCGATCTTCATGGGCATCAGCTGCACCATGTTGCGGACTGAGCCGGTGGTCTCCTGACAGACCGCAATGCCGCCTGCCAGCACCGGATACTTGATGGGGGTGCTCAGGCTGACCTGCTGGCCGCTGACATAGCCGATGTAGGTCGCGCCGCTGCCGATGAAGTTGAAGATCTGACTGAGGGGCGTGCCCGTGATCTGGGCGATCTGCTGGAAGCCGAGGCTCAGCAGGGCACCGGTATTGCTGGTGAGGCGCTCCCACGCCGTGCTGAGGATGTCGCCGGAGATGACGCCCCAGAGGATCTCGGTGGTGGTGGGCACCATGATGCTCTTCACCTGACTGACGACCGCATCGGTGTCGATGGTGCCGTCGCCCGGCTCAGCCTTGATGGCGCTGAGGAGGGTGCTGTAGTTGGTAGCAACATTTTTCACGTCATCCAGCACACCGTAATACCACAGGTCACCGGTAACGTCGTTCAGGATGAGCTTATCGATCTGGCCCTGCGGATTGGTGGTGTAGTAGCGGACATCGGAAGCATCTAACTTTACCCCCGATAGGCGGCTGGGACGAACCGTCCCAGCCACACCCCCTGTACTCGTATCCAGTATCTGCACGTCGTCTGCAAGGGCCATATCGCCCAGTGCGGTGGCGTTCTCGTTCACGACGCCATTGACGGAGCGCTCCGAGATCTTCTCCACGCTCTCGCCGTCGGCGTTGACCTTCACCTCCACCAGCCAGCCGGTGGGAAAGTTCAGACTTTTGTCCACATTCACGGTGCGGGCGATGCCATCCGTGCACATGACCTTGACGGTCTGGAGCACATCGGCGCTGTTGTCCTCGTCGATGAGGTTACGGGAAGCCGACTGCACCACGCCGTAAAAGACCTCATCGGCCTCCTCGCCGGTGACGATGCCTGCAGCCACATTGTTCATGCCCAGCAGCAGCGTCACGATCTGGCCCACGCCGCCGCCGTTGAGGGAAGACACCTGCGAAGCGATGGCCGTGCTGCCCAGCGTATAGGAGGTACCTGCCACCGTGATGGACGTGGGCGCACTGGCCGAGGGCGACACCTCGGTGATGCGGCCTGCGGCGCGGCGGGTGTAGACCCACAGGGTCTTGAGGCTCTCGCTGTAGTAATAGACGTCGTACTTGTTCAGCTCGGCAGAGTCGGACACCTTATCGTTGCGGTAGACGCTGGTGGGCACGAAGGGCAGCACCGTGCTCTCCGAGGCGACAAAGGGACCCTGCAGACTGCTGAGCAGGACGGTGGAGCCGTCCACCTGACCGTCGCTCACCGTAAAGCCCAGCGTCGTGCCGTAGGCCGAGCCGCTGGCGTTGTTGGCGGTGAGGGCGTTGTAGAGCAGGATGGCGCAGTCCTCGTAGTTCATCGCCTCGCCCTGACGGCGGTCAAGACCGCTGCGCAGGCCGATCTCGCTGGCCTTGTTGAGCTGGGCGTTAGGGAACGCGCCGCTCAGGTCGGTCATCTTATAGCCCATCAGCTTGAGGACGGCAGTGCAGGCTTCTTCCAGCGTGACGGCGTTGTCCGGGCGGAAGCTGCCGTCGGTGTAGCCGTTCATCCAGCCCTGCTGCACCGCGATGCGGACATAGGGTGCCCATGCCGAGGTGCCGGGCAGGTCGGTGTAAAGGGTGCCCACGGCCCCCTGAGAGGAGACGCTCTCCCGGAAGGTGGAGTAGGATGTGAGCATCTTGGCGAATGCGCCGCGGGTCACGGCTGCGTTCAGAGCGCCGGACTGGTCCGCATCCATAGCACCCAGCGTGATGGCAAACTGGACGGCGGTGTTATTGCCCGCAGCCGACACCGGCGCAGCCAGCATCGACACCGCGATGCTGAGCGCCAGCAGAAATGCGAGAAGACGTTTTTTCATGGTGGTTACTCCTTGTATCGCAATTTTTAAAAATAGTGCCTATCAAAATAGCATATTTGCGATATGCAGTTTGCGGATGTTGCTTGTGCATTAAAAGCGCAAACTGCTATAGAAATCAGCGCGAAGCCTCTCCCTTTGGGAGAGGTGGCGAGCGAATGCGAGACGGAGAGGGCAAGCCGCCTGACCAAGGCAAGCATCCTTGCCCTCTCAGTCACCTTCGGTGACAGCTCTCCCAAAGGGAGAGCCTTTCGCATTCCGGGGAGATCAATCATACCGCAGCGCGTCGATGGGGTTGAGCCGCGCTGCACGCTTTGCGGGCAGATAGCCGAACAGCACACCGATGAACACCGAGATGCCGAAGGCCGCCGCGATGGAGTTGAAGGACGGGCTGACCGTGACGTCCATGCCGTCGGTGAACATGGGAAGCACCTGATTGGCGATGGCCGACACGATATAGCCGAGGATGATGCCCAGCGTGCCGCCGAGGGCCGAAGTGGTGGCTGCCTCGGTGACGAACTGGGCCAGAATGGTCCTTTCCTTCGCGCCCATTGCCTTGCGGATGCCGATCTCGCGGGTGCGCTCGGTAACAGACACCAGCATGATGTTCATGATGCCGATGCCGCCCACCAGCAGCGAGATGCTGGCGATGCCGGTGAGGATGACGATGACCATGTTGATCATCTTGTTCATCTCTTCCAGCCACTCGCTGGCGCTGTAGACGTAGTAAGCATTGTCGCTCTTGAAGATGTCATACAGTCCCTTCTCCACCGCAGCCTTGGCCTCGTTGGCCTGGCCCTCGTCCACCATGATGGCGGAGTAGGAGTCCGGCGAGCTTTCGTTGGAAAGGCGCATGGCTGTGGTGTAGGGCAGGTAGACGCTGTCGTCGTCGCTGCCCTCCTGCTGGTCGGGGTTGGAGATCTTGGCCTTCAGCACGCCCACGATGCGGAACTTATAGGGGCCAAGCTTGATGGTCTGGCCCACCGCATTTCCGCCGTAGGCCGTGCGGTTGATGTAATCGCCGATGACGCAGATCTGCTTGTTGTCTGCGATGTCCATATACTGGATGTTCCGGCCCTTGGCGAGGGTGTAGCCCTTCGACTCGATGTAGTTCTCATCCACGCCGTACACCGTACCGTAACGGTAGCGCGTCGTGCCCACCTTGGGGGTGTTGTCGCTGAAATCCAGCTCCGGTGAGATGGAGGAAAGCAGTTCGGGGTTCTTTTTGACGATGTTGTACAGATCATCCACCGTCGCAGTGCGGGAACCATAGCCCCATATCTGGATGGAGAGGGTGCTGGTGCCCATTGCGGAAAAGCTGTCCCGCATACTTCTGGTCATGCCGTTGCCCAGACCGACGATGACGATGACCGCCATAACGCCGATGATGATGCCCAGCATGGTCAGGAAGGTGCGCAGCTTATTGCTCCAGACGTTTTGCAGCGCCTGGCGGAAAGTCTCAAGGATCATTTGGTTGCCTCCTGTGCCGGTTCGGCGGACATGGTGGGCTGCACGATGGCCTCGGGCGCGTGGGCGTCGCCGTCATACACCACCTGTCCGTCCTCCAGACGGATGATTCGCTCCGCCTGCACGGCGATGGAATTGTCGTGGGTGATAAGCACCACGGTATGGCCCTCTTTATGGAGCTGCTGAAGCATCCCGATGACCTCGCGGCCGGTGTGGGAGTCCAGAGCACCGGTCGGCTCGTCGGCAAGGATGACCGCCGGGTTGCGCACCAGAGCACGGGCGATGGAAACGCGCTGCTGCTGGCCGCCGGAGAGCTGGTTGGGCAGATTCTTGAGCTTGTCGCCCAGTCCCACCTTTTCCAGCACATCCTTGGCCAGCTTGTGGCGCTCGGCGCGGGAGATGTTGGCGTAGACCAGCGGCACCTCCACGTTTTCCAGAAGGTTCAGCCGGGGCAGAAGGTTGTACTGCTGGAAGATGAAGCCCAGCGTCTCGTTGCGGACATCCGCCAGCTCGTCCCGGTTCATCTTGCCCACGTCCCGGCCATTGAGCCGGTAGACGCCGTGGGTGGGCACATCCAGACAGCCGATGATATTCATGCAGGTGGACTTGCCCGAGCCGGACTGACCCACAATGGCCACGAACTCCCCCTTCTCGATCTTCATCGAGATGTGGTCGGCAGCCTTCACCAGCGTGTCGCCCATCTGATAATACTTACACACCTGATCAAATTCGATAAGAGCGCTCATGGGCCACCTCCTTACCAGATACTGTCGCTGTCGCTGTAATAGTCATCCGACACAGAGCTGGTATCGTAGGCCACCGTGTCGTCCTCCTGCAGACCGCTCTTGATCTGGGTGTAGCTGTCGTCGCTGACGCCGGTCTCGACCTTGACGTAGACATAGCCCTCCGGAGCGTCCATGTCCTCCACAGCGTTGGCCGCGCTGGGCGATTTTTTCGTCACCAGCACATAGCCGCCGCGGATGACAGCGGCGTTGGGCACAACGAGGGCGTTGCGGGCCTCTGCCACGACGATCTCTGCGTTGGCGTTCATGCCGGGGCGCAGGCCGTCGGTCTCATCGATGCGGATGGTGATGGGGTAGGTGGTGGTGCCGCCGCTGGAGCTGCCCTTCATGGACACGCGGGTCACGGTGCCCACATAGGTCTTGTCGGTGACGGCGTCGGCGGTCAGCTGGACCTTCTGGCCCACGGAGAGGGAGCTGATCTGCAGCTCGTCCACGTTGATGACCATTTCCAGATAGTTCAGGTCATAGATGACGCAGAGGGTGCTGCCGGAGGTAAGGGCCTCGCCCTGCTGTGCGTCCTTCTCAATGACGGTGCCGCTGATGGGCGAGGTGATGATGTAGTTGGACATGGTATCCTGCTGGTTCTGCATCGAGATCTCGGCGCTGCGCAGGGTCTCAGAAGCAGACTGGATGGATTCGGTCAGGTCGTCGCCCGACAGCTCGATGAGGATGTCACCCTTGGTGACGTCGTCGCCCTCCTGCACATTGATGGAGGAGACCGTACCGGCAGCGGGAGCGGTCAGGGTGCGCTCTGCCTGATAGGCAAAGGTCGCGGAGGCGATGGAGCTGACACCGTTGACGTTGGCAGTCGCTGCCTGTGCGGTGGTCAGACCGCCTGCATTGTTGACGCGGATGGTGACGGTGCGCACCAGCAGGTTTCCGGTGCTCAGCTCATCGGTGCCGGTGACGGCGGTGATGGTGCCCTTCAGGCTCTCGAAGGTGCCGTCCAGCACCACGTCGGCGCTCTGCCCCACCGAGAAGTTGGCGGCGTCGGCTGCGGGGAACTGCAGGCTCAGCATCATCTTGGAGCTGTCGCGGATGACCGCCACCTCCTGACCGCTGCTCACCTCGTCGCCCTTGGCGACCTTGAGGCTGCTGACGGTACCGTCCACCTCAGCGTGGACGAACTGGCAGTCTACGGTCTTGTCGTAGCTGCGCTGGGCCTGCTGCAGGGCGATGCTGGCCTTTTCCAGATTGGTGGAAGCGTCCGAACTGTCGATGGTGTAGAGCACATCGCCCTCCCCCACCTTGTCGCCCTCCTCAATATTGCTGGTGAGGATCTTGCCGTCCACCAGCGACTTGACGGTATAGGTATTGGCCGGGTTCAGGGTGCCGGTGCCGCTCAGGGAGTTGGAGACATCCTGACGGGTGGGGGTCGTCTCAGTGTAGGTCACATCACGGCTCGCAGCGCCCCTGCTGCCGCCGCCCACGACCAGCACGACGGCCACGACCAGCACGACAGCCAGCGGGGCAAGCCATTTCCAGTTTTTCTTGGCGAATGCGGCTGCGCCGGACGAGGTCTTTGCCTCCGACGCCTCCCCAGCGGACTGGTTTGCTGCATCCTTTTTCTTTTTCCAGATCATGCTTTTCCTCCTATGGTAGGCAAATGGGCATACGATCCCCTTTGCACAAAAAATCTGTTATTGGTAGTGTATCGCATTTTGCCGAAATACACAAGCGTCCAAATTTCATTTCACCCATTATTTACAAAATATCCGGTCATTTTTGCGCAAAAAAAGACACCCGCAAAGCTCTTTGCAGAGTCTTGCGGGTGTCTTCATTCCTTTTGACCGGTCAGGATGCTGTGTCGGCCTCGCTCCGCGGAGCCAGCTGCACATACACCCCGGCAGGGACACAGGCCGCCCATGCGCCCTCCTCGCTCAGCCAGCCAAACTGCTCACAGACATGGTCCGGACACTGGCTGTCCTGAAACGCAACCGCGCCGTCTTTCACCTGTAGATGGACGACATAGCCGCCCACCTCGTATAGGTAATCGTAGTCCTTGTCCAGTGGCAGCACCTCGGTGATGCCGTCGCCGAAATCCACGACTGCTTCCAGCGGCTCGGCCTTGCTGCGGGGACGCAGCAGCCAGAACAGCAGGGCTGCGGCCGCCAGAACGACGGCGGCGAAGAGGAGGTTCGCCTTCCAGCTCAGGCGCTTTCCGCCTTTGGCCGGTTCAGGCTGCTTGCGGATGCTCATGCAGCGTAGTCGCTGGCAGCAGCACCGGCGATGCGGCCAAAGACGGTAAAGTCGGCCACAGCGTTGCCGCCCAGACGGTTTGCACCGTGGACGCCGCCAGTCACCTCACCGGCTGCGAACAGGCCCGGGATGACCTCGCCGTTCTCGTTCAGCACCTCGGTGTTGGGGTTGATCTTCAGACCGCCCATGGTGTGGTGGACGCCGGCAGTGACCTTGATGGCATAGTAGGGAGCGGTGTTCAGGGGGTTGGCGAAGCTGGTGCGGCCAAAGTCGGGGTCGTTCTTTGCCTCAACATAGCCGTTCCAGTTGTTCATGGTCTCAGCGAGAGCAGCCTCATCGACGCCCATGGCCTTGGCCAGCTCCTCGTAGGTAGCACCGGTGACGGTGTAGCCCTTCTTGATGTAGCCCTGAATGACGCTGGAGTTGTCGACCATCGCCTGATCGACGACCAGCCAGCTGTAGCTGCCGGTCTGAGCGATCTCAGCAGCAGAGACGACGTCGCGGGTGCCGACCTCGTCGATGAAGCGCTTGCCCTCGGCGTTGATGAGGACCGCGCCGTCGCCGCGCAGACCCTCGGTGATGAGGGCAGCGGTGTTGGCCTCAACGGTGGGGTGGATCTGGATCTGGTCCATGTCCACGGTAGCAGCGCCGATGGCCTCTGCCATCTCGATGCCCTGACCCTGGATGCCAGCGGCGTTGGTGGTCATGAAGCCCTTCAGCTCAGGCTTGTACTTGACGACCATATCGAGGTTTGCGCCGAAGCCGCCGGTGGTCAGCACCACAGCCTTGGCGTTCACAGTGACGGTCTCGCCGGTAGAACCGGTGGCCTTGACGCCCACGGCAGCGCCGTTGGCATCGGTCAGGATCTCGTTGGCGGTGGTGTTCAGCAGGATCTGAACGCCAGCCTTCTTACAGTTCTCCTCCAGCAGGGGGATCATGTAGGAACCGACGGAGACGACCTTGCCCTCGTCGTTCACGGGGCGATGGATGCGCTTGACGGATGCGCCGCCGAAGCTGGAGACGTTGTGCAGGGTGATGCCGTGCTCGTCCAGCCAGTCGATGGCGTCAGCAGAGTTTTCGCACAGAGTCTCGACCAGAGCAGGGTCGTTGATGCCCTTGCCGCCGATCATGGTATCCAGCTCCATCAGCTCGACCGAGTCGAAGTAGCCGGTGGGGTTGGCCTGATAGGCAGCCCACTGCTCGGAGACGGTCTTGGCCAGAGCGGTGATGGTCTCGTTGTCAGCGTACTTTTCGGCAGCGGTCTTCAGGGTCTTTTCGACACCGGCAGACTCGCCGAACTCGTTCTCGTCCTGATAGACCGTCTTGCCGGCGTTCATGCCGCCGGTAGCGCGGACGGAGTTGCCGCCCACCATAGGCTGGCTCTCGAGGATGACGACGCTCTTGCCCTCACCGGCAGCGGTGATGGCAGCGGTCATGCCTGCGCCGCCTGCACCCACGATGACAACGTCAGCGTCAACGGTGGAATCCTCGGCCTTGGTCTCGTCGGCCTTGACCTCGATCTTATAGTCGTCGGCGTTCAGGCCGGCGGCAGTCAAGGCAGCAGCTGCTGCCTCCTTGATGGCGTTGGAGGTGATGGTCGCGGTGGACACGCCGTCCACGGCGATGCTGCCGGTCTCAGCGATCTGAGCGGGCAGCTGCTCCAGTGCCAGCGTACCGATGCCGGGGGTCTCATCCTTGCCCTCAGCGGTGCAGCCGGTGATCTTGCCGTCTTCCAGCGTCAGGGTAACGGTAACGTCGCCGCCCATGCCCTTGGCAGTGCCGGTGAAATCACCGGACACCCCTGCGGAGGTAGACTTCGTGCCGCAGCCATAGCCGAACAGGCTGACTGCGATGACAGCCGCCATCGCCAGTGCAGACACGCTCTTCTTGATCTGAGCTTTCTTCATGTTTTTCCTTCCTTGTTTGCTTCGTGGTTTGTTGGTGCGAACATATATCAGCATAAAAAGGGGGCCGCCCTTTTACAAGCAGCCCCCTCTGCCGAACTTAGAAAGTGGTTTAGGCGTTGGCCTGTGCAGCAGCGACAGCGCAGGCGACGGTAGCGCCGACCATCGGGTTGTTGCCCATGCCGATGAGGCCCATCATCTCGACGTGTGCAGGCACAGAAGAGGAACCTGCAAACTGAGCATCGCCGTGGACGCGGCCCAGAGAGTCGGTCAGGCCGTAGCTGGCGGGGCCGGCTGCGACGTTATCGGGGTGCAGGGTACGGCCCGTGCCGCCGCCGGAAGCGACGGAGAAGTACTTCTTGCCGTTCTCGATGGCCCACTTCTTATAGGTGCCGGCGACCAGGTGCTGGAAGCGGACGGGGTTGGTGGAGTTGCCGGTGATGGAGCACTGGACGTCCTCCTTCTTCATGATGGCAACGCCCTCCATGACATCGTTTGCGCCGTAGCACTTGACGGCTGCGCGCTCACCCTCGGAGAAGGGGATTTCCTTGACGACCTTCAGGGTCTGGGTGGGGATGTCGTACTCGGTCTGCACATAGGTGAAGCCGTTGATGCGGGAGATGATGTAAGCGGCATCCTTGCCCAGACCGTTCAGGATGACGCGCAGGGGGGTCTTGCGGACCTTGTTTGCGGTGCGGGCGA
>ENA-UOJV01002474-UOJV01002474.1-human-gut-metagenome-genome-assembly--contig:-C82-NODE-2474-length-14922-cov-6.851416_pt1 | contig 14922 bp, 15 predicted proteins | sample MGYA00242356_ERZ723903 | MGnify/ENA metagenome assembly ERZ723903
TTGCAGACAACTTTGTTCGCCCGGATGAGGCGCAGAAGATCCTCTCCATTCTCCGACAACGGGGCAGTTACACCGTAATCGACAAGATCACGGTAAACCTGAACATCAAGCGGGACTACTATGAGGCCGAGTTCTCCAATCTCGGCCTGAAAGACATTCCCATTGATGAAGAATATCCTGCCAAGTTTGACCGGCTGCTCTGCGGTGGTATCTGGTGCATCGTTCAACTGGATTATGAGTACATGGAAGAAGACCGGAACGGAACGCCGATCCGTATTCGCAAGCTCACGCCCATCCAAATGCCCCATGTAGACATTGCTGAACTAAAACAAGGGCGTAAAGCGTTTACACAGGATGAGTGGATGGATGTGCTGCTGCGCTCTATCGGCATGGAGCCGGATGCGCTTTCCTACCGCGAGAAGTGGCTACTCATCATCCGTATGCTGCCGCTTGTGGAGAACAACTTCAACCTCTGCGAACTGGGGCCGAGAAGCACCGGCAAATCCCATCTTTACAAAGAGATTTCTCCCAACAGCATTCTGGTGTCTGGCGGTCAAACCACCGTTGCCAATCTCTTTTACAATATGGGACGCAAAACCGTAGGTCTGGTCGGTCTTTGGGACTGCGTGGCCTTTGACGAGGTTGCCGGTATCAAGTTTAAGGACAAAGATGGCGTTCAGATCATGAAGGACTATATGGCTTCCGGCTCCTTTGCCCGTGGCAAGGAGGAAAAAGCGGCCAGTGCTTCGATGGTTTTTGTGGGCAACATCAATCAGAGCGTGGATGTATTGCTCAAAACATCCAGCCTGTTTGATCCCTTCCCGTCGGAGATGGGAACCGATACGGCCTTTCTTGACCGCATTCACTGTTATCTCCCCGGTTGGGAGATTCCAAAATTTCGTCCAGAGCATTTTACTGATGACTACGGCTTTATCACAGATTATCTGGCTGAGTTTATCCGCGAGCTGCGCAAGGAACAGTACGGAGATGCCCTCGACAAGTATTTTCGCTTAGGTTCCAACCTCAATCAGCGAGACACCATAGCTGTGAGACGAATGGTAGATGGACTGGTCAAGCTGGTCTATCCAGACGGCGAGTTCACAAAGGAGCAGCTGGAAGAAATCCTAAAGCTCGCGTTGGAAATGCGCCGTCGCGTCAAAGAGCAGCTGAAAAAGCTTGGCGGCATGGAGTTCTACGATGTAAACTTCTCCTACATCGACAAGGACAGCTTTGAGGAAACCTATGTGTCTGTACTGGAACAAGGCGGCGGCAAACTGATTCCAGAGGGAATGTGCAGTCCCGGTCAGGTCTATACAGTGTCTCAGGGGAAATCCGGGATGATTGGCGTGTTCCGTCTGGAATCGCAGATGCTTCCCGGCAACGGAAAGTTCGAGCGCACCGGTCTTGGCTCAGACCGGGAGGTGAAGGAAGCCACGAACACCGCTTTCAATTTCCTCAAAGCCAACGCAGGACACATCAGCGGGATGATCAGCACCACGACGAAGGATTATATCGTCAACTATCAGGATTTGCAGGGAATCGGCATGACTGCAAGGCTCGCCCTTCCCACCTTGATTGCGCTGGCCTCCATTGCACTGAATAAGCCTACCGTGAGCAGTCTGGCGGTCATGGGTGAGATCAGCATTGCGGGTACGATGATGAAAGTTGACGAGCTGGCAAATGCGCTACAAGTCTGTCTGGACAGCGGTGCAAAGAAAGTGTTGTTACCTATCACATCGGCAGCAGACCTAGGCTCTGTGCCGTCAGATCTGATTGGCTGCTTCAATTTGATTTTCTATCAGAGTGCCGAGGATGCTGTATTCAAAGCACTGGGAGTCGAATAAGCAAGGTCATGAAAGAGTGGATGACTTTGGGGTGGGACGCATACGATCAGGTACCGTCAAGTAAAGAATTCCGGGGGTTTCCAAAGGGGCCGCAGCCCCTTGGCACACTGACCTTGCTTGCAAGGTCTAGTGTGTTATACCTTTGCGAAGGGGATGGCGTTGACCGCTGCGTCCGCATCCTCTCGCCGCGTTGTTCGCCTGATCATCCATCCCCGCAGCAAAGGGATACCCGTCACTTTTTCCCCTGCGCTTTTCCGTTATCGTGAAGCGACATCATAAACGCACGTTTGTATGCCTTTCTCGTTTCCGCGCTCATCGTAATCTGTTTGGCAAGCTGAGAAATCGTCCAATCCACCGCTTTCTCCGGCGACGGCGGATTTCTAGGGAGAGACAGTTCCCGAATTGCGCCCATCAGTTTTTTCAAAAATTCCATCTGAACCGGCGGAGACGTCGGTTCTTTTTCGTCCATGTCTTTCTTGATATCCTTGAGGATAGAGAGAAAGATATTTTTAATGCGCTCGAAATCCGCTTCATGCGGCGCGAATTTCTGCGCCCTGAACAGCATCACATCTTCACGCTTGGCTTTTTCGGCTTCTTCGCTGTTCGTCGGAAATTCCATGATGGTGTCGCTTAACACGTCCAGCATCATGTTTCGGCTCTGAATCCCATATTCCAGCTCATCGGCAAAATAGATGCGAATCATCTTGGTCAGTTGCGGGAAGCGTTTGTGTTCAATCAATCGGTTCAAAACGTCTATATCCATTTCTCCGTTCACCATCCGATTGAACGCAACTTCGGAAAGCCCCGTCATCGTCACGTCAACGTTGCGCGGCTTTTGAAACGTGGACAGCCCCAGCAGATAATCCGCCGATACGTCAAATTCCGTAGCGATAGCGATCAGAATATCGCTGCTGATGGTTTTGGTTTCACCGCTTTCGATGCGGCTGAGCTGGGAAGGAGCTACGCCGATCCGTTCGGCAAAGTCCTTTTGTGTGATAAATGCGGCCTCGCGCAGATTCCTGATGCGCTGCCCCGGCGTTTCTCTTTCTGCCAATGTGAGTTCCTCCAGATTCCTGATTTGGTTTGATTATACATCACCGGAAGCTGCATTGCAAATTCACAATTTTAGAGCGGAAAACCTCCAAAATTGTAATTATGCGTGATTTTCTGACAGTCTATACGTTTTCCGTTACAATGTCGCCGTGACCTTTGAAAACTCCATGACCGTCCAATCAGCTACCTTTCCGGGGATGCAGGCCGTGAACACATTCGTGCAGCCTGCCAAGGAAGGAGAAAACGACACCGCGCCACACAAGGTCGCCTGTCCGGAACTGAGCGGAACAATCGGCAGACCGCCTTTAACCATCTTTTTATTTGTTAGGAGGAATGTCTTGAACATCTTTCAATTCGTCAAATCTCAAATTACGACCCGCCAGGCGGCTGAACATTATGGCTTGAACGTTCAGCGCAACGGCATGACGCTCTGTCCCTTTCACGACGACCATGCCCCGTCTTTGAAGGTCGATACACGATTCTACTGCTTCGGCTGTCAGGTAAAAGGAGACGTAATCGACTTTGTAAGCAAACTTTTCGGACTTTCTCTGATTCAGGCGGCGCAAAAACTCGCTGCCGATTTCGGGCTTGAACCGAACACACCGCAGTCGGCTGCGGTTGTGCCCGCTCAGCCGCCCGTGGTGCAGCAGCGCAGACTTGTGCTGGAATGTACGAAAGCTCTGACGGACTATGAACGGCTTTTGAACCACTGGAAAACCGCATATGCGCCTGCGGATATGAACGCACCGTGGGACGGACGGTTTGCGCAAGCGCTGCATGAACTGCCCGCCATCGGACATGTGCTCGACCTGCTGTATTCTGCGGATGCAAAACTCCGCGAAGATACGGCAAAAGCGCTCGTCAACACGGGTGCGCTTCAACGCATCCAAACCAACCTGGAACATGACACAGAGGAGGAACAGTTTGAACTTGAAAAAGAAGAAAACCGCCCTGCCGCCTAACGGCTGGCCTGCATGGTACGACGGGAAATCCATCAATGAAGCTCTGTTTTGTCAGCATTTTCTGAAAACACACGCCATCATCTACACGGAAAATGCCTTCTTTACGTCGGAAGGCTGTATGATGGACGACACGCCGCTCAAAGCCGATATTTACGCAATGTTGGAAGACTACGCTTCCACCAGCGTCACCAAGAAAATCAGCAACATCATCGAGCTGCTTAAAATCACGGCGCATGTGGACGAGCTTGCCCCGCAGACGGATCGGATTCACCTTGCAAACGGAACGCTCTTTCTGGATGGACGGTTTACACATGAAAAGAACGAGATTGTGAGAAGCCGTTTTCCTGTTCGGTATACCCCTGACGCCGCGCCGCCTGCCGTCTGGCTGCGTTTTCTCGACGAGTTGCTGTATGCCGAGGATATCCCCTGCTTGCAGGAGTACATCGGATACTGCCTGATTCCCAGCAACAAGGGACAGCGGATGATGCTCATCAAGGGCAGCGGCGGAGAAGGAAAAAGCCAGATTGGAACAGTGCTTTCGCATTTGTTTGGATGCAATGCGAAGAACGGGAGCGTCGGAAAGGTGTCCGAGAATCGGTTTGCCCGTGCTGACTTGGAACACATTCACCTGATGATTGACGACGATATGCGCATGGAAGCGTTGAAACAGACCAACTATGTCAAGTCCATCGTTACCGCACAGGACAAGATGGATTTGGAAAAGAAGGGCAAGCAGAGCTATCAGGGCTGGATGTATGCGCGTCTGCTGGCGTTTTCCAACGGCGATCTGCAATCCTTGTATGATCGAAGCGATGGCTTCTATCGCCGTCAGCTCATCCTGACAACGAAGGAAAAGCCCGCTGCACGCAAAGACGACCCCGACATTGCCGAAAAGATGTGCTGCGAGCTGGAAGGTATCTTCCTTTGGGCGTTTGAGGGCTTGCAGCGTCTTGTCCGCAATCAGTTTCGATTTTCGGAGAGCGAACGTGCCAAAGGCAACCGCAATGTGGTCAAGCAGGATGCAAACAACGTCATCCTCTTTATGGATTCGGATGGATATATCGAACGAAGTCCAAACAGAACCATCAGTTCTAAAGAGCTGTACAGGATTTATGCGTTCTGGTGCGAGGAAAACGCCTTCCCCGTCCTCAAATTGAGAACAGTCAGTGATTACCTTGTGGCGCATTCCAAACAGTATGACATCATACATACCAATAATATTTTGAATTTACAAGGTCGTCGTGTTTGGGGCTTTAAGGGAATCGGGGCTGCAATACAGCTTTCGGATGGCTGGCAGAAAACATGGATGGAAACGCCGTTCGATGAAAAGAACAAAATCGCATAAGTGAGAAATACGCCGAAACACTATGTACGTACGTACGCCGCAAGGATGAAAGACGATAAAGTCTGCTGAAATTCATAAAAAACGAGATATTGCATTATTTTTGAGATGCGCACAATCTTCCTAAATAACGGTTTGCGCATCGCGTACGTACGTACATAGCAAAAAAGCGAAAAACGCTACTATATATTTTTTGAGGAGGTACACATGGCGAAAGCGCAATACGCCATCTTGAGATTTTCAAAATATAAAGGGCCTGAAATCGGCAGAATTGAAGCCCATGACGAACGTACCAAAGAAAAATACGCCAGCAATCCAGACGTGGATACGAGCCGGAGCGCGTTCAACTTCCACCTGATTCAGCCGGAACATTCCTATCGGGAGGAAGCCGAACGGCAGATTGCCGAAGCGGAATGCCGCGTGAGATCGGACAGCGTGAAGCTGGTCGAAGTCCTGATTGCCGGTACACCCAGCTTCTTTAAGGATAAGACGCAGGATGCGATCAAGGAGTATTTTGAACACGCGCTTGAATTTCTGAAGCAGAAACAGCGTGCGGAAACCTTTGTGTCCGCCGTCGTGCATCTCGATGAGAAAACCCCACACATGCACGTCACGTTCGTTCCTCTGACAGAGGATAATCGTTTGAGTGCCAAAGAGATTATTGGCAACAAGGCTAAACTGAGCCAGTGGCAGAGCGATTATTGGACGCACATGGTCAGCAAATACCCTGATCTTGAACGCGGCGAAAGTGCTGATAAGACCGACCGCAAGCATATTCCGCCGCGTGTTTTCAAAGAAATGACCCATCTTGCCAAGCAAAGCAGGAAAATCGAAGCGGTTATGGATGACGCAAACGTGTTCAATGCCAAGAGCAAGTTGCAGGAGGTTGAAGCCCTGCTGGAACGGTTTATCCCCAGCGTAGAGCGGATGCAGACCCAGCTTGACCAGTACAAGGTCGCCTTTACAGACACAACCACCGAAAACGCTTCCTTGAAGAAGGAAGTTGCGGAACTTCAAAGCAAGCTGGATACCGCCAAACGCGGAAGTGTTCAGAAGAAACTGGATGACGCGCAACTTTTGAGCGATTATCGGGAACTCCGCAGGATTGTAGAGCGGATTCCGCCTGAAATTCTGGAACGCGCCAAACGTCAGGAACGCAGCACCGCCGCGTCGAGGTGCACGCGATGAGGACGGTGAGCGGATGGCACGGAAAAAGAAAATCATCAACAACACGCCTTATCCGCAGCATGCCATTGACGCCGTTGCGCGTTGCCTCTGGCCGGATATCGTGGCTTTCTTTGAAAGCGAAGAAGGACAAAAGGAGTTTGAAGCATGGAAACGTCAGCAGGACAAGGAGAACATGGAACAGGAAAATCAGTTAAAGGCAGCATAAGAAAAATTCCGTCAGAGTCAGTGATAAGACTCTGGCGGAATTTTTTGCGTCAATGCCTGATACGCGGTTTGGAAGTGGACTTCTGTTCTTTGCCATTTAGAAAGAAATTATATCGGAGGTCAATAAAAAATCCGAACCCATTTCCAATTTGGAAAATCTGGTTCGGATTATATGCGTTTGGTGCAGTTCGGGGGAGTCGAACAGATACTCGTGACCCGCGGCCAGGTGTTCGGCATACTGCTCTTTCACCTTGGCCTGCCAGGAAGCCATGCGCTCGTCCTTCGGCTCAAGGGAGATGTAACGCTCGATCTCCTCTTTCTGGCCGTCAGTCAGAGACGCATACTGGAGATAATCCGGGTGAGCCGCCTGATAGTAGCCGCCCGAGAGGATGGTGTTGCCGCCGTAGGCCGCGCCCTTTTCCAGAATGATGACGGAAGCGCCTTCCTCAGCAGCCGTCAGCGCCGCGGCAAGGCCCGCGCCGCCGCCGCCGACAACCACAACGTCGGCGGAGAGTTTGACTTCTTCGCCCGCAACCTTTTCAACCGGGACGGCCTTGAGCGCGTCCACGTCGCCGCCGGCCTGCTTCACAGCGTCGGCCACGGCTTCAAGGATGCCGTTGGAGGTGAAGGTCGCCGAAGTCGCGACGTCAACGCCCAGGGACTGATACTTCACGATTTCCGCGGGGATCTTTTCGACAGCCGCGTCGCAGACGCCGGGTGTGTCGTTGCAGGAAACCACTTCGATGCCGGTGATCGTGTCCGCATCAAATGTGACGGCTACCTCGATCTTGTCGAGCATGCCGGTGCCGGTTCCCGTGTATGTGCCTGTCGTGTAGGCCAGCGCCGGAACGGCGGAGACCAGCATCATCAGACAGAGCAGCCAAGTCAGCAGTTTCTTCATGTTGTTTTCCTCCGTAAACAAGATTGTGAAGGATATAACCTTCTCTGCCTATTTTGTACACCTTCAACCGGGTTGAATGTCAAACAAAAGACAAAAAAGCGGAAAAAAATCCGCTTTTTCGTTAAATGAGATGCAAAAGGCGCTCAGCGCATGGGCCGGACGGGCAGCCAGACCTCGTAAAACCGTTCATAATCCGGCTCTTTTCGCTTGATGGTGACCACCATGCGCGTAAACGCGTCCGCTGTGGGGACGAGCCGGTTTTCGCGAGCGAAGTCCAGAAGCGGGGTGAGCATATGAATCGGAACGGAATCTTCCCCAACCACCTTGAGGATGGTGTGAACGGCGGGCGAAGCGGGAAAGCACTCGACCAGCTCGTCCATGCACACGCCGCAGTAGCGCGCATCCTCTTCCAGAATGCCGTAGCCGCAGAAATAATCCTGCTCGGCGCGCTGAATGGATTCCAGCGGAAATTTCAGGCTGACGAAGGAAAACGGCGCAAAGGACGCCCACAGCGCCAGCAGATCTTCCCGCGCGTCGCCGGAAAGCAGCTCGTCGTTGTGGCGATAATCCACGCGGAACATGCCGGGGTGCTGCACGACGGAGAGACGGTTGATCTCGCGTTCGCAGGTGGACATGACTTCGTTCAGGTCGTTCAGGCGGTTGAGCATGCGAAGGTTGTAATCGGTCTGTTTTTTGAGCCATTTTTCCTGCTTGACGAGCAGCGCGTGTGTTTCGGCCACGCTGTTGCAGTTGATGGCGTCGGCGGCCTCCGACAGGGAAAGGCCGAAGCAGGAATAGGAACGGCAGCGCAGCAGCGTGCCGATATCCAGAACGTGGAAGGTGCGGTAGCCGTTTTCGTTTTTCTGCGGATGGACGATGCCTTTGCGTTCGTAGGTGCGGATGGTTTCGGTGGACAGCCCCAGAAGCTTTGAAATTCGGCCGATTGGGTAGCGCATAGGTGTTCTCCTTCTGAAAGGCGGGGCAGGTTCCGCTTGCGTTTCGGCCAAAGCCCGGCACAGCGGTCAGACTGCGTGTTTTTCAGCTGCAAAATGGGAAAAAAATTTGGTTTCATTTTAGTTATTTTTAGGTGATTTGTCAAGGCAGGAAAGACGAAAAAAGGCCGTCAGGCTTTAAACCTGACGACCTTTGGAAGGGGACGAAATGACTTGCTCGCCGCGGCGGCATTCGCGCCCGCGAGACGGCCGCTGGTCAGGGCGAAGCCCAGGCCGGTGCCTTCGATGTTGACGTAAGCCGCAACGCTCATGCCGGAAACGTTGTTGCCGGTGGCGCCGGAAGCGCCCATGCCGATGACCAGCACGTCGCAGTCGGCGACTTCGTCCTCACCCTTGACGACTTCGGCCTTCTCAAAGGTCAGGCCCGCCTGCGCAAGCGCGGCGGCCGCGGCTTCGATGACGGCGTTGGAAGTCAGGGGCGCGCCGGAGACGGTATCGACATACGGCGTCTGATTCGCGACGATCGCTTCGCAGAGCTGCGGCATGGCCGCGCCGCCTCCCCATCCGTTTAGACTGCGATTATCGTATCATATTACAGTGCGAAAATACACTGTAAACCGCTTTTTCCCGCGAAAGCCGCTTTTCAAGCCCTGTGCGATGCGGTATAATGAATCGAAAATCGACGCGCCGGACGATGGCCGATCCGGGCGCGCGGAGAAAACGAAAGGCGCAAAGCTTTTACAACCAGGAGTCTGAACATGACGGAAACGGAACTGAAAGAGACGATCGCCCGGATCGCTTCGCCGGATGAAGCGGCGCGGGCGGCGGCGCACGCGCATTGGGCAAAGCTGGCCAAGCCGCTCGGCGGCCTTGGGCGGCTGGAAACGATGATCGAGGACGCGGCGGCGCTGACCGGGCGGGAAGACATCGTCGTGAGTCGGCGCGCGGTGTTTGTGCTCTGCGCGGATAACGGCGTGGTGGCGCAGGGCGTGAGCCAGACGGATCAAAGCGTGACGCGCGCCGTGGCGGAAAACCTCGCGCGGCGCACCACGAGCGTCTGCCGGATGGCGGAGACGGCGCACTGCGACGTTGTGCCCGTGGATATCGGCATGGCGGGGGAGAAGGTGCGCGGCGTGCTGGACAGGCGCATTGCAGACGGCACGGCGGATTTCACGCAGGGACCCGCGATGACGCGCGCGCAGACAATCGGCGCGATTAAGGGCGGCATGCGGCTCGTCAGGGATTGGAAAGCGAAGGGTTATACCCTGCTGGCGACGGGCGAAATGGGCATCGGCAATACGACGACGTCCAGCGCCGTGGCGGCGGCGCTTTTGGGTCAGCCCGTGGAGCGCATGACCGGGCGCGGCGCAGGCCTTTCTGACGCGGGGCTGTCGCGCAAAATCGACGCCATCCGGCGCGGCATAGCGGTCAATCGGCCGAAGGCCGACGATCCGCTGGATGTTTTGGCCAAGCTGGGCGGGCTGGATATCGCCGGACTCTGCGGCATGTTTCTGGGCGGCGCGATCCATGGCATTCCGATTGTGATGGATGGCTTTATCAGCGGCGTGGCGGCGCTGTGCGCGGCGCGCCTGTGCCCGAACGCGGGCAAGGCGGCGTTTGCCAGCCACGCGTCCTCCGAACCGGCGGCGCGGCTTGTGCTGGAGGCGCTGGGCAAACAGCCGCTCATCACGGCGGACATGCACCTGGGCGAGGGGACGGGCGCGGTCGCGTCCATTCCGCTGTGGGATATGGCGCTGGCCGTCTATCAAAACTGCTATTCGTTTGCGGAGGGCGGCATCGAGCCGTATACCCCGCAATGCTGACGCTGGTTGTCGGCGGTTCGGCCAGCGGCAAGAGCGCGTTTGCAGAGCGGCTCGCCGTGCAAAGCGGCCTGCCGCGCTTTTACGTGGCGACCATGCGTGTCTGGGACGCGGAGAGCGAGAAGCGCGTGGCGCGCCATCGGGCCATGCGGCGGGAAAAGCGGTTTGAAACGCTGGAATGCCCGCTGCATCTGGAAAAACTGGACATGCCGGCGCGCGGAACGGCGCTGCTGGAGGACATGGGCAACCTGGCCGCCAACGAGTTGTATGACGCGGACGGCGCGAAGGCGGATGCGGTTTCGGCGATTCTGCGCGGCGCGGACAGGCTGCGTGCCCAATGCGCGCATCTGATTATCGTGTCGAACGAGGTGTTTCGCGGCGGGGCGGATTATGCGGGCGATACGGACGCGTATCTGCTGGCGCTGGCGCAGATCAACAACGCGCTGGCGGCGCGGGCGGAGAACGTCTGCCGCGTTGTCTGCGGCATACCCAAATGGGTGAAGGGAGGAAACGGGCTTGGTCGTGCTTGAAACCGTCTGCGTGGCGTTTGCGATGTTTTCCGCGCTGCCCGTGCCGCATGTAGACTGGAACGAACGGAACATGCGCTATGCGATGGCGGCGTTTCCGCTTGTCGGTGCGGTCATCGGCGCGCTGTGGTGCGTCTGCGGCCTGCTCCCCCTGCCGGATATGCTGAAGGCGGCGGGCTTCTGCCTGATTCCCGTCGCGGCGACGGGCGGCATTCATCTGGACGGTTTTGCGGATACGTCCGACGCGCTTTCCAGCTATGGCGACAGGGAAAAGAAGCTGGCGATTCTCAAAGACCCGCACTGCGGCGCGTTCGCGGTGATCCGCCTGTGCGGCTATTTCGTGCTGTATTTCGCGCTCTGCGCCTGTCTGCGCTTTACGCCGCGCGTGGGCGCGGTCTGGACGCTGGCGCTCGTGCTGGAACGCGCCTTATCCGGCTATGCGGTTGCGATGTTCCCGATGGCGAAGAACACGGGGCTGGCGCACACGTTCGCCACGGCGGCGGATAAGCGGCGCGTGCAGATCGTCCTGCTGGCGGTGAGCGTCTGCGTCGGCGCGGGCATGGCGCTGCTGGGCGGCGGGCTGCTTGCGCTGGCGGCGCTGGCTGTCCTTTGGCGGTATCGCGCCGTGGCGGCAAAGCAGTTCGGCGGCATTACGGGCGATCTGGCGGGCTGGTTTTTGCAGCGCGCAGAGCTTGTCATGCTGGCGGCACTGCTGATTTCGGAGGGGTGGATCGGGTGATTTTCATCACGGGGCCGCTGTACAGCGGCAAGCGGACGTTCGCCGGGAAACTCGGCGGGCGGCAGATTTTCGACGTGCAGAATCTCGCGGCTCAGGCCGACGATTTGGAGTGGCTGGCGGACGAGCTGGCGGCGGATTACGACGTGGCGGCGGCGACGGAAATCGGCGGCGGCATTGTGCCGATGGACGCGGGCGAGCGGCGCGCGCGGGAGGCGGCCGGGCGGCTGGCCTGCCTGCTGGCGGCGCGCGCGGACACGGTGATCGAGATGTTTTGCGGCATTCCGACCGTGCTCAAGGGGGACATGCCATGCTGATTGTGCTGCTCCGCCACGGCCAGACGGCGTATAACGAGCAGCGCCGCTATCAGGGCGCGGCGGATGTGCCGCTCTCGCCAGCGGGAAGAGCCGCGCTGAAAAAGGCCGATTTTGAGACGGAAACCGTCTATGTCACCCCGCTGTGCCGAACGGCGCAGACGGCGCGGATTCTCTTTCCGCATGCGCGGCAGATCGTCGTTCCGGCTTTGCGGGAGATGGATTTCGGCGTTTTTGAGGGGCGCACCTATGACGAAATGAAGGGCGACGCGGCTTATTGCGCGTGGCTGGATTCCGGGTGCGAAAGCGCCTGCCCGAATGGGGAAAGCAAGGCGGTTTTCTGCAAGCGGGTCTGCCGCGCGTTTGAAAAGCTGGCGGACGAGGCGCTTGCGCGCGGAGACGAGCGGCTGGTCATCGTCGCGCACGGCGGCACGCAGATGGCGGCGCTGAGCCGCTTTGCCGAGCCGCATCGGGACTATTACAGCTGGAATGCGCCGCCTGCGGGCGGCTTTGTGTTGAGCGCCGACGAATGGCGCGCGCGGCGGGCGCTGCGCGTGATAAAGACCGTTGGCTATGCGGAGGAACGGACATGAACATTCTGTATGCGATGCTGGGCGGCTTTGCGCTGGACTGGCTTTTTGGCGACCCGGCGTGGCTGACGCATCCCGTGGTCATCATGGGTAAAGCCATCAGCGCGCTGGAACGGGCTTTGCGCGCGCGCCTGCCGAAAACGCCAAGGGGCGAACGGCTGGGCGGGCTGACGCTGGCGATTGTGCTTCCGGTCGGCACGCTGCTGCTGACGGGCGGCGCCTGCCGGGCGCTGGGCGCGGTTCATCCGCTGCTTGGCTTTGCGGTCGAGCTGCTCTGGTGCGCGCAGGCGCTGGCGGCGACCGGGCTCGCCCAGGAGAGCACGAACGTCTACCGCCAGCTGGAAAAGGACGACCTGCCCGCGGCGAGAAAGGCGGTCAGCCGCATTGTCGGCCGGGACACGGAGAAGCTGACGCGCGAGGGCGTGACGAAAGCGGCGGTGGAGACGGTCGCCGAAAACGCGAGCGACGGCGTGATCGCGCCGCTGTTTTACATGATGCTCGGCGGCGCGCCGCTGGCACTGACCTACAAGGCCGTCAACACGATGGACAGCATGGTGGGCTACAAAAACGAGAAATACCTGAATTTCGGGCGCGCGGCGGCCAAACTGGACGACGCGGTGAACTACCTGCCCAGCCGGATTGCGGCGCTCTTGTGGATTGCCGCGGCGGCGCTGACGGGAAACGACGCGAAAGGCGCGTGGCGCATCTGGCGGCGTGACCGGCGCAACCACGCCAGCCCGAACAGCGCGCAGACGGAAAGCGCCTGCGCCGGGGCGCTGGGGGTTCAGTTGGCCGGGCCGGCGACCTATTTCGGCGAATACTACGACAAGCCGACCATCGGCGACGCGGCGCGCGCGATCGAGCCGAAGGACATTTTGCAGGCTAACCGGATGATGCGCGTCGCCAGCGTGCTGGGGCTGATTGCCGCGGCGGGGATCAGACTGATGATAGGAGTTTGACAGATGAAACTGGTACATGGCGGCGACACAGTCGGCTATCGGGAACGATACGGACATGACGCTTTGGATTTTTCGGCGAACGTCAGCCCGCTGGGCGTGCCGGAAGCGGTGGCGCGCGCCATCGGCGAGGCGGCGTTTCAGGCGGATCAATACCCCGATCCGCTCTGCCGCGCACTGACTGCGGCGCTGAGCCAGACGGAGGCTGTGCCCAAAGCGTGGATTCTCTGCGGAAACGGCGCGGCGGATTTGATTTTTCGGCTGGCTCTGGCGGAAAAGCCCAAGCATGCGCTGGTTCTCGCGCCGACGTTCGCCGAATACGCGGCGGCGCTGGAAACGGTCGATTGCGAGATTCATCGGCATATGCTGCGTGAAGAAAACGATTTTGCGCTGACGGACGACGTTTTGAATGCGATTGAGCCGCCCATCGACAGGGTGTTTCTCTGCCAGCCGAACAACCCGACGGGTCAGGCCGCGAACAGGACGCTCATGCGGCGGATTCTGGCGAAGTGCGAGGCCGTCGGCGCGCGGCTGGCAGTGGACGAGTGCTTCCTCGACTTTCTGCCGGATGGCGAAGCATGGACGATGAAGCCGGAGCTGGCGGCGCACCCCGGTCTGTTTATTTTAAAGGCGTTTACAAAGCTCTACGGCATGGCGGGCGTTCGGCTGGGCTACGGTCTCTGCGCAGACGAGGATTTGCTTGCGCGGATGCGGCGCGCGGGTCAGCCGTGGGCCGTTTCGTCTTTGGCGCAGACGGCTGGACTGGCGGCGCTTGGGCAGACGAAATATGTCGCGCAGGTCCGGACGCTGATAGAGACGGAGAGGCCGTATCTATTGGAGGGGCTGCGGGCGCTGGGGCTGCGCGTGATCGAAGGCAGGGTCAACTATCTGCTCTTCCGGGCGGATGAAACGCTGGGAGAGCGGCTGGAAAAACTCGGCGTGGTCGTTCGGAGCTGCGGCAACTATCCGGGGCTGGACGACAGCTGGTACAGGACGGCGGTGCGCACGCGGCGAGAAAACGATGCGCTTCTGGCGGCGCTGCGGGAGGCGATGGCATGAGCAGAGCGAAGCGGATCATGGTGCAGGGGACGATGAGCGGCGCGGGCAAGAGCCTGCTCTGTGCGGCGCTGTGCCGCATTTTTGCGCAGGACGGATACCGTGTCGCGCCGTTCAAGAGCCAGAACATGGCGCTCAACAGTTTTGTCACCCGCGACGGGCTGGAAATGGGGCGCGCACAGGTCGTGCAGGCTCAGGCGGCGGGCATCGAGCCGGACGTGCGCATGAACCCGATTCTGCTCAAGCCGAGCAGCGACACGGGCAGTCAGGTGATCGTGGGCGGCGAGGTGCGCGGGCAGATGAGCGCGGCAGACTATTTCAAGATGAAGCGGCAGCTCATTCCCGATATTCTCGCCGCGTTCAACAGCCTGAGCGAGGATGTGGACATCGTCGTCATCGAGGGCGCGGGCAGTCCGGCGGAAATCAACCTCAAGGCGGACGACATCGTCAACAGGGGGCTGGCAAAGCGGGTGGAC
>ENA-UOJV01002477-UOJV01002477.1-human-gut-metagenome-genome-assembly--contig:-C82-NODE-2477-length-14907-cov-7.199232_pt1 | contig 14907 bp, 14 predicted proteins | sample MGYA00242356_ERZ723903 | MGnify/ENA metagenome assembly ERZ723903
AACTATGGGAAACTCCCGTCTCCCATTTGCTGACCGCCGCCGCGCTCACGCCAAGCTGACCGCCGAGCGTTTCCTGCGTCAGGCCGCACGCGCGGCGCAGTTTCGCGATTCGCGCGCCGAGTTGATTCTCCATCTCTCCCGCCTCCCTGCAAGCATTATATCAAAGCGGCGCATCCTTCGCAATGGAAGCGTTTTCAACCCGCGGACGCAGTCATTCAACCGCCGTTCATCAGCCGTTTGAAATGTCGTAATGCGGCATAAATCCGCACATCCATTGGCCGTCCTCCGTCTGCACCATCACATACGCCCATTCGTCATTCAGACTACCCAGATAGTAAATTTCCGTCTCGGCCTTGACCGTGCAGAGCTTCGCGCGGCTGACCAGCGGGTCGTCGGTCAGGTAGGAATCCCGATCAAACCCAACGGATTGATCGCCCGGCGAGACGCGGAAATTTAACTCCGGCACAGTCACGCCTTTGGGCAAATCATCTTTTTCAATCCAGCCAAAACGATAGTGATCGGCGGAAATGCTGTATTGAATCAAAATCCAGCCGTCCTTCTGTCCATAGACCTCGATCCACCCGTTCGAGCTGACCAAACCCTTTCCGTTGCCGCTGCGCGCATAGTTCTCGCCCGGACCGGTATAGACCGGGTATTTCTGTCCGCCGGTGAACTTGACCTTCTGCGCCACGAAGTCGCCGGATTTCAGGTTTGGCGCAGTGGTCAGTTTCTCTTTCGCATCGTCAATCCAAACCGGCAGCGCGTTGAAAGACACATAGCGGATGTCGCGCTGAACAGTGCCCTTCACCGCGCCGCTGTAAACGCCGTTCGACCAGTCGATAAAATCCAGCTTATCATCCGAAACGCGTATGCTTCCGCCCTCCGACTTGTGGTAGCTGTTCAGGCGGAACATACCATTCTCCCAGCGATACATGACCATTTTTTCATAGCTTTCGCCCGATGCATCCAGTTGGGTCACGAAAAAACACAGGCCGTCGTCGTAAACCTGTCTGCCCGTGGAATTTCCGACCCAATCCGTTTCGTCTTTCCAGCCTGCCGTGCCAACGTCAAACCACGCTTCCTCCTTTCCCTGCGGCACAGCGCCCGCATTCTTGAGACAGTATTTCATCTCGCCGTCTACTCGATGATAGCCGACGAGAATCCGCTCGCTTTGGCGATGCACCAACGCAAAGCCGTAGTCGCCTTTGGGCGTGCCGCGCACCTCACAGTAATCTTCAAGTTCATAATCCGGCCAGCGGTTCGCTGTATGCTCGCGCACCTCCCGCGGCGGCTCGGCCTCAAAATATGGCGAATACGCGCCCGCGATGCAGGCCGACGCGATCAGCGTCATGACGACCGTGCAAATCCATAAAACGTTTTTCTTCATTCCGCTTCCCCCTTATCCGTGCGACATGCAGTTATTCGGCACAAAGCCCCAATAATACTTTCCATCAATCTCCACGGTGACGAGTTCCCAGTCCGCGCAGAAAAACGCGCGATGGTTGACCTTCTGCCCCGCCTTGAGCTGCGCAATCGGCTCGCGGCTCCCCATCGGGTCATCCGTCAGCACACAATCTGCCGTGATTTCCTCTTCAGGCATATTTTCCGGCCAGTAATCGTCAATTTTTAATTCGGGAACCTTCGTGCCCTGCGTCAGCAGATCATCGTCAATCCAGCCGATGCGGAAACGATTGCCATCGACGCGATATTGAATCAGCAGCCAGCCCTTATATCGCCCGAATATCTGCACCCAGTCGTTTGTGCCGACCGTCGCCTTGCCGTTTCCCGCGCGCGGATAGCCGCTTCCCGGCCCCAGATACACCTTTCGACTGTTGTTCGGCAAAAGCGATTCCACCCGCGCGGTCAGCGAATACCATTGGGGAACATAATAGCAGAATCCGGGCGGCACTTCGCCGAATATCCGTGCCGCTTCAAACATTGTAGGCAGGTACTCGTAACAGACATAGCGCATATCCGTCAACAGATTTACTTTGGCGTCGCCCTCGGCAAAGTGCAGCGTGCCGTCCTGTTCCACCCGTATCCCGTCGAAAGCCGTCAGCCTGAATCCGCCGTTCACCCAATCCCGATAAAGCAGATTGCCGATGGGTTCGTTGGGCACATCTGCATCCCATGTGTATGTGACGGTCTGCTGTTTTCCCTTCATGTCCACTGCCGAAATCGTGATGGACTGCCCCTCCGTTTCAAGCTGTCCGCGCTTTCCCTGCGGCACGGCGTCCTCCGTCGTAAACCAGTTCGACCATCCCATTTCTCCGTCTTCCGTCTCAACCTGATAGCTGATTTGCAGTTTCTGCTTTTCCTCATGCTGAAACAGAACAAAAGCATACAACCTGCCGTTCAGTGTCATTTCGCTGTAATCCTCGATCAGCGCCTCCGGATACGACCAGTAGATTGCCTGCGCCCGCATGCCGTCCAGCCCCGTGCTGTCGCCGCCATCCGCCAGCGCGCCCGCCGCAATCAGCAAAAGCGCCGCCAGCATGAGTCCCCACCTTTTCATGCTTTTCTCTCTTTCTGCGCGCAAAAACGCCGCGCTTCTTTCTGTCTATAAGACGAGCCAAGCGCGGCGTTTGTTTCAGTTTTTTCCAATTTTTCTTTATTTCAGCCTGCATGTGTACAGGCCGTCTTCGCTGCATCCGATATACCATGTCGCATGCGGCATTTTCGGCATGCGCACCTCGGCATTCTGTTCGGGATACAGCCGCACGAGCAGCACGCGTTCCATGCCGACGCACGCGATAAAGCGAATGAAATGCGCTTTTGTCATCGGGTGATTCAACGTCACATACCATTCGCCGTCCATCTCCTCGACATGAAGCGCGTGCGTTTCGTCGCATGCCCGCGCCTTCATGGCGCCAAGTTTTCTGCCGCAGCAGGCGATTTCCGCGCCGCCCGTCGCGGTCAAAATGTTGCCGCACGCCGGGCAGGTGTAAAATTGAATTCTTTTCATATTGCCTCCGTCTTTTTCCTTCTCGTTTCGCTGTCCGCTGAGGAGGCTGGTCATATCCGTGCCGAGCGCGTCGGATAAATCGGGCAGAAGCGACACATCCGGAAAGCCCTGCGCGCATTCCCATTTTGAAATCGTTTTGGGCGCAACACCCATTTTTTCCGCCAGCTGTCTTTGGGTCATCTGCTTTTCAAGGCGTAGTTTTCGGATGAGCGCGCCCGCTTTCTGCAAATCCATTTCTTTTTCGCCTCCTCACATGGGGTATGATAGCAAAAAAGGACGCGCCGGGCAATCCACGCTTCGTGGACTGTGCGCGTCCATGCGTATTGGGGCTTTGCCCCAAACCCCACCAAGAACACCTGAGGTTCTTGGATTTCCCACTTCACTATATCGCTTTGCGATAAATGGATGATCTATCAAACCGCCGCGAAGCGAAGAAGGGGTGCAGGGGATTAACTTCCCTGCCAGGGTATGGGGCGGCGCCCCATCGTTCCCCCTTAGTTGCTCTCGTAGCCCAGCGTGCGCAGATCGTCCATGCGGTTGCGCCAGTCTTCGCGAACCTTGACCCAAAGCTGGAGGTTCACCTTCGTGCCCAGCAGATTCTCAATGTCGCGCCGCGCCTCCGCGCCGATGGTGCGCAGCATCGCGCCCTGCTTGCCGATGATGATGCCCTTGTGGCTCGCGCGCTCACAGTAAATCGTCGCGTGAATCTCGGTCAGGTTGTCGCTCAGCTTGTTGATTGCCATCATCTCCACGCCGATGCCGTGCGGCACTTCCTCGCGCAAATGCAGCAGCGCCTTTTCGCGGATGATTTCCGCGCAGATCTGGCGTTCGGGCTGGTCGGTCATCATATCATCCGGAAAATATTTCGGCCCTTCCGGCAGATAGGAAACGATCAGCTTTTTCAGCTCGTCCACGCCCTTGCCCGTGCGCGCGCTGATGGGCACGATCGCGTCGTAGCCCGCCTCGGCGAAGGATTGAATCGCTGCCATCAGCCGCGCTTCCTCCACGATATCCGTCTTGTTGAGCACCAGAATCTTCTTCACCTTGCGGGCGCTCATTTCTTCGACAATCGCGCGATCCTGCGGGCCGATTTCGTTTGCGTCCACCAGCACCAACAGCACGTCGATGCCGTCCATCGCGTCCTGCACGCTCTTGACCATGTATTCGCCCAGACGCGTGCGCGGTTTATGCAGGCCCGGCGTATCGAGGAAGACGATCTGCCAGTCCTTATCCGTCGCCACGCCCATGATGCGGTTGCGTGTCGTCTGCGGACGGTTGGAAACGATGGCGACCTTTTCGCCGACCATCGCGTTCATCATCGTGGATTTGCCGACGTTCGGACGGCCGACGATCGCGGCGAAGCCCGAAAGAAATTTCGCGGTATTTTCGTTTTTCACTGTCTTTTCCCTTCATGTCTTGAGGTTCATGGGGCGCTGCCCCATTCCGGGAAACTCGCATAGGAGCGCAAGCGCTCCTTGCGATTTCCGCCATGCTTTTTTCCCGCACAGCGGGCACATGGCTTCAATCCCCCGGCAGAAACCTGAGGTTCCTGCACTTCTCGCCTCAGTTCTCCCTTTCGGGAGAACTGCTATCTTTTTTCATCTCGTCGCGAAGCGAAGATGGGGTCTGGGGACTGGTCCCCAGACAGGGTTTGGGGCAGTCGCCCCAACGTTCCCCCTTTTACTTTCCCAGCGACGACGGGCCGAAGCCGTGCGGCAGCAGCTCGGAGAGCGGCGCGCGCTCCACATGGCCGTCCCACGTGACCAGAACCTCCAGTCCCGGCGCAAACTCATAGAGCGACTGACGGCATGCGCCGCACGGATACGGCGCAGACCCGCTGGACGCAATCGCGATTTTCGTGAACTTGCGATAGCCCTCGCTCACGGCCTTCACCAGCGCGGTGCGCTCGGCGCAGAGCGTGTTGCCGTAGGCCGCATTCTCGATGTTGCAGCCGGCGAACACTTTCCCGTCCTCCGTCAGCAGCGCCGCGCCGACGGCATAGCCGGAATACGGCACATAGGCGTTTTTGCGCGCATCCAGCGCCAGCTCAAGCAGCTTTTCATCCGTCATGTTCGTTACTCCTCTCTGGTCAGCCCAATGGAGGCAAGCGCTTTTTCTTCCATCGCGCGCATCACGGGCTTGTCCTCGTCGGTCATGTGATCGTACCCCATCAGGTGAAACAGCCCGTGTGTGAGCAGATAGCCGCATTCGCGCCGCTCGCTGTGGCCGTATTCCGCCGCCTGTGCGCGCACGTGATCCATCGAAATCACAATGTCGCCGATGGCGCACGCGTCCACGTCAGGGTCAAATTCTTCGCGCAGCAGCCCTTCGCACGCCCCCGCCGTTTTGCCCTTGGGATAATTCACTGTCGGGAAAGAAAGCACGTCGGTGGAAACGTCCTTGCCCCGCTGCTCGCGGTTGATGGCGCGGATCTCGTCGTCGTCCACCACGCGGATGAACACGGACAGCGGCAGCGTCACGCCTTCCGCCTTCTGCGCGGCCTGTGAACAGGTCTGCATCAGTTCGCGGGTCGCGTCGTCGAGCAGACGCTTTTCATCTTCAAATTCGAGAATCATGCTTTTGCCTCCGTCTTTTGTTCCGCCTGCTTCTTTTCGCTGTGATGCTGCGCGCGGCTCAAATCCACGCTGGGGTATTCAATGCGCTCGTGGAAAACGCCTTGCAGCACCGTTTCAAACGCCGAACAGATTTTGCCGATATCGCGGAAGGTCAGCGTGCATTCGTCCAGCTGACCGTCCTCCATCTTGCCGCGCACCAGTTTGCGAATCAGCGCGGAAATCTTCTCCTGCGTCGGCTCGGACATGGAGCGCACGGCCGCCTCCACCGTGTCGCTGAGCATCAGAATCGCGGCTTCGGCGGTCTGCGGCTTGGGGCCGTCGTAACGGAAATCGCGGATATCCACATTTTCTTCGCCCAGCATTTTGACCGCCTTGGCGTAGAAATACATGACGGGCGTATCGCCGTGGTGCTGGCGGATCATGTCGATGATCGGTTCGGGCAGGCGGTGCTTGCGCGCCAGCTCCACGCCGTCGCGGGTATGCTCGGTCAGGATCGCGGTGGATACACGCGGATCGGTTTTGTCATGCGGATTTTCGCCCATCTGATTTTCCTTGAAATACATCGGGCGGATGAGCTTGCCGATATCGTGGTAATACGCGCCGACGCGGGCCAGCAGCGCGTTCGCGCCGACGGCTTCCGCCGCGGCTTCCGCCAGATTGGCGACGACCATGGAATGATGATACGTGCCCGGCGTTTCGATCATCAGTCGGCGCAAAAGCGGCTGATTCGGGTTGGAAAGCTCGATGAGCTTGGACGGCGTAACCAGGTTAAACGCCGTTTCCAAAATCGGCTGCAAGCCGACGCAGAGTACGGCGGAGACCACCGCGCCGCCGACGGCATACGCCAAATCCATCCATACGCCGCTCATGTCGCTCGAAGTCAGCGCGCGGACGCAGACGAGGATGCCAAAGTTCACCAGACCGACGACCAGACCGCTGACCACGACCATCACGCGGGTCGTGTTTTTGCGCAGCATGCAGATGGCGGCCAGCCCGCCCAGCGAGCAGGTCAGCAGCACGCTGAGCGTCTGCGAAGTGACCAGCCCCGTCCCCTTTGCCGTCAGCAGCGTGATAATCAAGGTCAGCGCCATGTTGGCCACGTAAGCCGGGCGCGTGCCCAGCAGATTGACCACCAGCATCGCGCCCAGCGCGACGGGCATCGCGTTGACGTTGAGGTATTCGCCCATCAGCAGGCACAGCAGCACGGTCAGCACGCCCGCAATCAGCAGCACCAGCGCGCTCGATCCCATTTTCAGCATTGACCCTGCAAACAGATAAGCGTAGAGATACGTGCCAGCCAGAATCAGCGCCAGTGTGACCGCCGTGCCGATATAAAGCGGATAGTCAAAGCTATTGCCTTCCAGCAGGCCGAGAGAATCGAGCACCGCAATCTGTTCGGCCGTCACCCGGTCGCCCTTGACGACGATGTTCTGATCCTGCTTATAGACCGTCGGTTCAACCGCGTCGCTGGCCTTCTGGCGGTTTTCCTCCGTCGCCGCCTGATCGATCAGCATGTTAGCCTTCAGGCAGGCGCGCAGCGTCGGAATCGCCACATTATACCACAGATCTGTCCGCGTATTGTAGGAAACGATCTGCTGAATGTTGTTGATCGCGTCGTTGATCTGACCCTCGGTGATGGTGGAAACCAGCGTCGTGCGCGTCGCGGAAACGAGCGACTGATACAGGCTTTCAAAGTCGCTCTCGGTCGTATTCATCAGCGTGCGAAGCTGATAATTGCTCAGCGACAGCCGCGTAACCAGACCGGAAGCCTGTGTGTAATCCGAATCCGTAAACGAGCCGCCCTCTTCGCCCCATGAGGTGCGAATCTGTTCGCCCAGCTCGCGGACGGCGCGCAGCTCGGAAAACACCGCGTCCATATCGGAAAGCACGGTGTCGGAAACCGTGTCATCCTTGTAATAGACCGGGGAAACCGCGTCCGCCGCAGCCTGTCTGCGCCGCTCGGTCGTGATTTCATCGACGATATCCTTGCTGGCGGTGATCGTCTTGGGCGCAACGTCGCCCACACTCAAATCATACTGCTCCGGCGAAATGGCCAGCAGACAGATCGCCAGCAAAATGAGGTACGTCGCCGCCGCAAACAGACCCTGCTGCACGCGAAGACTCAGGCTGTCAATCCATTTGCGGGCGCTCTTGCGCGTAACGTCCATCGCTCCATTCCTCCTTTGCGCGGGCGGCGTGCTCGTCGTAGGCGCGCACAATGGCCTGCACCAGCTCGTGGCGAACCACGTCATGGTGGGTCAGCCGCTGCACGCTGATGTCCTCCACGCCTTCCAGCACTTCAACCGCTTCGGTCAGGCCGCTTCGCTTGCCGCGCGGCAGGTCGATCTGCGAGGGATCGCCCGTCACGACAATGCGTGAGCGGAAGCCCATGCGCGTCAAAAACATCTTCATCTGCTCGGTGGTGGTGTTTTGCGCCTCGTCGAGAATGATAAACGCGTCGGAGAGCGTGCGGCCGCGCATATACGCCAGCGGCGCAACCTCAATTACGCCGCGCTCCTGCATGCGCTGGCAGGTCTCCGCGCCGAGCATGTCAAACATCGCGTCATACAGCGGGCGCAGATAGGGATCGACCTTCTGGTTCAGGTCGCCGGGCAGGAATCCGAGCTTTTCGCCCGCCTCCACCGCCGGACGGGTCAGCACAATGCGCTCAACTTCCTTGCTCTTGAGCGCGGAAACGGCCATCGCCATCGCCAGATAGGTTTTGCCCGTACCCGCCGGACCAATGCCGAAAGTCAGCGTGTGGCGGCGGATCGCGCGCACATATTCCCGCTGGCCCAGCGTCTTGCAGCGGATGGGGCGGCCGCGGAAGGTCGTCGCCACGATTTCGCCGTACAGGTTATCCAGCTGATCCAGCTCGCCCTTTTCCAGCAGGCTGACGGCGTACTGCACCACCGCCGTATCCACGCGTTCGCCCTTTTCGGCCAGCGCGCAGAGCTTTTTCAAAATCTCGCGGGCGCCGTCCACGCGCTGTTCGTCTCCGCCCTCCACCACGATGTCGCCGCCGCGCAGGGCCACGTGCACATCCATCAGTTTTTCCAGCAGGCGGACGTTTTCGTCCCCCGTGCCGAACAGGTTTTGCAAAGCCCCGGATGCCGAGGCCAATTTCTGATCCTCTGCCAAAGAAGCAGTCCTCCCACGCCCCGAAGGGCTAATCTGCGCCGTGCCGCGCGCCGATGGGCGCTTCAAAAACAAGCACCACGGTCGCATACACGAACTCATCATCTATCATACTATAATCTACCCATTTGTCAAGGATTTCGACCCCCGGCGGGCAGTTTAATTTGGCATTTTTTTCTGCCGCGCCCTGCGCCTGGCTGCGCGCGTCGCTGACGCTTCGGCTTCTCGGCGTCAAAACCGTGCGCGCCAGCGTCTCCACGCGCCGCCAGACGGGCAGATACAGCCCGACAATCGGCTGAAGCTCCACGCTGACATCCTGTCGGTCAAAATCCTCCGCATCCCGCACGACGCGCCGGCTCTTCGGGCTTTCAAGAATGACGCGCCGGCGAATCTCGCCCGTCTCCACCGTGCCGGTCACATTCAGCCGTACGCGCGCCTCTCCCCTGGCGAAGCATCGGGCGATGATCTCGCCCTGCGCCCGGCATGCGCGCAGATTGCCGCCGCCCGTCCGCTCCTGCCCGGCAATCAGCGTCTGTCCTTCGCGCACAGCCTGACCGGCCTTCACCTGCGGCGTGCCGCTTTCCGCGCTGATCCGGATGATAATGCCTTCCCGCGCCGCGACGATATCCCTGCCCGTCCCGTCCACGCCCGCGCGTTCGCCTTCACGCGCCTGCTGGCAGGCGACAACCAGCGTGCTTCCTTCATACCGTGCCGCGGCATGGGACAGTCCCGGCACAGCCAGCGCCAGTTCAGCGGCCAGGCGATCCGTCGAGACACGCTTTTTCAGCCGCCCGACGCGCGCGTTCTCCCGCGCCAGACAGCGGCGCACCTCCGCAATATTTTTCCCCGCGCCCGTGATTTCCACCCGCCAGATCATTTCGGAAGAGACAAAGACCCAAAAGACGCTGAGCAGCATCGCCGCGCCGAGCGTCCATCGTCTTTTCATCGTTCGGATGAGCCGAAGCGGCCAGTCCGCGCGAACCTCCGTCATCTGCCAGCCATACCGCCCGCAGAGCGCGGCCAGCTTTCCTTTCTGCGTGGCCGAAACGGTGACGCGCATGGTGCGTTCGTCTGCGCGGCGGACATTTCGCAGCCGCACGCCGTTCTCCCCCGCCGTGCGGAGCAGCCGTTCCAAATTCAGGCCGGAAAGCTCCAAAGTCAGGTTCATGGCGTTCGCCCTCCCCCGGCGTAAGTTGCCGTCAGCACATGACCTTCAATCAGTGCGGCATCGACGGACAGCTCCCGCAGGCGCAGCCCTTCGCCCAGCACGCTCAGCACGCCGCGGCCCGTCCTCAGGCGCACGCGGCTTTCCGTCAACTCGATCACGCCGTGCTGGCCTTCCACGAGCGCCGCGCTCTGGCCGACGAGCGTCACGCGCGCGCAGTCGCCCGTCGAATCCTCCGGCAGACCGAGCGACAGCGCAAAGCGCTTTTCCCGCATGCCATCCCCTCCCGTTGGGGAAAACTATGTTGTTTGGGGCGAAGAAATACGCAAAAAAGGCTATCCTCCGTCGTCAGAGAATAGCCTCATTCTGTTTGCTCAGTGCGCGATTCTCGCCGCGTTTTCGCGGCTGAGCGCATACAGGTCGTCATACGGCACAACGCGCTTGATGCTCAGATCCAGCTCAAAATACTGTTCAAGGCTGGTCTGGCAGCGCGCCAGGTGCGCCAGCATCATGTCATAAACATCCTCTTTGCTCATCTCTTCGCGCGGGAGCGCAATCAGGCGCATATGGTGCGGGTTAATGATGAGCAGCACAAACACCATCTTCGGGTCCCCGTTTTCAAAGATGTTTTTGAGCGCGTTTTCCAGCCGTTCACGGCCATAGCGCCACACCTCGGCGAGGAAATAGTCGCCCTGCGGCAGACGGAAAGACGACGTGGCGACCGGACGGCGGGCATCGAGCGTCTCAATCTTGAGCGACTGCATGCGCTCGTCGATCTTCGCGCGGTCAAATGCCGCGCCGCGCAGCAGATCGCAGAAAAACTCGCCCTGCAAAGCCTTCGTATAGTCGTCCACCTGCTTATTCTGGCGGCTTGCGTCGCGCGTGGACAAGGCGCGGCGCGCGGCGCTGATCTCCTTACGCAGACGCTCTTCGTCGCGCGCGGTCTCCATGCCGAGCATTTCCGGGCGGCGGGAAAGATACGAAAAAAACTTCTTGCCCTCGCTCACGCTGAGCAGGGAAGAAATTGCGTCATAGCGATTGTGGCCAAGCAGATCGATGCCCTGCTGCGCGTTTTCCGCGATAGCGGGCTGCTCAAAGCCGAGGGTGTTCCACTCGGCATAGTGCCGATACAGCGAACGGATTTCCTCTTTATCGGAAACCAGCAGCAATTTGTACATGACGCCTCCAAGGCAAAGCCAAAAAATCGTTCTCAAACCGTGGACAATGTTTGTATTATTATAGATTAAAAAAAGAAATGTTACAAGGCCGCCGTATTCTTTTTCAAAAAAATAGAAGAATCACCCAAGAACAGTGTCCTTTCTTGGGTGATTCTGTTGATGTTTATCGAACGAATCGTTACTTTTCGAGGCCGAGGCGCTTGAAAACCTCATCCACATGCTTGTAATGGTAGGCAAGCTCAAAGCACTCGTCCAGCTCCGCCGGAGTGAGATGGCTCGTGACCGTCTCATCCTGTTCCAGCATATCGCGGAAGGGCTTCTGCTCCTGCCACGCGCGCATGGCGCAGCGCTGCACGCAGTCGTAAGCCGTCTCGCGCAGCATGCCCTTGTCAATCAGGGTCAGCAGCACATGCTGGGAGTTCGGCAGGCCGTAGGACATGCTCATCGAGCGAAGCATGTTCTCCGGATAGACGAACAGGTCGCCCAGAATGCGGGTCATCAGGCTGAGCATATAATCCAGCAGCTCGGTGGCGTCCGGCAGAATGATGCGCTCGACGGAAGAATGGCTGATGTCGCGCTCATGCCAGAGCGCCACGTCCTCCATCGCCGCCATCGCATAGCCGCGCAGCACGCGGGAGAGGCCGCAGATTTTTTCGCAGTTGATCGGGTTGCGCTTATGCGGCATCGCAGAAGAACCCTTCTGGCCCGCGCGGAACGGCTCTTCCACCTCGCGCAGTTCGGTCTTTTGCAGGCCGCGCACCTCGGTGGCGAACTTTTCAAGGCTGCATCCGGTGATGGCGATAACGCTCATCAACTCGGCATAGCGGTCACGCTGGAGCACCTGCGTGCTGATCGGCGACGGTTCAAGTCCCATCTGCTTGCAGACATACTGCTCCACAAACGGATCGACGTTGGCATACGTGCCCACCGCGCCGGAGATCTTGCCCACGCGGGTAATCTTGTGCGCATGCTCCATGCGTTCGAGATTGCGCTGCATTTCGGCATACCACAGCGCAAACTTGAGCCCCAGCGTCGTCGGCTCGGCATGCACGCCATGCGTGCGGCCCATGCACGGGGTCATCTTGTATTTGACCGCCTGCTCGGCCAGCACATCGATATACTTGTGCATATCCGCTTCGATGATATCCAGCGCCTGAGAGACAATGCTGGAAAGCGCGGTATCCACCACGTCGGTGCTGGTGAGGCCAAAGTGCAGATATTTGGATTCGTCGCCCAGGCTCTCCGCCACGCAGCGGGTGAACGCCACCACGTCGTGACGGGTGGACTGCTCGATTTCCTCCACGCGTTCCACCGTGAATTTCGCGTTTTTGCGCATCGCAGCGGCGGCTTCGGCGGGCACCTTGCCCAGCTTCACCCACGCGTCGGTGGCGTTCAGCTCGACTTCGAGCCACGTTTCAAACTTTTTCTGCTTGGTCCACAGCGCCGCCATTTCCGGGCGGGTATAGCGGTCGATCATGCTTCGTGTCCTCCCATCAGGCGGTGCAGGATTTCCTGATACGCGTCCTCCACATGGCCCAGATCGCGGCGGAAGCGATCCTTATCCAGCTTTTCGCCGGTCTTGCTGTCCCAGAAACGGCAGGTATCCGGCGAGATTTCGTCCGCCAGCACGATTTCACCGTTGAAACGGCCAAACTCCAGCTTGAAGTCGATCAGCTCGATGCCCAGATCTTTGAGATAGGCGGTCAGCAGATCGTTGATCTTGAGCGCCATCGTGGAAATCTGTTCCATCTCTTCCTTCGTCGCCAGTTCCATCGCGGCGATGTGGTAATCGTTGACCATCGGGTCGCCAAGCTCGTCGTCCTTGTAGCAGTATTCCAGCACGGTGGTCTTGAGCTTCGTGCCTTCCGGCAGGCCCAGACGCTTGGAAAGGCTGCCCGCGGCGATATTGCGCACAATCACTTCCAGCGGCACGATGGACACGCGGCGCACAAGGCTGTCGCGCTCATTCAGCTGCTCGACCAGGTGGGTCTTGATGCCGTGAGCCTCCAGCATCTTGAACAGATGGTTGCTGACGAGGTTATTCACCACGCCCTTGCCCACGATCGTGCCCTTTTTAAGGCCGTTGAACGCGGTCGCGTCGTCTTTATAGTGGATCACCGCGAGAGTGGGATCGTCGGTTGCAAAGACCTGCTTCGCCTTGCCTTCGTACATCATTTCAAGCTGCTTAGCCATGGTTGAAGTTCCCCTTTCTTTCGTCACAAGGACAACGCCTAAACATGTTGCGCCCCGTATTGTAGCAAAAAAGCGCGTGGAAAGCAACTGATTTCCGATAGAAAATCGACTTCTTTTGAAAAACGTTCGGTTTTTAGCGTAAATCCAAATCCATGTCGAACCACTGTGCGCCGCCGTGCTCACTGCGCGCCTGGCCGATCAGACGAAAACCGAAATGCTCGTACATGCCGATGAGCCGCTTTTTGCAGGTCAGCGTCACCTTCTCCCTCCCGGCCTGCTTCGCCGCCTCGACAAACGCGTCCATCAGCGCGCCTGCAACGCCTCTGTGCCGCCACTGGGGCAGCACGTCCAGCCCGAAGACCGTCTGCACCCGCCCATTCGGTTTGTGCAGCGACGCATCCTCAAACATCTCGTCTGCGATGCTCGCTTCGTCCGTCGCCATGCCGTCGATCATGCCGATGATCTCCCCGTCCGGCGTTTTTGCGACGAAAAAACAGTCGCCGAACGCATCCAGCCGCGCTTCAAAGCCTGCCAGCGTCGCCGCCTCTTCTGGAGGAAAGCAGACGGCCTCCAACGCGGCCAGCGCCTCTGCATCCGATTTCCGAGCGCGTGTGATTTCAAATTCCCGCATTGCCGTTTCTTCCTTTGTCCGTGTTTTATTCATTTTTTACCAGTTCACGCTCACCGCGTCCGAGTCGATGAAAGCGAAAACCTCGCCGTCCGCACCCTTGCCCGAATAGCGGATCATGTACCAGCCGTCAATCTCGTCCAGACATTCGACGGATGCGCCCGCGTTCATCGTCTTGATTTCGGGATAACTGTCATCCGGGCCGGTGCGGAGCTTCGTGCCGTATTCCACACTGCCGCTGTGCACAGCCGCCTGTCGGTACAGGCCGATGAATTTCGTATCGTAGTGCGCGGCATCCTTAGGAATATACGCGCAGGCCGCGCCGCGGAAGGACACAATGTAATAGTCGTCGTAGAACCCGATGACGCGGTAGCGGGTCATTTTGCTCAGCGAGCCGACCTTCTTGCTGCGCGCGTCCGGCGCGATATACGCCGGAACGTTGCTCTCCATCAGCACGATTTCCAACGTGTTGCGCACGACATACGACGCGCCGACCCAGCCCTGTCTGCCGTTATACTCCACCTCGTAAAAGTTGCGATCCATCGCGACGTTGTTTCCGCCGTCGCTGGAAACGCCCGTCAACGATTCTCCATAGCTGACCGAGCCCAGTTTTTTGCTGCCCGTGCTGGGCTCGCTCCAAATGCTTGCGCTCTTGCTGATGACCGTCAGCGTAAATGAATCCGCCGCCGTGATCCCGCCAAAGCCGTCCACGCTCTGATAGCCGTCGCACCAGCCCGCATAGTTCGCAAGCTGAACGGAGCCGTAGATGCGGCTCTCGTGCCAGTCCCCGCCGTCCGCCAGCGCCGCCGCGCCCAGCAGCAGCAGCCATACAAGACCCAGTGCCCAAATCTTCTTCTTCATCGTTCTTCCCTCTTTCTGCGGGTTTCGCCCGCTTTTTTCCTGATTCTGTCTATTTGACGGACGAGGGGGTGTTTTCCTTCCCATTTGGGGGCATGCTTTACACATTTTTCCTGTTTTGCCGGATAAAGTCAGGGGCCGTCCTCCCGTACATGGCGGACGGCCCTTGACAGATGGATTGGAAGAAGCGGCTTTACGCCTTCCCG
>ENA-UOJV01002483-UOJV01002483.1-human-gut-metagenome-genome-assembly--contig:-C82-NODE-2483-length-14862-cov-10.835483_pt1 | contig 14862 bp, 10 predicted proteins | sample MGYA00242356_ERZ723903 | MGnify/ENA metagenome assembly ERZ723903
CAGAAATAATTTATTGCCTCGTTAATTTTGGTCTTGATTGACCAGCCACGATACTAAAACAGGAACAACTTCAAACAGCATTGTTGAGGTTGTCAATAAGTCTAAAGTTCAGGGCGATATTGTAGGTGGTGACAGTACGGCAGGTGCTACAAATAATAGAGTATCCATTGAGAACAGCAATTTTCAAAATTCAAAAGAATCCCCACTGATTCGATACGTAATCGGCGGGAGAACTCATGATCATATTGGGGAAAACAACGCCTCTGTTGATAACGTAGTGTCAATTTCAAATAGTAAAGCCTATGAAGTTGTGGGTGGTGTTACAATGTATGGTAATACCATTAATAATAAAGTAGTCCTCAAAGAAAAAAGTACTGCCACGTTAGTTTATGGCGGCTTTATTGAAACGCGCGGTGACGCTCGTAAAAATGTTGTAACCATAGAAGACAGCACAATTTTAAATGAGTGTATTGGTGGATATACTGTCTCCGGTAAAGCTGAATCCAACGAAGTACATTTGACAAAAAGTTCTGCTTCGATGGTTATTGGTGGCGGTTATTACTATCTACAAAAAGGAGATGTACTAAAAAACATTGTAACTTTGGAAAACAACAGCAAAGCCGCAAGTGTTTATGGAGGTTTCAGTACAGGTGGAAATGCTGACGGCAACGAAGTAACTTTGGAAAACAACAGCAAAGCCGCAAGTGTTTATGGAGGTTTCAGTACAGGTGGAAATGCTGACGGCAACGAAGTTACGGGCTCTGATAGCACGATCTCCCTCACTGTTTATGGCGGTTGGGGAACGACAGGCGCTTCTAACAATAAAGTGAAGCTGGATAACGTAACTGTTTCAGGAAATGTGGACGGAGGCAAAACCGATTCCGGAGCTGCTTCAGGCAACGAGGTAAGCCTTTCCAACGGAACGACATTCAAGGGAGATCTGTACGCAGGCTATACTGATGATGGTGATGCTATAGGCAATAAACTTGAGCTCACGGATATCTCTCAAGAGGTCTATGACATCTATAGCAGCTTTACAAACACTGGGCAGGCTGGCGGCGAGGTGACACTCACAAATAGCCAGGTGGACAATGTTTACGGTGGCAAAACGGGAAAAGGTGCTGCAAATGGCAGTAAAGTAATAGGGAAAGGTGATACTACTATTGGGGGCAGCGTTTACGGCGGGCAGGGAACCACAGGTGCTTCTTCCAACACAGTGGATCTGGAAAATGTTAAGGTCTCTGGAAAAGTCAGAGGCGGTGAGACGACATCCGGAGACGCTTCTGGCAACAAGGTGACCCTTTCCAACAAGACGACGTTCGCCGGCGATCTGTATGCTGGCTATACCGAAAATGGCAACGCCACAGGCAATGAGGTTTCCCTCTATGATGTGTCTGCTCCGGGGAATATTTACGCGAGCTATACGGCAAACGGGCAGGCCGGCGGAATCGATGATGACACCCGTAGCAAGGTGACCATCAAGAAGAGTTCTGTGACTGGCAGTGTTTACGGCGGTTACGGCTCGCTCGATACTTCTTATAATACCGTGGAGCTGTCTGATGGAGCCTATGTCGGCGGCGATGTCGTTGGCGGCCATTCCGCGGGAGACTCTGCGACCAGACAGAATGTGCTTCACAACGAAGTAACCGTATCATCCGGCAGCCGTGTTGATGGCGACGTCTACGGCAGCATGGCCGAAGGCAATGATGACAGCAATCCGGGCAGCGCTTCCCAGAACAAAGTGAGAATAGAAAGCGGCAGCACGGTCGGAGGCAGTGTCTACGGCGGCTGGAACAGCAATGGCGAAACCGTCGACAACTTTATCTACGTCGACGGCACAGTCAGCGGGGGCGTGACAGCCGGTTATACACGTTCAGGAGATGCCGTCAGCAACGAGGTTCTCGTTGAGGGCGGCACTGTTCTCGGCCATCTGTACGGCGGCTACACGGCACTCGGCAACGCCACAGGCAACGTGATCACGGTTAAGGGCGGCACAGTGAAAGCCGAAATAGCCGGCGGCTACGATGACGGCACGGCTACGGACAACACGGTGACCCTGTACGACAGCGCCCGTTTCACAGACTCGGACATCTATGGCGGCAAGAACGGCGGTTCATCCACCGACGTGTTCACACGTAACACCTTCAACGTATACGGCCAGATCGACGCCGCCAGCCTGCAGAACTTCCAGAACCTGAACTTCTACGACGTGGCCGCGGACAAGGCCAGCGTGGATCTCTCCCGGTCCGCCGTCATCGGTGACGGCAAAGGCTCCATGACCAATGTGTACATTGGAAACCTCAGGAATCAGGAAGGCGATATACCAGATGAATATGTCCTGATCCACACGCCGACGGCCTCGTCGAGCTACACCGGCACGAACCTCTACGTGAACGGCGACACGGTGGTAACCATCGGTCCCGACGGCTCCTACGTCCCCTACTCCGGGATCGTGGCCAACGACGGAACCATGGACAACGCCACCGGCTCGACGGGCATGACGAAATCCCAGACGCTCACGAAAGGCTTCCTGACGTTTGAGGTGGACTACTTCATCAAGAACGGACAGGATCTCATTGCCCGCTGGAAGAAGGACGCTCCCGTTGACGTTACCCCTGAAACTGAAGAGTTCACGGCTTCCCGCCAGGCCAGCGCGGCCCTCATGGACGAAGGCGCTGACTTTGTAGCCGGCGAAGGCATAGACCGCGCGCTCCAGGCAAGCCAGTGCCTGCCGAGCGAGCCCTGCGGCGCCAAAGCCTTCGTAGCCGTGAACGGCGGCTACTCAACCTACAAGGCCGGAACGACCTTTGACATGAGCTACGGCAACATGCTGGCCGGCATCGCCCGCCAGTGTAAAATCGGTCCCGTGGGCTACCTCGCCGGCGTCTTCTTCGAAACCGGCCTCAGCCGTTTCCACTCCGAGTACGAGCCGGACGACAGCCGGTCCATAGACAGCGAGGGGCATGACTACTATTACGGCGCCGGCGCCCTGGCGAAGGTCTTCCTGAACAGGGATCTTCTGAAGGGGCTCTACGCCGAAGGCTCCATCCGCTACGGTCTCATGATGGGTGACTGGCAGAGCCATGACATCCAGTCTGACGGACAGACTGCAGACTGGGATGGCCGCGCCCCCTACCTCACCGCTCACGGCGGCCTCGGCTATATGTGGAACGTCACTGACAATGTGACGGCTGACGTGTACGCAAAATACTTCTGGGGGCACCTGTGGGGAGACGACGGCACGATCTGCGGCCAGCAGTTTGAGTTCGATGACATCTACTCGAGCCGCGTGCGCACCGGCGCCCGTCTCAACTTTAAGAAGGATGAGACCTTCAGCTGGTACCTGGGCGGTGCCTGGGAACACCAGTTCGACAGCAAAAGCCGCGGCACCATCTACGGCTATGATGTGCCTTCGACCGATTTGAAGGGTAACACGGCCATCGCCGAGGCCGGCGTGTTCTTCAAGCCCGCTGCCGATTCCGACTTCTCCTTCATGCTCGGCACCACTGGCTACTTTGGCGAGAAGCGCGAAGGCGTGACGGGCCATCTCCAGGTCAGGTACGAGTTCTAGTCTGAACTTCCCATTAAAATAAAAGAAGCCTGTCCGAGCCGGTTATTCCGGAACGGACAGGCTTCTTTTCATATAGAGTGGAACGCAGGCGGAGGCTTTTCCCCTGCTTTTCCAGCAGGCGGGCTAGCGTTCGCCGGGGAAACTGTTCACGTACTGAATGGTAAAATCCGGAAAGTTATCCACGAACTGTACGGTGAAATCCGGGAAGTTATCCACGAACTGCCATTCACCACACCTGTCGGGAAAATTTTTTACCTTCTTCACTTTGAGATCAGGAAAATTACTCACGCGCTTGACCTTAAAGTCAGCGAAGTTTCTGACCACCTTTACTTTTCCATAAAGTTTCTGCCCTTTGCACATACAATCAGAGACTCCGCCGGCATAGGCGCCGGATGCGGAGAAAGCAACCGAAGCGCAGAGCGCCAGAAAACACATGATTTTTTTCATGAATTCCCCCCTGAGGATATTCTTTCCGGTCATCAGGGCCGCCGGCGAAGGCCGGATGGACGTCAGAAATCAGTATGGAACCATGCGCTGGGAGCCAAAGCGGCCGACAGGTTCTCTCAGCGTCTGATACGGCCCGAGTTCTCCGTATAGAAATACGTCGGACCGCATTCGCCCGTGAAGGTATCGAGACTGATGAAGGTACTGTACCTGAGCGAAACGCGATCCCCCCTGCGCAGCTCTTCGAATTCCGGGACATCACCGTTTCCGGTGAGGATGTCGATGGTTCTTCCGGAATCGTCCCGGATCAGAATGCCATGGGCGTCGGTATGATCGGTCTGCGGATCGACAACGACACCGCTGACGCTGGCGTCCCCGTCTTCGCGATCCGGACAGACCGGAGCCCTGTCCCCGCCCACGGCGGGAGCGGAGACACCGAGGGCACGCAGTTTTTCTGCAGCGCTCCCGCGGCCGTATCTGGCAGCTTTTGTGTACCAGGCGGCAGCGGCTTTTTTGTCAGGATTGAAAATACCCTGATGAAGCATGAAGTCGCCCATGCCCTCATAGGCTTTCGCGTCACCCTGCTTTGCGGACTCGTAGCAGGCCTCAAAACTGCTGTATTCCCTGAAAACATTATGTCCGCTTTCAGCCGGGACGGGGAGGGAGAAGGCGAAGATGGGGGCAAGCATGAAGAGACCGGCGATACTGCAATAACGATTCATGTTCTTCCTCATTTTGTGACAGTTGTGAAGGAGGTCTCCCTCTGATGGGAGAAGGCTGAGCTTATTCCCGGAACCTGCTCTCCAGCGAGAGCAGATGCCACCCGCCCTTTCCATCAGTCCCGGCGGTGCGGACAACTGCCGTAAACGTGCCCGTCCGGTCCTTTTCATCTTCGGAATTGTAGATATACCCGGTCAGAAGGAGCTGCCCGCCGGAATTCCTGAACACTTTTTCAACCCGGGCGTAGTGCGTGGCTCCCCCGTCAGCTGCGGGAAAATGGTAACGCGCACCGTCAAAATGGGCGGCCATCAGGATGCCGTTATGATCGCCGGCCTTCATATCTTCCCGGATGAAATCGTCGTCGATGGAGCTGTCCTGAACCGTCAGCCCGAAATATTTTTTTACGGAGGCCCTGACGTACTTCGCGTCAATGGTGCTGTCGCCGTACGGGCATCCGGGAGTGGTGCACTCTCTGATACGGGACTTGAAGTTATTGATGAAGTTATGCCGGATGCCGAACGCGATGAGATTCTTCTGTCCCCTGGCGCTTTTAAGATGCAGGACGCCGGGATCGCCGCTTTCCGCTGTGTCCGCATTATAGAGGCTGAGTTCCGTGAAATTGCTCAGGAACGTGCTCAGTTTTTTCAGTGCTCCGGACCCGGGCGTGACCATCTGCCAGTCATCCTCAGCATAGGCCGGGCCGGCGGAAAGAAAAAGAAGAGCAGTGAAAAGGAGAAAGATCAGACAACGGGGGCCGGCATGGGGCATGATTCTGCTCGTCATGTGGATGACTCCTTCGCAAAGGGTGAACTCTCCAAAAAACTCTGAGGCGGCCGGAAGCGCCCGCTCAGCCTTTCAGGATCAGAAATAGCATCCTCTTCAGAACGCTGTCATCCGGCGCAGAGGACGGCGCCGGAAAATCCGGAAGCCGGCGTTTCAGGACCTTTTACAGCTGGCAGGATACGGATCCGGAGAGAGCGCTGGGATTCCTCTGCGGATCCTATTCCCGGCGCATGTGGTCTGAAACACAAAGGGGGCAGCGGGATATACCCGCGCCCCCTGGTTTTACTTTCCGAGAAGCCGTTCAACAAAGGAGCCGGCGTCCTTCTGAATGGACTTCAGATGATCGGCCCCGCGGAAGCTTTCAGCGTAGAGCTTGTAGATAGCTTCCGTTCCGGAGGGACGTACGGCGAACCAGCCGTCCTTTGTGACGACCTTGCAGCCGCCGATGGGCGCGTTGTTGCCGGGCGCCTCGGTGAGGATCTCCGTCACGGGCTCGCCGCCGAGCTTCTTCAGATCCACTTTCTTGGGGGTGAGGCTCTTCAGCGTGGCGCGCGTCACGTCATCCACAGGAGAATCGATGCGCTGGTAAACGGGGTCGCCCAGCTTTTTCGTGATTTTCTTATAGAGTTTGCTGGGGTTCATGCCTTCCTTCGCGGTCATTTCCGCGGCGAGCAGGCAGAGCAGCGGGCCGTCTTTGTCCGTAGACCAGGTACTGCCGTCGAAGCACAGGAAGGAGCCGCCAGCGCTTTCCTCGCAGCAGAACCCGCATTTCCCGCTCGTGAGGAAGGGGACGAACCATTTAAAGCCGGCCGGCGTCTCCACGATGCCGCAGCCGATGTGATCGGCGATACGGTTCAGCATATTGCTTGTCACTACGGTCTTGCCGATGCCGCATTTTTTTGGCCAGTGCTTCCTCGTTTTCATGAGATACCAGGCACACACGGACAGATAGTGGTTGGGATTCATGAGTTCTTCGCTGGTTACGATGCCATGGCGGTCAGAGTCGGGATCGCAGGCGAAGCTCAGGTCGAATTTATCGCGCATCCCGAGAAGCACGCTCATGGCCCAGGGGGAAGAGCAGTCCATGCGGATTTTTCCGTCCTTGTCACGGGGGACAAAGCGGAAGGTGGGATCAACGCATTTGTTCACGATGGTCAGGTTAAGGCCGTATTTGTCGGCGATGGGCTGCCAGAGTTCGAGGCTGGCGCCGCCGAGAGGATCGACGCCCAGTTTCAGACCGGATTTGGCGATAGCCTTCATGTCGATGATGTCGGCAAGGCCGTCGACGTAGGCGCTGACAAAGTCAAATTCCTCGGTCTCGGGGGAAGAGAGGGCTGCCTCGTAGTCAATCCTGTGCACTTCCCTGTTGCCGCCCGCGAGAATTTCATTGGCGGCCTGCTCGATGCGCGAGGTCACAGCCGTGTCAGCCGGGCCGCCGTGGGGGGGATTGTACTTGAATCCGCCGTCCGAGGGCGGGTTGTGGGACGGAGTGATGATGATGCCGTCGGCGCGGTCGATGCCCTCATGGGTTCTGTTCCAGAGAAGGATGGCATGGGACACGCAGGGCGTGGCCGTATATCTGCCATCTTTGGAAACGCGGGTTTTGACATGATTGGCGGCAAGCACGCACAGGGCTGTACGGTAGGCTGCCGCTGACAGGGCATGGGTGTCAAAGCCGATATAGAGCGGCCCGTCAATGCCCTCAGCGGAGCGGTAGTCGCACACGGCCTGGGTGATGGCCTCGATATGCGCCTCGTTGAAGGTGCGTTTGAGAGATGAGCCGCGGTGCCCGGACGTGCCAAATGAGACACGCTGGCCAGGTACGGACGGATCCGGCTTTTCCGTGTAATAGGCGGCCATGAGGGCCGGGATATTTTCAAGCGTTCTGGGATCGGCGAGTTTGCCCGCCTCAGGATGAATGGACATGGCGCCTCCTCTGCAAGGATCCGGGTTTTGTATAAAAAACGGTATACACCTCAAAAGACTATACCCCACTTCCGTCCGCAATACCATAGCGGGCATTCTCCCCTCCCGCAGCCCGGCTCAGGACACAAAAAAAGGGGTCGCGCCCGGATGACGGACACGGCCCCTGACGGAGTCTTCTGTAAGAGGAAGCTACTTGCTGAGCTTCACGGTGCGGAAGATGAGGTCTCCGCGGCGGTTAATCTGAAGGAGGATGGCGCCGCGCTTGGTGCACTCGCTCACCTGCTTCGTAAGGTCAGCCACGGTGGAGACAGGCTTCATGTTCGCCTTGACGATGATGTCGCCTTCGCGCAGGTCAGCGGCAGCGGCGGGCTTGTCTTCGTCAACGCTGAGGATGGCGAGGCCGCCGTCCTTGATCTTGAAGGCCTTGGCCTCATCCCTGGTGAGGGGACGCACGGAGAGGCCGAGCGTGCCTTCGGACTTCTTCGCTTCGCTGCCATCCCTGGTCTGGATGCCGTTTTCAGCGGAGAGGTTCTCGCTGCGGTCGCCGAGCTTCACGGTGAATTCCTTCGCGGCGCCTTCACGCCACACGGTCACCTTCGCGTCGGAGCCGGGAGCCTTCCTGGCGATGGCGGCGAGCAGTTCAGCGGTATCCTTGATGTTCTGGCCGTCAACGGAGACGATCACGTCACCTTCCTTAATGCCGGCCTTGTCGGCGGGCTGGCCTTCCTGGACACTGGCCACGAGGGCGCCATGCGCATCCTTCATATCCAGGGCCTTGGCGGTGTTTTCATCGACATCCTGGATCACGACACCGAGCCAGCCGCGGCTGATCTTCTTGCCGCCCTTGAGCTTGGAGATGATGTCGTTGGCGAGGTCGCTGGGCACGGCGAAGCCGATGCCCTGGCCGGAAGCGATGATGGCGGTATTGATGCCGATGACCTCACCCTTCATATTCAGAAGGGGGCCGCCGGAGTTGCCGGGGTTAATGGCGCAGTCGGTCTGCAGGAAGTTGTCAAAGGCGCCGGCGTTGATGCGGCGGCCCTTGGCGGAAAGAATGCCGGCGGTGACGGAATGGTCAAGACCGAAGGGGTTGCCGATGGCGAGGAGCCATTCGCCGATCTTCAGGTTTGCGGAGCTGCCGAACTTCAGGAAGGGCAGCTGCTTGTCCACGTCAATCTTCAGGAGAGCGAGGTCGGTTTCCTCATCGGAGCCGATGAGCTTCGCCTTGACGGGCTCACCCTTGTACACGCTCTCGTCGAGGGTGACACGGATGGAGTCGGCGTCGGCAACCACGTGGTTGTTGGTGACGATGTAGCCGTCAGCGGAAATCAGGAAACCGGAGCCCAGGGACTTCTGCTTGCGCTTGGGAGCCTTCTGTCCCCTGTTGTTGAAGGGACCGCCGAAGAAGCGGTCGAATCCGGGGGGCATGTTGCGGAACATATCGCCGAACATGTCTTCAGGGCCGCTCACGTTGGCGGTGCGCTCGGTATTGATGTTGACGACGGCCGGACCGCTTGCGGCGGCGAGCTCGGAGAAATCGGGAAGATTCTCAGCCCTGGCTGTCTGGGCCAGAACGAAAGCCGTCAGAACAATGACAGCGGTAAAAGCTTTTTTCAGATACATACAGTCTCAATCTCCTTCAAAGGTGTACTGAGAGCTATGCAATTAGTGTGCCAAAAACATAGCAAGGGGAGGAAAAGCCGTCCGGCCTCGCCTCCCCCTGCATACATTCTTTCTCAGTCAGAGAGTGTCGTTAGTTCTTCTTGGCCTTGAGAGCTTCCTGAAGAGCCTGGAACATCACGCTGTTGTTGCTGGAGCCGGACTTCTGGTGCTGGCGCCAGGAGTTATCCTCGGGCTCACGGCCGGGCCTGCCGCCCTTGCGTTCGGGCTTGCCGGAAGAAGCTTCCTTTTCCTTGGGAGCGGGCATCTCGACGCCCTTGGGGGCGAGGGTGATGCGGCGGGCGGCGGGGTCGACACGCTGGATTTCGAGCTCGACCTCGGCGTCCTTCTCAAGGTTCTGGAACTGGGCAGCGGTCTTGGTGGCGCGCATAACGCCTTCAGGGAGCAGACCGGTGATGCCGGGGGCGAGGGTCACGAAGAGGCCGAACTTGGAGTGGTTCTCGACCTTGCCGGTCACGCTGGCGCCCACGGGGAAGCGGGTTTCGACGTCCGCCCACGGATCGCCTTCGGCGTCGCGCATGCTGAGGGAAACGCGGTGATTCTCGAGGTTCACGTCCTTGATCTTGACCTTGACGGTGTCGCCGGGCTTCACAACCTCTTCAGGCTTGTTCACGCGGCGGCCCCAGGACATCTCGGAGATGTGCACGAGGCCTTCGATGCCGGGCAGCACTTCGACAAAGGCGCCGAAGGGAGCGAGGCGCACAACGCGGCCCTCAACGATATCGCCGATCACCAGCTTGGAGGCGGCGTCATCCCAGGGGTTGCCCTGAGCCTGCTTGAGGGAGAGGGAAATGCGGGTATGCTCGCGGCCGTCGCGGCCCTTCTCCTTGGAAACCTTGAGGAGCTTGACCTTCACTTCCTGACCCACGCTCACGGCCTCGTCGGCCTTGACCACACGGGACCAGGACAGCTCGGAAAGATGGATCATGCCTTCAACGGCGGGAGCGACTTCGACGAAGGCGCCGAAGGGAGCGAGGCGGGTGACCTTGCCTTCGATGATATCCCCTTCCTTCACTTCGGAGAGGAACTTCTCGAGGCTGGCTTCGCGCTCGCGGTCAACGAGAGCGCGGTGGCTCACAACGATGTTGCGGCCGCGGCTCTCAACGCGGGTGATGAGGAACTGGAAGGTCTGGCCGGGCAGGCTCTCAGGCTCGCCGGCAGCCATCTGGCTTCCGGGGCAGAAAGCGGTCTTGCCGAGAATCTCGACATGGTAGCCGCCCTTGCAGGCGTCGATGACCCTGCCCTCAACCGGAATACCGGCGTCCTTGGCGTTCTCGATGGCAGCCATGCCGGCGCCGTTCATGGAGCGGGAAAGGACGATTTCCTGGGAAGTGGCTTTGGTGACGTAGGCTTCGACTTCGTCGCCGACCTTCACCGTGAGGTTGCCCTCATTGTCGATGAAGTCCTTGCGATCCATAATGCCGTCAATCTTCACACCCACGTTCACGAAGACGCTGTCGTCGGTCACATCGATAACGGTTCCGGTAACCTTGTCCCCCTGTTTTACCCGTCCCTGAGCGTTTTCCTGGCTCGCCTTAAACATTTCGGCAAAATTCTCGCCAGAATCCTCAGTCGCGGTTACTTTCTCATCAGCCATATAAGATGTCTCCTTAAAAAGAGTATTTTGTCTGTTTGAGCAGTTCTAGGTAATGTATATTCTTTGAAAAATCAAGGGCTGGCACAGCGGTTTCGGGGACTCTTTGCGCAAATTTTTCCGGGCGCCTCCCGCCCTGTCCAGCTTCTGTTCTCAGGCTGTCCAGAAATCGGCCTGCCCGTCCAATTTCTGTACGGCGGACAGAAAGGCGGAACCTCCGGAATCTTTTTTTCGGAATTTTTCAAAAAAAAGCTTGCAAAGCCCTTCTGATGTGCGTATACATGACCTCGCACCGAATGAGAGTGTCACGGCAAGGTAGCTCAGTTGGTCAGAGCATGCGGTTCATACCCGCAGTGTCGAGAGTTCAAATCTCCCCCTTGCTACCAGAAAGCAGGACCCCGGAAGCTCACAGAGCTCCCGGGGTTTTTTGTTGTCCCCGCCTTTCTCTCTCCCCCCCGAAACCCGCCCTTCCCATCTCTAAGAGATCGCGGGCTCAGGGACATCCCGGTCCGGGGCAGACAGGGGATTTCCATTCAGTCCCGTCTCCGGCCGGGGGGGGGGGAACAGCTCTCCCCAGTCCCTTTCAGGCTTTTCATCTCCGGCCGCCTGTGTGAGAATACCATTCCTGTACAAAGGCTCTTCCGCCGTTCAGCGCGCGGCATGCTGTCAGGATGCCGCGCCGGCCGGAAACTCAGGACACGGATCTTTCCGGCGCGCGTCCATGGACGGCCGGGATCCCTTCCCGGGACGTGAAGCACCAGACAGGAACCGGATGCTCCGGATCCCCGCAAAGGAGGAAGCCATGAAGAAAACGGTGTTATTTCTCCTGTCCGTCGTCTTTCTGCTGGCGTCAGCGCTGGCCATGGCGGCGGAAGATACGTCTTCCCCGGGAACGGGAAACAGCAGTGAGGCAGAGATGGAAAAGAAGACAGCCGCCGCGTCCGGGCTCAGGGACGTGTACTTCGCCGGAGGGTGTTTCTGGGGAGTGGAAGAGTACTTTTCACGGATTCCCGGGGTGAGCGGCGTTACGGCGGGATACGCCAACGGCAGGACGGAAAACCCGAAATACCAGGACGTCTGTTCCGGGGACACGGGCTTCGCCGAGACTGTGCATGTGCGCTACGATCCTTCGCTCGTCAGCCTCCGGACACTCGCGGAGCATTTTTTTAAAATCATCGATCCCGTCAGCGTAAACCGGCAGGGCAATGACACGGGGAGCCAGTACCGTACGGGCATGTACTTCGTGGACGGGGAGGACGAAAAGGTCCTCGCCTCAGTCATGGCCGCCGTTCAGAAGGAGTACGACAGGCCGCTCGCGGTCGAACTCATGCCCCTGAAAAACTACTATCCGGCCGAAGAATACCATCAGGATTACCTGAAAAAGCACCCTGGCGGCTACTGTCACATCAGCTTTGACAGCCTCAGGGATCTTGAGGGGAAAAAAGCAGGCTCCCTGGATCCCGCCAGATATGCCAGGCCTTCCGACGGGGAGCTGAAAAAGAAGCTTACGCCTGAGGAATATGACGTCACGCAGAACGCCGGGACGGAGAGACCCTTTACCGGGAAGTACTGGAAGAATACGCGCCGCGGTATTTATGTTGATGTCGCGACGGGGGAACCCCTCTTCTCTTCCTCCGATAAATTTGAAACCGGCTGCGGCTGGCCGGGCTTCGCGAAGCCCATCGAGCCGTCCGTGGTCACGGAGCATGAGGACAGAAGCCACGGCATGGACCGGGTTGAGGTACGGAGCCGCAGCGGCAGATCCCATCTCGGCCATGTCTTCACTGACGGTCCAAAGGACAGGGGCGGGCTCCGTTACTGCATCAACAGCGCAGCTCTCCGCTTCATTCCTTATGAGGAAATGGACAGAGAGGGCTATGGCGATCTCAAAAACCTGGTCAGATAATATAATGAGTGCAGCCCAGAGGCTGAATCCACCCCGGGCTGCGGGAGGGACGCTCCGGCGGACCGGAAAACTTCAACTTCTGCTTCAATAATGCAGTCCCGTTTTTCCCGTCTGACGCCCTGCCCCGCTCAGAATCCGATCCTTTCCTTTGCTAGTCCGGATTCGACAGAATCCACCCAGAACTGGCCGAATTCATTGTGGCTTCGGTGCTGGCAGGACGGGTATGGACAGATTTTCCCGCCGTATATTTTTTGCCTTTCCTTCCTCTGAATGCGCCGCCTGCCTCTATGGCAGTCACCCGGTGGTTCTCCCGCACCTTAAAGTGCGTGGCATCGACAGAGAGGAATAGGTAGGAATCTGTCAGAGGACGGTTCCTGAATTCATTGACGTAAGCATCCAGGTTTTTGCAGACTTCGGAAACAGCCGGTTTCGAAAATGACGTTTCACACAGCTCTTCCGTTATACGGGCGCATGTCGTTGACTATCAATGAATGCGATAATGAGGATATAAATCGGGTACCCCAAGACAGTCCCAAGGATAAAATACGTCCCTATTGTCAGCCGGACACCAGTTTTGCGACAAGGTTTTACAGCCCACAGCACCAGCAAAATAATCTCTATGATATCCGGTATCACATAGATCCATAAATACCTAAGAGTGAAAACTGCATGTTTCGACCAGTACAAACAAAAAAATTCTGACGAGGTCATCATCTCTCGCGAAAAAATATCCTGCCAATAACACGGGTCTGCAAAGGGGAGCAGCAGAAACAGTGCAAGCGGCAGGGAAATGACTTTCAAGACATGGCGATAATTCACTTTCATAAGTATAGATCTTCCCGCTAAATAAGAGCTATAAACACGTAGCAATCCCCAGCGAAATTAATTTTGTCCCTGAATTGCCGAAAAGCTTCGTGACATAAAAAGAGCGCCATCTGACAGGCCGTGGCTGAATGGTCATGCGCCAAACTTCATATCTTTCAGAAAGCGCACGGCGCGCGCCTCATGATAGTAGGTTTCTCCCCTCGTGACGAAGCCCATGTGGCCGCCCCAGCGGGAGGCCTCGAACCAGAAGACCGGATTCTTTTCCGCCTCGGAAAACGGATGGCACGCCGGTGTGCAGAAAGGATCGTCGAGCGCGTTCAGGAGATAAACAGGCTTTCTGATAAAGGGAATGCGCGGCAGAACAGAAACGCGGCTGTAATAGTCCTCAGCGTTGCGGAAGCCGAAGGCCGGTGCAGTCACGAGGTTGTCGAAGGTATGAAAATCCGTTATGCCCCCGACGTCAGCTCCCCCGGCGATATCGGGATAGCGCGAAAGCTTTTCCCGTACCAGGGGCAGCAGCTGTTTCAGAAGATAACGGCGAAACACCGTGTTCCGCGGGGTATCGATGAGATTTCCCGCCGTGACAGTATCGCAGGGATCAGATATGGCGATGCCGCAGACGACGGCCGGGCACACGTTATCCCCCCCTAGATAGCTTAGGGTCTGATGGGCTCCCATGCTGAAGCCTGCCAGAACGATGGGCAGGTCAAAGCGCTCAGCCCAAGCGACGGCGGCGGCGAGATCCCCTGTCTCGCCCATGTGGCTGAAGCGTCTTGCCCTGTTGATTTCACCGGAGGCACCCCGGTGGTTCCAGGCAGCGCACAGCCCCCCTGTTCTTCTGAAGGCCCTGGCCATGCCGCGCACATACTTGCGCCGGGAATTTCCGCCGAGTCCGTGGGTCAGCACGGCCAGAAAACGGGGGCTTGCGGGAGACGGGTAAATATCGATATCAAGGAAATCGCCGTCCGGCGTGCTGATGCGTTCACGGCGCAGAAGGGAATCCCCTCCCTCCTGCCTGTCAGGGTAATCCACGCGCCTGAAAAGCGTGGGAAAAACAGTATTCAGCCGGCCATTTTGGAAAGGAAAAGGCGGCACATAGAGAGAGGATACAAGAGGCATGGAAGAGACTCCGCGTAAAGAGCAGACAGAAGGTAATCAGTCTGAAATGCATACCCCTTCAACAAAAAACAAGTCAAACGGAACGGAATTATCCGGCGCGCCGCGCTTCCCTTCTGCCGGAAGGCATGCTCCGGACAACAGTGAAGGCCAGCCCCGGAGAGAGGACGCCGGAATAAGGCCCCGCAGGACCGGCAAACCGTTTTCCCGGGAGGAAGGGCAGTCCGGGCACGGCTCTTCCCGCGGAGGCAGACCCTACACCCGCGAAGGAAGAAAGGATTTCTCCGGACGCGGTGA
>ENA-UOJV01002492-UOJV01002492.1-human-gut-metagenome-genome-assembly--contig:-C82-NODE-2492-length-14822-cov-10.010496_pt1 | contig 14822 bp, 13 predicted proteins | sample MGYA00242356_ERZ723903 | MGnify/ENA metagenome assembly ERZ723903
GAGAACTTGACCGGGCGAGCCCCAAAAAAATGTGCGAAAAATTCTGGACGTTATCCGGAAAGAAGTCCCTTCAGACTCTGAACGTCAGACGCATTTCATGCCACGGCACGCCGCCATGGGTCGAGTCCGAAAGCCCTTCGTCCTCAAAGCCGAACGTCTTGTACCAGGGAATGAGCTTTTCCTTGCAGGTGAGCACCACTCCGAGACGGCCCTCTCTTCTCACGTCCCTGATGAGCTCCCGTATGAGCGTGCCGGCGAACCCTCTGCCCCGGTATGCGGGATCGGTATCCACGCCAAAGATCATCTGCCAGCCGCCGTCTTTCTCGTGCAGGCCCGCGTCATCATACATTTCGTCCCTGAGGTGAGGCTCGCCGGTGCACAGACCGTTGACGAAGGAAACAACGCGGTCGTCTTCTTCGTACAGCCAGAAACGATCCGCGTAATGCGCGATCCTGTCCCTGAGCGACTCACGGCCCGCTCCTTCGCTGGGAGGGAAACAAAGGTTTTCGATTTCGGAGAGGCGGTCAAGATCGCGTAAATGGGCGTGGCGTATGGGCATGGTTGTTCTCCTGCGCTTCTCATGTATGAAAGATGCCGGATCTGTCAATATTTTCCGCACGGAGCTGGTCAGCTTATCAGGAATGTATTACAACAATAAAAATTCATGAGGAGATTTTTTGCTATGCTCAAACCAGTGTCACCAACTGAAGTCAGAGACCTTCTCAGGAACGGCGCCCGCCTCGTGGATATCCGTGAGCCTGACGAATATGAATCCGTGCACGTTGAAGGGGCCGAGCCTCTGCCCCTTTCCCTTGCCCGTTATATGCGCCTTGCGCCCTCCAGGCCGGAAAAGCCTGTCATTTTCACCTGCCACTCAGGCAACCGCGTGGGCCAGAACGAACGCATGCTCGAAGACCTCGCTGGGGGACCCGCTTATACGATGGTGGGAGGCATGGATGGCTGGATCAGCGCGGCGCTGCCCGTGCACCGCGGCATGAAGTATTCCCTCGAACGCCAGGTGCGCATCGCTGCAGGATCTCTTGTTTTCCTTGGCACACTGTGCGGCATCGTCATTCACCCGGTCTTTCTTGCCGTGCCCTTCTTTGTGGGAGGCGGACTTGTTTTTGCCGGAGTGACCGGATTCTGCGGTCTCGGAGAACTTCTGAAGAAGCTCCCCTGGAATGTCAGGTTATAAAAACCGGGCCGGCTTTTTTTCCTCTGTTCCTCTGTACGCGCCCGGAACCGTGATCTTCTGTTCCGGGAAGAAAAATTGTATAAGAAAGGCGAACGCCGTTACAAACCGGACGCGGCGGGAAGTGCGTGTTTTCTTCAGACAGGCACAGCCCGGCGCCCGTAAGCGAGGAAACAGGTATGGATGCCAAGAAACTTCTTATTGTCTGTGACAGGGACGGGGAGGCGGGAGCCCAGCTGCTGACTTCCCTTATCAACGCCGAAGGAACCGTACGGGGCGTGCCGGATCCCGTGAACGCCTCGGTCATGGATCTGTATGACTGGGCCAGGGTAAAGCCTTCGGACGGATATACGCTTTTCTTCGGCGACTCGGACGATCTGCTCCTGGCGAGCGACGGGATCCCCTTCTCGTTCCAGCATCTCGGCCTGCGCTATGGCTTCATCGGCACACGGGCCCTCGCCAGTGTTTCCCTGACTGACAACGTGCTCAATAACTACAAGGATTTCCTCTGGTACTACAGGTCGGTCTTCCCGGAGGCACGGGATCTCTTCGCCTCTGACGCGAAAGGCAATTCCAGCCTCTTCGACTTCATCGTGCCCATGTCCGTGGTGATTTCCACGGATATCATCAAGATGCGCCGTTCCCGCGTCGCCGTCATCGCCCAGAAGTTCGAGTGCCTGGCGAGAGTCCTGCAGAAAACCCTGCTCGCTGATTTTCTCAACGGCAAATAAGAGCAGACTGAAAAATCTCACGCAGTAATTGAAAAAGCCGCCCCGCCGTAACGGCGCGGGCGGCTTTCAGTTTTTCCGGAACGTCTGTCTCTCCCGGGGGGAAGCTGCTTTCTGATGCACGGTGGCTGAGTCCGCGGGGACGCGTTACCGGATCTGTTTCAGTTCAGCGGAGAGCCCGTCCTGTCCGAAGCGGATGACGACATAGCCGCCCGCCCCCAGCATGCCGGGATTGATGATTTTTGTTTTCCCGATGCTGTCCTCAGCCATGGACTCATGGATGTGTCCGCAGATACAGAGTTCAGGCTGCACGTCCCCGATGAAGGAACGCACTGCTTCGGAGCCCACATGCATGCCATTCGTGAGGCGGTCGCATGCCGTATCCTTCGGTGGATTGTGGGAAGCGATAATGAGGTGGCCACAGCGTCGGGCATCTTCCGTAAGGGGGCTGAGCCAGGAGCGGTACTGCTCTTCGGTAAACTCGAGGGGCGTGTGCCCGGGCGTGGGCGTGGAACCTCCGAGACCAAGTACGAAAAATCCCGGCACCAGTCCGGTTATCTTTGCGTGGATATTGCAGCTCTGATCTGTGAGCCAGTCATCCACAGAAGGTTTGTCTAGATTGCCGGCCTGCGCTAAAACACGGGGACAGCGGGTGCGCAGAACCTGCATGATTGAGGCTGCCTTTACGGCGCCGCCGTAGTTTGTCAGATCGCCGGTGACAATGATGCCGTCCGCTTCCGCCAGCTCAGGAATGCTGTCAAAAGGAGCGTATTTTTCGTGAATATCGCCGAAGGCTATCCAGAGGTGGTTTTGAGACATGTTTCTGCCTTCCGTTGGAAGTTAAACCTATGCTCTGAGATTGCCTCTGAATGACGGATCTGGCAAGCATAATTCCCCGTTTCTGGCGTGTTCCCGGAGGAGAATCCGTGACGGACGCTCACGACGCCCTTTGGGGACGAACCGGGGCCGGAGGCACCAGTTTTTCCCTTTCCGTACTGAACTCTGCAGCCTGTTTCCTCTCATAGTGAGATATCTCCATCATATATCCATAAAATGATGGAAATAAATAGAAAATGACGCAGATACCAACGCGAAGAATCTGTTCCGGGGCGGAATCTCGTAGGCGGCTTTTCCCAGGGGGAGTCGGGGTTCTTCCCCCTGTCCCCGGGAATGAACGCTGACTCCGTCTGTATCACGCACTCCGCAGCTTTACAAACGGTTCCTGGGCGGAGCCTGATCGTCCTTTTTCGTCATCATGCGTATGTAGACCATCATTTCCTTGTAGGAGGAGACGTAAAGCTTCGAGTAAATGTTCCTGTTGTGCGTACGGATGGTGTTGATGGAAAGGTGGAGCCTGCCCGCTATTTCATGCGAGTTCAGCCCGGCCGCATACAGGTCGAAGACCTGACGTTCCGCCCTGGAGAGCGTCTTAATCTGCCCGATAAAGGTCAGGTAGGGCGTGATGTCAGCTTGGTGGCCGGCTTTTTCCTTCTTCCCTATGGCGAGCTCGTGTTCCTTCTGCTGCGCGAGGAGCTTCTGTTCCTTTTCCTTCATGTACGCGAAGAGATCGTCAATTTCCCTGACATTGGTACTGTCCGCGTCACTGCCCTCGCGGACACGCTGTATGCCGAGCAGCAGGGGCGAAGTGTACCTCTGCGCGAGGATAAAGGACACGATGAACGAGATGCCGAGGAAAAACAGGAAGAAACACCCGATGATGGCGTAACGTTTCAGGCAGAAACTGAGTGCCTTTTCCCGCGGCATGAGCGCGGCAACAACCCATGTGCCGCTCTGCCCGGGCAGGGAAAGGGGGGCCAGGTGCAGGGGCCTGTCGCGGCCCACATAATCCAGCTCTTCCCCTGTGTAGTGGTTGAAATTCGCTCCTGCGGAAATGGTACAGTCTACAGGCGTTTTAAATTGCCCTGCGTTTGTTCCGCTCGAGAAACCACTCCCCACGCGCAGTGTGGTCCCGCCAGACGTTTCGCTCTTCAGGGCCAGCACACCCAGTAGCCCCTTCGCTTCGTGCTGGGGAAGCCTGTGTGTCAGGCGGTACAGCAGGGAGTTTATTTCGAGGCCGCAAATCCCGTAGACGGTTCCATCGCTGCCGCGCAGCGGGACGCAGAGGAGCATGATCTTTTCCCATGTGCCCGGCAGGGGGATCAGCCCGGAAAGAAAATACCCCTGCCCCAAGGCCGCGTTATCAGCTGCCGCCTGAAGAAGTTCACGGTAGAAAGGAAGACGCCTGACGTTGAATTCGAGGTTCCAGTTATTGTGGAGCTCGATTTTATGCCGCTGCGAAAGACAGGACTGCCCTCTGACGAGGAAAAGCTGGGGATCCACGGGTTCGGTGACAGTGATATGTCCGATTTTCAGGTAGACGCCGGCCCGGGAATTCCCTGAACCGGGGAGCGCGCTGTTTACCGTCGCGTCCAGAATAACGAAGCTGGCGCTGCAGTCCGACTGGAGGAGGACGTTTTTTAACCAGAAGACAGCTCTGTTCTCGAGGGCTTCTATTTCCCTCGGATTGTCGGAAATCCGGCTGAAGGGGATGCCGTCCGCCCCGAGCGCCCGTTCGATCATTCCGGACAGTTTCTGCCCGAGCAGGATGGCCCTCGCTGCGGTGGAACTCATCTGTTCGGACACGCTGCGCTCGTAGCTTATGATGTAGGAATCGAGGGCTCTTCCAATCTCCTTTTCGGGCACGGGGCAGAGCCCGAATGAGATGAGGAGAGGGATGAGGCAGGTTAGCAGAATGGCATTCAGGAAAAGGAAATAGAGCAGCACCCGTCTGCGCATGGTCAGCGCGAAAGGCCTGTGCCGGAAGATTTTCCGCAGGAAGCCGCCCATTGTCTCCTACCTTTCCGGCCGCGTGCCGAGATTCCGGGCTGTTTCCGCCATTGTCACTGCCGCGAAATCAGGAGGAAGGTTTCCGGAGGAGATGTTTTTGCTGTAGTTCCCGAACGCCGCGAGCATGGCCGGGGCAAAGCCGAATTCCATATCCGCGTATCGCCCGAAGACAGGCGGCCGGTAAAAGGACGAGTGCGCGTAAAGGTCCAGCATCACTTTATACTGATCCCTGTGCCTGTTATCAGAAAATTCCGCGTCCTCTTCACGGCCGAGCCGTTCAAGGGCTTTCTTCGTGACGGGAAAATAGCCGCAGCGGATGGCGAACGGCAGATTGATTTCCTCAGAGGCAAGCCATTTGCAGAATATGGATGCCGCATATTCACGATCGGGTGTGGATTTGAGCGCGCAGAGCCCTGCCCCGCGCTGGATGACAAGCGGTTTCGCACCCCTGAAGAGCGGAACAGGCAGCATGACGAGGCGCAGAGGGATGGTCGTATTGTCGGCGAAGGTAACGGTATCCTTGAAGTATATGACGGACGCCGATGAGCCTATGCCGCAGACCGCCTCGCCAATCATCATGGCCTTGGTGCAGTATCCGGGTGACAGGTTGACTTCGCCTTTGAGCGCGGCGCGGGCGAGAGGCGTCCAGATTTTTTTCAGAACAGGGCTCTCCCAGTTGATGTTCTCTCCCGAGAAGAAGGAACCGCCCAGGGCCTCAGTATTGATCATAAAATAATGCAGCCAGTCGTCGTACTTGAAAAACGCCTTGCCTCCCGACCACCGGTAATATTTTTCAGCCGCGTCGAACACGCCTTCCCAGGTGGCGAGATCCGCATAGGTAACACCCGTGTCCCTGCTGAATCTGTCGAAGATGGAAGCGTTGACGTAGAAAATGTTGGTGGATTTGGTGAGCGGGAAAATCCGCAGTCCGCCATCAAGGATGCCTTCTTCCAGGAATTCGGGGACAAAGGCTTCCCTTTCCTTCTTCGAAAACCAGCTGTTCCAGTCGAGAGCTCTGTTGCTGCCCATGGCCGCAAGCGTCTTCGGGTAGCAGATGAAGAGGTCGGGCAAATCACCGGACCCGGGCTGCAGGCGCGCCGCGGAGACAAGAGCGGAGTGAATGGCCGTACTGTTCGATACGGAGGTCACTTCGACGACAATGCCACGCTCCCTGCCCACTGTGCTGTTGAAGCGCTCAACGAGATCGTTCATGGGAGATTCGGTCTGGGCCCCGTAAACATGCCACATGGTCAGGGTAATAGGATACTCCCGTGAAAGGGGATCATCGTTGCAGGAGGGGAGCAGACAGAAAAGGAGGAGTAGAATAAGGACGAGCCTCCTGTTTCCGGACCGGGAAAGACTTCTTTTGCCGAGAGAAATGAAAGGGACGGTCATCAGAATCTTCCTTTTCCCCGACCGCGACCCGGGCCTGCAGCACGCCCGCGGACGGAGAGAAAGCCGTTTGCGCAATGCCGGTACTGCATTCGTGCCCGGCAGGTTCGTCAAAAGGATGATTTTCTCTTGCTATAACGGTATTTTTTGCAGAAGTCATTACGGAGATGATTTTTTCGGTGCTGTTTTGTGCATACTGCTGTTACGAAAACGGGTGTCAGAGGCAGAAATTGACCCAATCTACATTGGGAAGGAGTGAAATATGTCCGACAATGACAGCTTTACCGAAACCACAAGTACCAGCTGGGGTTCACGGCTTGGGAATTCCTTCGGGGGAATCGGTATGGGCATCGTCCTCTTCATCGTGGCGACGGGCCTTCTGTACTGGAACGAGGGGCGCGCTGTCCGCACGGGCGACGCCATAGCCGAGGCACAGCTTGCCACGGTTCCCATGCCCTCTACAGACAAAGTCGACCCCGCCTTTGAGGGGAAGATAGTGTACGCGACGGGACGCGCCGTGACAAAAGACGAGGTGACAGACCCCGATTTTGGCGTGAAGGTCAACGCCATCGGGCTGAACCGCAAGGTCGAATTTTATCAGTGGACCGAGCAGTCGAAGTCCGAAACGAAGAAGAAGCTCGGAGGCGGTGAGGAAACCGTCACCACATATACCTACTCAAAAAAGTGGGTTTCCTCTCCCGTGGATTCCCAGAGCTTCAAGAGCCCTTCCGGACATGAGAATACGGTCCGCGTCCAGGCGGATTCGCAGAAGTTCATGGCGGATAACGTCACCTTCGGCGCCTACCGCCTCCCCAAGTTCCTGGTTAAGTCCATTTCCGGCGCAAAGCCCCTCGACATCAGTATGACGGAAGAACAGCGCGCTGAGCTGCAGAAGAAGCTCTTCTCCCGCGACCCGAATCCCTCTGCCCAGAGCGCCGGCGGTCCGACCACCATGGTGCACACCCAGGGCAACATGCTGTACTTCGGCCGCTCTCCCAGTGAGCCCCGCGTGGGCGACGTGCGCCTGACCTTCACTGAGATTCCCCAGAACGATATTTCCATCATCGCCACGGTTTCCGGCAGTACCTTTAAGCAGTTCCGCGCTTCCAACGGCAATACCTTCTCGAAGCTCAGCATGGGCGAGCAGGACATGAACGCCATGTTTGACGCAGCGAAGAGCTCCAACAGCATCATGACCTGGGTCCTGCGTCTCGCCGGCATTCTGCTCTGCATCGGCGGTATCAGGATGCTCGTGGCTCCCCTGCAGGTGCTGGCTGACGTCGTGCCGTTCATCGGCAGCATCGTGGGTCTCGGCACCAGCCTCGTCTCCGGCGTTATCGGGACGGCCTGGTCGCTCCTGGTCATCGCCTTTTCCTGGATTCGTTTCCGTCCCGTGCTCGGTGCCTGCCTGCTCGGTGCCGCCCTTCTGCTCTGCGCCGCCCTCATACTGAGAGCCCGCGCCAGAAAGAAGCAGGCTCCGGCGAGAAGCTGACATTCCTTACCCCGCCCGGGTTTCCCCCTGACAGCCCTCCAGAGCTGGCAAAAAACGGGGAAACCCGGCATACCTGTCAGAAGGGGCGTGTGGCAGAGCGCGCCTGAAAAAAATCAGATGGAGATTACACCATGCTCATTGCCCTCGTTGTGTCTGCCGGCATTCTCCTTTTTTTGTGCCTCTTCCTCATCGCGTACTACAATAAATTAGTCCGCGGCCGGAACCTTGTGGAGGAGGCCTGGAGCGGCATCAGCGTTCAGCTCAAACGGCGCCATGACCTCATCCCCTCGCTGGTCAACACGGTCAGGGGCTACGCGCAGCATGAGTCTGCCGTCCTCCGGGAAGTGACCGAGGCCCGCGCCTATGCCCTGGCCGCCTCTTCCGGAGCCGTGCAGGATGTCGCACAGGCCGAAAACGTCCTGAACCGGGCCCTGCGCTCCCTGTTCGCTGTCTCTGAAAATTATCCCCAGCTCAGGGCCAGCGAAAACTTCCTTCAGCTCCAGGAGCAGCTCGCTGAACTCGAAGACGCAATCCAGGCCTCCCGCCGCTACTACAACGGGACGGCCCGCGATCAGAATGATAACGTCCTCCAGTTCCCCGGCAACCTGGTTGCCAGGCTTTTCAGCTTTAACAGGGGTGAGTACTTCGAACTGGACAGCGAGGAGGATCGCCGCGTTCCCGAAGTGAATTTCGATACAGGCACCGGACCCGCTCCGGCGCAGGCCGTTTCCCGGACAAACGCCGAATCCCCGAAGCAGGAATCCGGCCTCCAGAATCAGAGCAACAGAATAGGTTTTTAAGAGGTGCGCTTTTGACCGGGAAGGATGCCGGATATTAAAGCAAAGGATGAAGGGATAGTTTCTCCCCATCCCCGCAATATAAATTAGCAGGCTGAATTTATTTGCCATATGAGAATGCCTGACACACCGGGACAATACCGGTGTGTCAGAGAAAATATGTATCAGAGCTCCGGCTTCACCACGGAGCGGGAAAAAGCGCCCCGGTGTCATTCCCGTTCCGTAAGACGCTGAGGGGAATCCGCCGGACATGACCATCCGGGATACAGGAGGCCTGATGAAACGAACGCTGATCATAATCCTCATGCTGCTGGCCATGGCTTTTCCTGTCCTGTCCCAAGCAGCCGGCGAAGGCGGAGAACGCATCCTGGATTATGCCGTGACAGCCCGGGTGGAGGAGGATGCGTCGCTCGTGGTGACGGAGCGCATCACCGTTACCATTGAGCATAACGCCATTATCCACGGCATTTACCGGATCTATCCTGTCAGGATCCGCGAAGAAGGTAATGTTCTGCGTCATTATGGCTTTGAGGTGCTTTCCGCGAAGCTCGACGGGAAGAACATCCCGTATTCCGACATGGAAGAGGGGTATACAGCCGGCGTGGCCATTGGCTATCCCAGTCGTATGGCTCCCAGAGGCAGTCATACCTATGAGCTCACCTACAGGACAACGGGACATGTGCGTTTCTTCCCTGACCGCGATGAAATCTATTACAACGTGACCGGCAACTTCTGGAAATTTCCCATAGAGCACGTGTCGTTCACGCTGGAACTCCCGGGCGGCGCTTCGCCTGAGGCTGTCACGGCTTTCACGGGCGCTCTGGGCGCAAAAGGCGCGGAGTACCGGATGACCGGCCCCACCTCCCTTGAAACAACGGGGGCGCTCAGCCCCGGAGAGGGAATTACCGTAGCCTGCGGGTGGAAGAAAGGAATCGTCACGGAGCCGAAAAAAAATCTCTCCGACTTCATGGGGGACAACCGTGCGCTGACTCTCTCCGCCATTCCCCTCTTCCAGCTCCTTCTCTTTCTCCTTCTCCGCCTGCTGTGGACGCACCGCCGCAGGGGCGTTGCCTACCCCCTGTTCCACGCTCCCGAGGGGATGTCTCCCGGCGCTGTCGCGTGTCTCAAAAACCGCTCTTATCCCGCGGCCCTGATTCAGGCCGACATTCTCTGGGCCGCAGTCAATGGTTTTCTGCGCATGCGCCTGAGCGACAAAGAGACCATCACCCTTGTCAGAACAGCTCCCGCACCCCGCAGGCGGCGCCCTCTTCCCGAATGGTGCGCGGCCCTTCTCCGGGGCATACAGAGCGCGCTCTTTCCTTCCGGGAAGGAGTCGGTCATTGACCTCCGCAGTGCTAAGGAAGGCAGAGGCCGGGACACGATAACCCGGAGTTATCTGAACCTTAAGAAAAAGTATGAAAAGAAGCTGAAAGGGGCATGGACCGAAACAAGGCTCCCCGGCATCATCAGCACAGCCGGCGGACTGGGGCTTTTCTGGTTTGCCATGGACTGCGGCATTTATTACCCCGGCCTGAACTTTGATCCGCCGCTCACTGCATCGCAGATGCTGTTCTTTGTGGGAGGCTTTGCCGGCCTGTGCATGCTCTTTGCCTACGGCTTCAGAAAAACACGCGCCGTGTTCTCGGGAGTGCGCCGGATAGCAGGCATGGTCCTGAGCGTGAGCATGAGCCTTATGTGTGCGCTTCTCCTTTTCTTTTTGCTGGATTTCGACCTGGCGTTCTTCGCCGGTTCCGCTCTTGTCATGTGTATCGCCGTGTGGAGCCTCTACCGCCCCTGCGCGCGCCTCAGCGACAGAGGGGACAGGATGGACACGGAAATGCGCGGGCTCGAGATGTACATCCGCACGGCTGAAAAGCACAGGCTCGCGAAAATCAACGCGCCGGAAGACACCGTGGAAAAATACGAGGAGCTCCTTCCGTACGCGGCGGCCCTGAACTGCGCCGAAGCCTGGCAGAAGCGTTTTGATCCTCTCCTGGCCCGCCTGAATTACGTGCCCGACTGGATTGACGAGCCCGGGACTCAGGAGGTGTTCACACCGAAGAGAGTCAGCCGGATCATCAGAACCGTCGCCGGCCCCTCCGCCATGACGAGAGCGGTGAGCGCGGGGGCAGCGGCGTACGCTGCTGCCACATCGGGCTACGCGGGCAGCGGCAGCACGTCTTCTTCTTCCGGATTCAGCGGCGGTTCATCCGGAGGCGGATCCGGCGGTGGTGGCGGAGGAGGATGGTAATCCGTCCGGAAAGAAACCCGCTTTTCCCCGGCGTCCACCGCGTCAGCGCTGTTCTTCCTCCCTCCCTGTAACCAGACTCCTTCCTCAGGCCCCGGCGGCTGAAGCACCGCGCTTCCTCCGCCGGGGCCGCTTTATATCCGCCGTCTGGAAAAGAGCGGCGGAAGAAAGGTACCAGCCAGGGAGCTGACCGGAGGATCGGAAGACATACGGGAGACGGCCGCGGAAGTATGGCGGACAGGTGTCTGCCCGGATGGAGCGGGAATGCCGCCCTGCCCTTTCGCGGGAAATGACGCCTGTTCCACTCAGGTTATTTTCCGAGTGCCCTGACGGCCTCTTTTTCTTCCGCGGAGAGCTTCGTGGATTCCAGGATTTTCCGGATGGCTTTCTGCCGGATAACCGGGTCGAGTCTGTCCTTTCTGAAATACGCCGTCATCTTTTCCGGGTGGCGGAGATATAGGATGGAGAGAGTCCACGCGGCGGCCATCATGGCGTAGTACGGCTCATTCCGGAGCTTTCCGAGCACAGCCAGATCCCGCTCAAGCCATTCCTCATCAGGGTAGTAGCAGAGGAGCATCACGCAGGCGAAACGCACGTCGAATTCCCTGTCTGAGCGGAAGTACGGGGCAAGAAAGTCCCAGACTTCTTCCAGGCAGGTCCTGGCGAATTTCAGTCCTGAGCAGAAGCTGTCACAGACGGACCAGTTGCGGATCCGCGGAACGAAGTCACGGATGAGCCGGAATCTTTCTTCTACGCTGCACCCTGCGTACCCGATGACCATGCCCTGAAGCATCACTTCCTCGAAAGTCTCGTTTTCACCGGCCTTCAGGAAGGCTCTCCAGTTCTCTCCGGCCGCGATGCTGCGGGCCAGCTTTCGCAGGTCCGGCAGCCGCACGCCGAGAACCCGCTCCCCTGGCGGCAGGAGATGAGCGGAAAAATCCCTGTACTTTGCGTCAGCCATTCCGGCGAGCTTTTCCCGTATGGTCATGGTGCCTCCTTTTCCTGGACAGTGTGCCGGCATTCTGTTTCTTCTCTCTGCCGCAGAAGAGCGTCCCGCACCGCAGCGGCTGCCGGGCACAGGAAAAAGCCAGGGAAAAACGTTTTCCCAGGCTTTTTCCTGCTCAGCAGCCTGTGCCGTCGATACGGCAGGCGCTTCCGTCAGCGGGTCTGGATTTGAGTCCCACGTCTTCAGGCTTCAGCGTCACGGTTCCGTCTTCAAGGACAAAGCAGGGGATTCCCGCGTAGCCGTTCTTCTTCGCGTCATCGAAGGCAGGGCTGGTATCGCGGAGCCTCAGGAATTCCTTGAGATTCTTCACGTGAGCGCCGATGTCGACACAGCGGAATTTCTCATTTCCTTCTATCTGGGCATCGACATAGCTGCAGTCCACGCAGGTGGGCATGCCGTATACGGTAATCATTGTTCTGCTCCTTTTTTTGTTTTCTGAAAATCTGCCGCAGACGGGGGAAAGTCCGCGGCTAAAACATGTTCGTCGAAATTTCCGCGGAGTCGTTTTTCCCGCCGCGGTGATCCGAGGCGGATTTCGCCACCGTGGTTTTATAGCGGCTGTCCCCGTAGTAGGTAAGCCTGTAATGCTTTCCCTTGTCCCTGATGGTAAACCCGAGGTTCATGAGCTCCTGACGGATGGGATCGGTCATCGTCCTGTAGCCTTTGAAAAGATTTTTGATGATGGTTTTGCGCTTTTCCGTCAGATGCCTGTACCCGTTTTTCTGCAGAATATCGCTGTAGACATCATATCTCCGGGATTTCGGCGGGCAGTCCTTCAGCTTTTCGCTGATGGCGTCCAGGATCATCTCACGGATTTCGCCGGGATAGAGATCTTCCTCGTCCCCGCGGACCAGAACCGGCGTATCGGGAGCCGCGGATGCGCGTGCCAGCATGGCCTGGTTTTCCTGCTGCAGGGAGTAGTTGGCGCGCGTGAGCTCATTCAGCCTGGTCCGGAGCCTCTCGTTTTCCTGATCAAACTCTCCCATGTACTTCTGCACTTCCGCCTCGGCCTCCTGCCGGGCCGTTTCGGCGGCCATCTTTTTCTGACTGTCCCACTTCTCCCGCATGATGGCATTGGTGACGCCGCCCCAGGTATAGAGCTGCGGTATTTTCTGGGCGTTGTCGTACTGAAAGACGGCACTGGTTACTTTTTCCAGAAGAATATCGTTATACTCGTCGTATTCCCTGTCGATGAAGCGCCGGTGCCGTCCGTTGGGATAATAAATGCCGACGCTTCCATGATATTCACCCTGGTCACCGCACGCTTTCCTGACTGCGTGATTCAGAGAGATATCACTCTGCAGCAGAACGTGAGCCGCACCCTTGAGCCTGCTCCCGAGCCTGGCGCAGTCCAGGGGATCCTCATTGAGGCTGGTCTTCGAGACGTAAACAATGGGAAGCCGGTATTTCCGCTCACCGCTGATGACGCCAGTAAGGATTCCGAGATTGTCGTGTGTTATGAGATAGGGATCCCTGGTGACGGAGAGATCCTGCTCATCCTTCAGATATCCCTTCCCGATAAGGAGCGTCAGAAAATGCGGGGTTGAGAACGCCAGGTTTTCCATCGCTGCGTCTTCGGTGTAGCTCCTGTCCAGCCGGACGGCCATCTTCATTTCCCCGAAGTTCATAATGTAGTCCGTGTCCCAGACGGCACCGTTATCCTGCTGCTTTTCGTAGCGGACAGCGATGATATTGTGCGCAGGGCATTCTTCTATGTCGAGCCAGAGACAGTCGCTGCCGAAGCGGATGTTCCGCTCGCCATTCCACCGCAGATCCCTGATAATGTTTTCTTCATGCTGATCATTCTGGTTCCAGTCTATGACCAGCTGAATGAAGTTATCCTTTGTCAGAGCCGGACTGATATCGAGTATGGTCGAGTAAAGTAACATCTCAGATCTCCCCCGCCTGTGTCAGGCCTTTGTGCATGCTTTTTCCCTTTATACCATGAAAGTCCTATCTTTTCCGCACCCGGGATGCCGCGTCAAGCATCAGACCTGCCCATCAGCCCCGCAACCTTGAAGCGGGCAGTGCCGGCTGTGCTATCCGGACCAGCTTTTCGTCCTCGCCATGAGCGCAGCCTCCTTGGAGGAAGCCCGGGCGGAAGCTCCAGGAAAGACCTGGAAGCCCAGCTGCTGTCTTCCCGCCGGAAACGCTGCCGCAGTCTTTGCGTGATACTGCAGATGCAGGGGGCCGCAGGCCTCAGGAATGGAAGCCCCCGGGACCCGGTCCAGAGGATATTGTGGGTTGTTCCCGGAACAGACCATGAGAGAAAATCGAGGATAAGGGGGTATCCATTTGGAATCCGGGGAACCGGAGACTTCACCCGCCGGCTTGAGACCGGAGGCTTCAGGGCATCGGAGGAACCTGCGCCCCATCCGGAACTGTCAGGGGATGCTTTTCCGGTTTTGCAGAGTCCGGATGTCTCTGTCAGGGGGAAAAGCTGAAGAATTGAGTGAACATTCAAACAAATTTTTACTACAGAGAATATTTTCAGTGTGGCGATACAAAAATGATAATCTGAGACACAAAAATATCTGCCCGGGAGAAAACTCCAGCTTTCTGATTTTTTCTCTTCCCTCATAAAATCAGACATTGTGTCTGATTTTTTTCAATAAAAGAGGGCTTTTTTACGGATATTCAAAATTTATGCTGTATATGAAAAATGATGATGGATGAACTTCGCATTGCCCCGGGTCAGGATGACTGTATCTGGCCGGCTGCAGTTAAAAGAAATTTTTGTATTGTTAATGAGACAATACAATATTTAAAATTTTATATAACATGAAAAATTTTCTGTAAAAATATGTTAAAAGTTCTTTCTGGGGGAAGATAATACCCACTCCGAAAAGCAGAGAAAAAACAAGTATTAGAAAATTATTATCATTATCATTCAGACAAACATAGCCCCCATCTGTCTGGCGATTTTTCCATTACTACCTGAATTTTAATGGTTTTTTATTATTTTGCAGGCAGGCGGCCAGCCGGAAAGACGTTTTCTGCCCTTGTTAAGTATGAAAGTTTTTTGAATGTTTACAAAACATCCTATTGAAAAAAAATTTTTTTCATTATAATGGCCTAGCGATTTAAGACCAAAAGACGGGGCAGCGCTTAATGAAAAAA
>ENA-UOJV01002496-UOJV01002496.1-human-gut-metagenome-genome-assembly--contig:-C82-NODE-2496-length-14778-cov-22.331047_pt1 | contig 14778 bp, 8 predicted proteins | sample MGYA00242356_ERZ723903 | MGnify/ENA metagenome assembly ERZ723903
ACCCATGCCCAAACGAAATACTTCCGCAGAGAGGAATATCTGCCTGTTAATACCACCATCGAACTGGACGATAGAGAGTTCCGTGTGGATTCGGTGGACTTTGGAAATGGAACGGTCAGTTTGCAGGACATGACCCTTGCAAAAGAAGCCCGGTATCCGATTTTCCGAACGGAACCGCTGGAGTACATTTGGCATCTGTACGAACAGGCAGATGTGTCGATGAAAGAAGCGGTGGAAACCATGGTCTTTACTGCTCTGCACAATGCAGGTGTGGCCTACGAGGATTTCTCCCCGGAGCAGATGGATGTGATCTATTCGGTGGCAGAAGCAGGCGGCGAGTTGGAAGAACTGCTGAATCCTGACTTCCCGCCAGAACAGATGCAGCTGATCGCAGATGTGCAGAACCGAACGGATGCCATCAGCCGTGCAGCAGCAGAGGAAGCCCTTGAACCGCTGACCCAGCAGCCTATGACCCCGGCAGAGGTCAACCATGCACGGCGGCAGCACAATCTTCCGCTGGACAGTGGAGCAGAAACAGAACAGCCTGCACAGCCCAAACAGAAACCTATTAACTTCCGCATTACGGACGATGATCTCGGCGCAGGAGGGCCGAAAACAAAGTATAAAGCCAACGTGGAGGCCATTCGGGTGCTGCAAACACTGGATGCAGAACAGCGACAGGCTACCGCGGAGGAACAGGAGATGCTTTCCCGGTATGTGGGCTGGGGCGGCATTCCGCAGGCGTTCGATGAAAACAACGCGGAATGGTCGAAAGAGTATGCCGAACTGCAGTCCCTGCTCACGGTAGATGAGTATAAGGAAGCCCGTGCCAGTACCCTGAATGCGTTTTACACTTCTCCTACGGTCATCAAGGCGATGTATGAAGCCCTGGGCAATATGGGATTGTCCAAAGGCAACGTGCTGGAACCATCCTGTGGTGTCGGCAATTTCATGGGTCTGGTGCCGGACAGCATGGAGAAGATTCGGATGTATGGTGTGGAGCTGGACAGCATTTCGGGCCGCATTGCACAGCAGTTGTACCAGAAAAACAAGATTGCGGTGCAGGGCTTTGAAACAATGCAGTTCCCGGACAGCTTCTTTGACTGTGTTGTGGGTAACGTACCTTTCGGCAATTACAAAGTACCGGACAAGCGGTATGACCGCCACAATTTTCTCATCCACGATTATTTTATTGCGAAAAGTCTTGACCTTGTGCGTCCGGGCGGTGTGGTAGCGGTGGTAACGTCCAGCGGTACGATGGATAAGAAGGATTCCTCTGTCCGTGAGTACCTTGCCAACCGTGCCGATCTGGTCGGCGCAATTCGTCTGCCGAACAATGCGTTTCAGCGCAATGCCAACACGAGCGTGGTTGCTGATATCCTGTTTTTGCAGAAGCGTGACCGTGCAGCGGTAGAGCGGGCAGACTGGGTAGACCTTGGCGAAACACCGAAAGGCTACTCCATTAACCAGTATTTTGCGCAGCATCCTGAAATGGTGCTGGGCGAGATCACCACGGAAAGCACCCAGTACGGCAAGCAGGAAACTACGGTCAAGCCCATCGAAGGTGCAGACCTTGCCCAGCAGTTAAAAGAAGCAGTCGGCAACATCCATGCCACCATCACGGAGCCAGAAATCTCCGAAGATGAACTGGATGTGCAGGAAGAACCCATTCCGGCAGACCCAAGTGTGAAGAATTTCAGCTTCACGAACGTGGACGGACAGATTTACTACCGCGAAAATTCCTTTATGAACAAGGTGGAACTGCCTGCCGTGACAGCAGAGCGAGTGCTGGGCATGATCGCTCTGCGGGAAACCACCCGAAAACTGTTGGATTGTCAGCTGCATGATGGCTCGGATGCGGAAGTACAGCTTTTGCAGAATGAACTGAAACAGCAATACACCGCATTTAAGGCGCAGTATGGCCTGATCAACAGCACCGCCAACAAGCGGGCGTTCCGACAGGACAGCAGTTATTGTCTGCTGGCATCGCTGGAAATTCTGGATGAGGAGAAGAATCTCAAACGGCTGGCCGATATTTTTACAAAGCGCACCATCCGTAAGCCGGAACCTGTTACCTCAGTGGACACGCCCAGCGAAGCCCTGGCACTTTCCATTGGAGAAAAAGCAAAGGTGGATGTGCCGTTTATGGTGCAGCTCTGCGGTAAACCGGAGCAGGAAGTCACGGATGAACTGGCAGGTGCGATTTTCCGAAACCCTGTGACACAGCAGTGGGAAACCTCGGATGAATACCTGTCCGGCAATGTTCGTGAAAAACTGGCCACAGCAGAAACCTTTGCGGCAAACCATGCTGAATATCAAATCAATGTGGATTACCTCAAACGGGTACAGCCCAAGGATTTGGATGCTTCGGAAATTGAAGTGCGGCTGGGTGCAAACTGGGTAAAGCCGGAGTACATCACGCAGTTTATGAAAGAAGTGTTCAAAACACCGAACTACTATGCCGGGATTGACATTAAGGCAACCTATTCCGAAATTTCTGGTGCATGGAACATTTCGGGCAAGTCGCTGGATCGCGGCAATCCGCTTGTCACCAACACTTACGGAACCCTGCGCGTCAACGGCTATAAGCTGCTGGAAGATGCGCTGAATCTCCGCGATACCAAAATCTACGATACGATTCACGATGCGGATGGCGACCATCGTGTGCTGAATAAGCAGGAAACCATGCTTGCACAGCAGGCGCAGGAATCCATTCGGGAAGCATTTAAGCAGTGGATTTTCAAGGATTTAGACCGCCGCGAGGATTTGTGTGCGACCTATAACCGAATTTTTAATGCGATTCGTCCCCGTGAATATGATGGCAGTCATATTCGTTTTGAAGGCATGACCCCGGAAATCTCTCTGATGCCGCACCAGAAAAATGCCGTGGCGCACATTCTGTACGGCAACAATACGCTGCTGGCTCATTGTGTGGGCGCAGGCAAGACCTTCCAGATGATAGCCGCCGGCATGGAGAGCCGCAGACTGGGCCTGTCGCAGAAAAACCTCTATGTGGTGCCAAACCACCTCACGGAGCAGTGGGGCGCAGATTTCCTGCGGCTCTATCCCAATGCCAATGTGCTGGTGGCAACGAAAAAGGATTTTGAACCCAGCAACCGTAAGCAGTTCTGCTCCCGGATCGCAACCGGCGATTACGATGCCATCGTGATCGGTCATTCGCAGTTTGAGCGAGTGCCGCTTTCCCCGGAACGGCAGAAAGCCATTGTAGAGCATCAGATCGACGATATTACACTGGCTTTGGCCGATGCCCGGAGTGAGGACAGCCGCAGTTTTACGGTCAAGCAGATGGAGAAAACAAAGAAAACGCTGGAAGCAAAGCTGCAAAAGCTGAACGACCAGACGAGAAAGGATGATGTGGTTACATTTGAGGAACTGGGTGTTGACCGTCTGTTTGTGGACGAGTCACATTTCTATAAAAATATGTTCCTCTACACAAAAATGCGAAATATCGCAGGTATCGCGCAGACCGATGCACAGAAGTCCAGCGATATGTTTGCAAAGTGTCAGTACTTGGATGAGCTGACAGGCGGCAAGGGCGTGACCTTTGCAACCGGAACCCCGGTCAGCAACTCGATGGTGGAGCTGTACACCATTATGCGTTATCTCCAGTATGACACCCTGCAGAAGATGGGATTGAGCCACTTCGATGATTGGGCGGCATCCTTTGGTGAAACCGTCACGGCAATCGAGCTTTCCCCGGAGGGAACGGGCTACCGTGCGAAAACACGTTTTGCCCGGTTCTTCAATCTGCCGGAGCTGATTTCTCTGTTCAAGGAGTCGGCAGATGTGCAGACGGCGGATATGCTGAACCTGCCTGTGCCGCAAGCAGAGTACATCAACGAAGTGTTGAAGCCCAGCGAAACACAGGAAGAAATGGTGAGTTCCTTTGCAGACCGTGCCGAGGCCGTGCGCAACGGTAATGTGAATCCCAGATTCGATAATATGCTCAAAATTACAAACGATGGCCGGAAATTGGCACTTGACCAGCGGCTTATGAACGAGATGCTACCGGATGAGCCGGAGAGTAAAGTGAATCGTTGTGTGGACAATGCGTTCAAGGTCTGGGAAGAATCTTCGGCGGATAAGGGAACACAGTTGATCTTCTGTGACTTATCGACACCAAAAGCCGATGGCACATTCAATGTTTATGATGATGTGCGGGAGAAGCTGGTGGCGAGAGGTGTTCCCCGTGAAGAAGTGGCATTTATTCACGAGTATAACACGGAAACCAAAAAGGCAGAGCTTTTTGCAAAGGTGCGCGCCGGACAGGTGCGTATCCTGATGGGGTCTACGCCGAAACTTGGCGCAGGAACCAATATTCAGGATCGGCTGATCGCCCTGCATCATCTGGATTGCCCGTGGAAGCCGTCTGACCTAGAACAGCAGGAAGGACGTATTCTCCGGCAGGGAAACCGGAATAAGCAGGTAAAAATCTATCGTTACGTCACTGAAAATACGTTTGATTCGTATATGTGGCAGATTCTGGAAAATAAACAGAAGTTCATTTCCCAGATCATGACTTCTAAATCTCCTGTCCGTGCCTGCGATGATGTGGACGATACCGCACTGTCCTATGCCGAAATCAAGGCACTGGCAACGGGCAATCCCTACATCAAGGAAAAGATGGATCTGGATATTCAGGTCAGTAAGCTGAAATTGCTGAAAGCCAATCACACCAGTCAGATTTATAGCTTGGAATCGGATATTGCCCGTCGTTATCCGCGAGAGATTGCTGCGGCACAGGGTCAAATCGAAGCACTGAAAACGGATATGGAAGCGGCAAAACCGCTTCTGGCGCAGGATAAAGACCACTTCTCTATGGAAATCAGCGGCAAGGTGTACACCGAACGCAAGGAAGCGGGTGCAGCCATTATCGAGGCTTGCAAGGCTTTGAAAGCGGCTGGCACCGAGGGAAGGATTGGCAGCTACGGTGCGTTTGAACTGCATTCCCGGTTTGACAGCTTCGATAAGGTGTTCCGGCTATCCATCAAGGGCGCATGGAACTACTCTATGGAAGTCGGCAAAGACCCGCAGGGCAACATTCTGCGTGTTACCAATGCACTGTCTGGCATCGAAAGAGCATTGCCGCAAGTGGAACGCAGACTGGAAACCTTGGAACAGCAGTTGGCGCAGGCAAAGGAAGAAGCCAAACGTCCCTTTGCGCAGGAAGCGGAACTGGCTGAAAAATCTGCGCGCCTTGCGGAGCTGAACTCTCTGCTCAACATGGATGAAAAGGGCAGTGAGGATACGCTGGGAGTGGACGAGGATGCAGCCGAAACCGAAGTTGCAGACAGGCCGCGCCAGCCTGTGAACTATGCAGGCCGCGTTGCAGAGCACACTGCGGACAATGTGCGGAAACCCTCTGTGCTGGCGCAGCTTCATGCAAAACAGGCAGAGCGCAGCGCAGAACCGCAGAAATCCCAGAAGCGGAAAAGTCACGATATGGAACTGTAAATAGGATAACCCCGTTAGATCTCTGCAAGGAATCTGGCGGGGGTATTTTTGAGGAAGGAGGAAATTTGCTTACTTTAACACCGATCAATTTGAAAACGGCAAACGCATTTGTGCAGCAGTATCACCGCCACCATAAGCCGACACGAGGGCATAAATTCTCTATCGGCGTATCGGACGATGGCGCGTTAGTGGGCGTTGCTATCTGCGGCAGACCTGTGGCGCGGCGGTTGGATGATGGCTATACGCTGGAAGTTAATCGCCTGTGTACGGATGGAACTCCAAACGCCTGCAGCATCCTGTATGCGGCGGCGTACCGTGCAGCACGGGCAATGGGTTACAACAGAGTTGTTACCTACATTCTGGATACGGAAAATGGAGCATCTCTGAAAGCTGCCGGGTACACCTGTGAGGGCAGAGCCGGAGGCTTGGAATGGAACGGCGCGAAGGCACCGAAACAGGCTGACCAATATCCGCGCCAGATGAAAACACGATGGGTCAAGAAAAAGGAGGGATTGCATGGCAGTTGACCGCGAACAGCAGATGAAAGAAATCACGGAACGGCTGGAGCAGGGTGTAAATGACGTTTTTACATCGGAAATGTACACGACATACCTGCGCACGATGGCAAAATTCCACAATTACAGTTTTAATAACACACTGTTGATCGCAATGCAGCGGCCTGATGCCACACTGGTGGCAGGGTTTAACGCATGGAAAAACAAGTTTAACCGCTACGTCAAAAAAGGAGAAAAGGGCATCCAGATCATTGCTCCGGCTCCCATCAAGGAAGTGGAAGAACGCGAGAAAATCGACAAGGATACGGGCCTGGCTGTGCTGAACGAAAACGGTGAACCGGAAATGGAACGTGTGGAGTATGTGGTTCCGCGCTTCCGAGTGACGACAGTTTTTGATGTTTCACAGACCGATGGGGAACCGATTCCGTCGCTGGAAGTGAACGAACTGACGGCCAGCGTCAAAGACTATGCGCTGCTTACGGCGGCAATCGAGCAGGTATCGCCTGTGCCGATGCGGTTTGATGAAATCGAAGGGGATGCCAAAGGCTATTACAGTGATGCAGACAAAGAAATCTGCATTCAGGTCGGCATGGGCGAGAGCCAGACCATAAAGACGATGATCCATGAGGTCGCTCATGCGATGCTGCATAACAGCGATTTGATGAAGCAGAACGGCGAGGAAAAAGATCGGCTTACGAAAGAAACCGAAGCCGAAAGCATTGCATTTACGGTCTGCTCGGCACTTGGCATTGATACGTCCGATTATTCATTTCCTTATGTGGCAAGTTGGGCCAGCGGCAAGGAGATAAAGGAACTGAAAGATTCGATGGATACGATTCGATTGACCGCAGCCGATTTTCTGGAAAAGCTGGAAACGGCAGTCGCGGAAAGGAGCGCAGAGCGCATGACCGCGATGCAGTATGCGGAAAAGTTGATTGCCGACAAGGAGCAGGAAAAAACGATTTTCGATGATGAGCAGCGAAACCTCATCGTGAATTTTGCTTTCAAGCTGGATGACCGGGCTGCAACGGAAGAACTGGTGAAGGGTCTGGCGGCTGCACTGGCCGAGGATGACAAAGAAGAAGTCAACCGCCTGATGTACGATGCACAAGAGAAAATCGAAAATCTCCCGGATGGGATGATTGGTCTTTCCGAAATGCACGACTACGGCTATTTGAAAGATGATGTGCTGCCGCTGACGAAAGAAGCTGCGTTGGAATGGCATCGGGCTGGCGAGAAAATTTATCCTCTGTTTTCGGATGGCACGGCAGGCGAGTTTGCCAGCAAGGAGCAAATCGCACAGCATGATGGTATTTTCGGCATTAAGGCTGACGTATGGGATGCGATTTTGTTAGAACAACGGGAAGATTATGCTGAGGACGAGTACGCGCGTCCAGACTTTCAGCTGACAATAATAAACCGTGAACAGGCTCTACGGCTGTATGACGAGGGAAAGCAGATTTATCTCGTCCGCGTCAGCCCGTGGCCGATTCTTGTCACAGCACGAGAGGAAATTGAGCGCGGAAGTGATACCTTCCAGATTGCAATAGCAGATTTGGAGCAGGAGCGGAACATGACAGAACAGGAAAATGTGCTGCTGTATGGCAACGAAAAGCAGTTAAGTATTTATCAGATTACAGAGCGTGACCCGGAACACGACTACCGCTTCATGGGGCTGGACTATGTGCAGAAGAAAGGCATGACGGTTTCCCGTGCAGATTATGACCTGATCTATGCCGCACCGCTTACGGACAAGGATACGCTGGATGGCATTTATGAACGGTTCAATATCCAGCGCCCGGCAGACTTTACAGGGCATTCGCTGTCGGTCAGTGATGTGGTGGTACTCAATGATGGCAGTACGGTCAAAGCCTACTATGTGGACAGTATCGGCTTTGCCGAGTTGCCGGATTTTTTCAAGGAAAGGAATATGGATTTGCAGAAAGAGAACCTTTTGAACGAAAAATTGCAGGAAATCGAAATCTTTGATAAGCCTGGTCTTTTCAGCAATGGCCGACTGCGGGATGAAGATGTGCCGGAGGGATTGTACCGCTATGACCTGCGCGGTTCGGACTATGACCCAGGCCAGCCCATTACAGTGGAGAAAACTGTGGTGGTGAACCATGCGGCATCTGTCCTGATGGCCGAAGAACTTGACCTTGGCGCGGAGGGGCGGCTGGAACTTGGCGAGGAAGGACTGAACTTCACAGGCGCAGAGTTGACCGTGCGAGTGTTCATGGAGGAACAGCAGCAGAAAAACAATGCACTGATCCACAGCGATTCCTACCATATCGCAGTGGAGGGGCATATCGGCACATGGTACGCTATTGATGAAACGGAAATTGGCGGCGAAAAGTTCTTCCTGCTGGAGCATGAGGAACACGGCGATATGGCGGCCTGTGTTGCAGTCAATGAGCAGGGCAAGCTGGTGGCAGAGGATTTGTGGAACGGCTTCGATGAAGATTTTCAGGAGGCCGTGCAGAAATATCTCTCTGAAAAATGGAATATGCCGAAAAAAGAAGATGTGGTATCGGAGATTATTGAAAAGGCTGCGCCTGTGCTGGACAACAGCGCACAGGACTATTCGGATGTGCCTGTCTACTATGAGCCGTTCAGCTATGCCAAAGAAAATGACGAGGTGGATTTATACCGCACATCCTATCGGCTGAACAGTGAGTGCAAGCAGGCAATCCATGAAGCGATTGCGGACAATTATGACGGAATGTACCTTGGCGATGGTGCAGTCGATCAGGTGGTGCGGCAGTACGGCATGGAGCGTGTGGGCTACATTCTGGCGAACACTCTGCATCATAAAAGTTACGATGGCCGCTTTTCTCCCGGCAATAAGGAATGGGCAGAGCAGGTCAGCACCCCGGAGCATAATGCAGACCGCATGACCTTCCGCACAGACTGGGTGGTTGACAGCCACCCGGCTATTCTGGATGGCTTTGTAACGATGTTCCGGGAAGAACTGGATGCGCAGAAAGAACAGGAACAGCCTTTCGTAAAGCAGTTCTATGTGGTCGAGAATTTGCAGGCCGCACCTTTGAGGATTGAGCGATTCGGAAATCTGGACGATGCAATGTCGCAGTATCAGGCACTTCCGAACCATTACATGAAAGCCTTGGGTGTGGAGAAGAATCCTGATCCTCTGCCTGGTTCGCTGGATATTTTGCAGTGCAGGAACGGCATTGATACCATTGTGGAGGACTACAAAACGGTTCCGGGCTGGGATAACCCGTATATCCAGAATCATGTTGTGCAACCGTTGCAGGGGGCTTTGGCTGCGCAGGATGTGGAACTGGCCTACGAATTGCCGGATGCCTATTTCCACATCCAGACCTGTGACGATGGCTTTGACTATACCTTATATAATAAGGACTTCACGGAGCGGGATGGCGGCATTCTCGAAATGGACGGAGATGAGCCTGTGCAGGAGGCTATGACGGAGCTGCTGGCAGAGTTCGGCTGCGATGTGGCAGAGGGTAAAGTCATGGACGCGGCAGAACTGCGGGAACAGGCTGATACGGTGGTGGAACAGCAGGCAGAAGTTTTGAAAGAAAAACTCGCTGCAGAAAGACCTGCGCCGGAAGAAACGCTCAGCTTTTATGTTGCGGAGTGTTTGGAGTTTACGTTTGCGGGAGAGTTCCACGACCATCTGACGATGGAAGAAGCCTTGGAAGCCTACGACAAGATTCCGTCTGAGCGGATGAACGCCGACAAGTGCATTGGATTCTGCATCGAGGAAGATGGTGGCTTTGTTGGAATGTATGAGCTGGTCGTGAACGATAAAGTGCAGCGCGAAAACATCAATTCCATCAACTACTTCAGGGATGATAAGCTGGTGCAGCAGGCAATCTCCGATATGGAAAAACTGATGGCAGCGCGGCAGCAGAGTAAGGAGCAGGAACGCAGCAGTACGAAAAAGTCTGTTCTGGATGCCTTGCGCAGTCTGAAAGCCAAGAAACAGGAGCAGCCTGCACAGGAACAGGATAAGCCGAAGAAAGCGAAAAAGAAAGGAATGGAGTTATGAATAATGTGCGCTTTAATGAACTGGAATTGATGCTGATGGCAATGTTTGAGCAGCCGACGCTCAAAGATACAATTCAGGTGTTGACGGAAGTCCAGCCGCTTGTGGCAGAGGATGCAGAGATGGCTGCGCTTGTCCAGCAGACGATCCTGAAGATGCAGCAGTTGAACGAGCAGCAGTTCAAGGGGCTGGAACTGGAATGGCATAGGCCAGAGGAGGCGGAAGGAGAAAACGTAAAATGATAAACCAGTATAGAGTTTTCCAAATCAAAGAGGTACATCATCAGCATTGGGCAAAATCCTATGCACAGCAGGTAGAGGACGGCTTTTTGATTCATCATCAGAATTACCAGAGTGCATATAAAGGAAAGCCTGCCCCCAGCGATACGCCGATGACAGCCCGGAAGCGGCTGGAAGAAAAGCGGCCAAACACATTTATTGGTCGTTCCTTTGGTGTTGGCGATGTGATCGTATGGGATGAAGAAAAGGAACGTAAGTTTTTCTACGTCGATAAAGAGGAACTGGTAGAGTTCGGTGGCTTTATGGATGCTGATGCAGCCGGAAATACTGTTGTCTACATGGTTCCCAATTATCAGATTGATGGAAAGACTGGGACATGGCTTCCGTATGATAGCGAAGTTGTCGAGGGCGTTTGCTTTTTTATGATGCGTAATGAGCAGCGCAAAGATACTGTTTCACCAATCGTGGTAGACAGCAAAGGTGTATTTGTGACGGATGCACCGAACGGCTTTGAAAATGTTCGTGCGGTTCTTGCGGAATATGTTCATCGTGCTGAAAAAAAGCAGCAGGATATGACCGAACATGAGAAATGCTTGACAAATGGAACGTATGAACGTGCGCGGGAATCCGGCACAGAGCAGAATTACGACATGATAGATGGTTGCGTGAATAATGTGCCGAAAAAGCCACGGCGCATTGGTGGCAGATGGTCGGTGCTGGATCGGCTGCATATCAAGCAAGCAGAGCGAAAACAGAAAGAGCAGACTCAGCAGCAACAGCAGGAGCGAAGTCGTAGAAATTAAAAATCCGTTATGATGTAGAGTGGTGGTTCCCCTAAAAGGAACTGCCACTCTTTTTTATTGAAAGGTCTTGCTATTTGTAAAATGGTTGTACATAATAGAAAAAATAAGGAAATGGGGGAAACCAAGGTGCAGGGCTGCGAAGAAAAAGAAAAAGTTCTTCTGCTATGGGAACGGGCATTAACGCTGTTTTATGAGAACGATACAGAATTATTTGTTACGGGGGCGCAGGAAAGAACGATTGCCGGCAAAATCGCAATGCACATGGATAAAATCTATCGAGAAATCTTCCCGATGCCAGAATTGGTGATTGATATTGAATATAATCGCATGGACACTGGCATAAAACCTAAATATCCGGGAAGTGAAGATAAAAAGAAAAGATGGACGGCACCAGATATTGTTTTACATAAAAGAAGAAGTATCAACTATAACATTTTTTGCTGTGAGATGAAGAAAGCATCTAAACCGGGACAGGGCGATGCGCGCAAAGTAAAAAGACTTGTACGCCATATAAACTACCATTTTGGGATTGACCTGTATAAAATAAATAGAACCGAGGCAAGGTTTACACTGTATTATCTGAGAACTGGCTACAAGCAATGCCAAAAAGAAGAATACTTTTTCAACCGTAAAACCAATCAAATTGAGCCATTGAAAGTATAGAAACAAAAGAGAGCAGGTACAAGACTTCATGGAAGAAAGGTCTTGTACCTGCTTTTCCGTTTGTATCAAATAGATTGTTCGTAGCTGCGCTTTGGCTGGGTACGGCTGTGCTGCTGCGTGTGTTCCGTTTCAAGAATCATATCAACATTCCTGCAAGCGGTTTGCAGTTCGTGGTAGTAATCTTTGAAATAGATGTAGCTTTCGTATTGTGCGGTTCGAGCAGAAAGCAACTTTTCCTTTTCTGCTCGTAAATTTTTCATCGTGGGAATTGTGCCATTCGTGGAATTGCGTTTCAAGAATTGAACGGCTTCTTCGTATCTGGCAATTTCATCCTGATGTGCAGAACGGTACATCTTCTTGTTGCCCGCCTGCAAAAATTCTTTGTATGTAGCCTTTGTGGAAAGATACTGCCCCAGATAGTGAATCTTCTCATTCAGCAGCTTTAAGTCGGCATCGGTAGATTTGGCGGTGTTGCGGGCATCTGACATTTTGGCAGATAATTCATCGCGCGCTTTTTTCAAATCATCGTAGCTGTCGTAGCCGTGCTGCTGTACATAGACGATGGTATTTGCCATCTGCTGCAAATTGGAAATTTTGACTTTCTGAGCATAGGCGCGACTTTGCTGGGCTTTTACGCAGTCCTGCAAATTCACTACCAGACGAAGATTGGACTTGATATAGAGAACGGCAATGGGGTCAGCAACACTCCATTGCTGTTTTTCTTTTGCAGCGGTGATCGCGTTACTTTCAAAAAGCGTCAGAAGATGTTCACGGTCAAAACTGGTTCCCAGCGTTCTGGCAGAGATGTGTTTTTCTCTGTCCGGGAGAAGGTAACTAAATCGACCACGGTGGTCTTTTACCAAAATGTTAGATTCGGTTTGGAGCAGGCGGCAGAATTCTTCAAAAGATTTTGCTTTCTTCGCCGCAGCAGTAATGGCATCGCGCAGCTTATCTTTCTCCGTTTGAAATTTGGTTTTCATGGGAGTGAAACCCTCTGTAATAAGCTCAGCGTTCAACTTGTCCAGATTGATCTGCCCGCGCTGTTTAGCATAATACTCCTGCTGTGTAATTTTGTTGACAGACGGGGAAAGCAAATCGACCTGATTGAGATTTTCCCTCAAGCAGATATTCATAAGAGATTGCTGTAAATGCTTTAGGTAATCTTTTGTCAGATGGTGTTTGTAGCCCGCCTTACAGTCGATGAGCCGTTCCATAAAGGGCTGCTGCGGAACATCCAGCTTTCGCAGACTATTGATTACGATATGCACATGGATATTGCCGCTGCCGTTGTGACCGTCCAGGTGGGTGCAGACCAACGCCTGATGCCCCGGAAAGTTGGCTTTTACATATTCCATGCCGATGGCCTGCGCCTGTTCACCAGTCAGTCCACACTCGTCTTTGTCGGCAGGATCGAAGCTGATGAGGTAGTGGTGCGTCTTGATTTCATTGTAATTTTGATTCTTGTGGTACTGCGCATTAAGCATTTCGCACTCCACATCAAAAAGTTCCGGCTCACAGTTTATGCCCTCCAGAAGAATATCTCGGCGGAGTACCCAGTTCCCGTTTGCATCCAGCAGGGGTTTCTTCAGAACTTCGTCATGCTCATATTTCAAATAGTCGAGTGCCGCGCCATAGTCTGCACTTTTACCCGCGACGTGTTTTAAGATTGCCACGATAATCACCTGCCAGTCCTGCAATTTCTTTCCGCATAGCGCGAAGGTCGGTCATGCAACGATTGATTTCTTCCAGCATGGCACGAGATTGGATGCCGCCGCTGTTGAAAAAGGCTGCAATTTGGTTCAGGTTATTTCCGATATGGGAAAGCTGTCTTGCAAAATCTCGCAGTTCTGCAATGTCGGCAACGATGTTGTAATGAATGTGAAGTTTTTCGGTTATGGCCTGTTTCCTTACATAAACGGCAACGGGATAGCCAGCCTGTTCAGCAGAACATGAAACCAGTGCGTACTCCACATCGGTAAAACGAACCATTACATTCTTAGTCCGTCTGATACTTTCGTCTTTTTTTGGCCGAGCCATAGTGTGATCCTCCTGCATTTTATAGTTGCGAAGCAATTCCCGATAAGCCGTAGGCGTTCGGTTGCGAACACATTCATGTGGAGCCAGATAGCCAAAATCCGAGATTTTGTGCGTACCGTGGGAATGGGGAACGGAATCCCCATCAAGATTGCCAAGAACGAAAAATCACGAAAGTGAGTCTTGAGTTACCATAGGCGAATCTTGCTCTAAGACAGAAAAAGACCTGCCTTTTACCGTATGCCGCAGACCTATCAAAAGAAGTCCTTCTATAAATAGGAATCCGCAGCCCCGATTTGGAATACACTTTTCAAATTTTTTTGAAATTTTTTCAAAAATTGTATTCCAAAATGCCCTTCTGGATTCCTATTAGTAAAGGGAGGATTGATTTCATGAAGCAGAAAGAGCGTTTTGATGAAAAGCCTAAACAGGAACATACGGAGCCTGTGCATCACAGAAAAGCCATCATCAAGGGCATCACCGTATATGAATCGTTCCGGCCAGAGGGCAGCGAACTGTGGGATTGCCTGCTGCAGAGTATGGGAAAGCACTGAAAAAGAAATTTTGAAAAATGTGCGCAGCAGCTTGATTTTAGTGTCACAGCTTGGTAAAATACAGACGGGTTAAGTGAATAGTGCAATCAAAAGCCATTAACTTTCTGGATTTTACCATGCAATTTGCGTGGAGACAGGAGGTTTAATGGCTTTGTTTTTTTACAAGGAAAAGAATAAAGACATACGGGCAGCGGCCTATCTGAGATTGTCCATCGAGGATGGTGACAAGGCCGAGAGCAACAGCATCGGCAGTCAGAGAGAACTGATTCGGGATTTTGCAGCAGAACGGCCAGGACTGCATTTGGTCGAAGAATACGCTGACGATGGCTATACGGGAACCAACTTTGAACGTCCGGGCTTTAAGCGGATGATGGAGGATATTAAATCCGGCAAAATCAACTGCATCATCGTCAAGGATTATTGTGCGATAATAGGACTAAATCAGAAAGACCTTGAAAATCAAGG
>ENA-UOJV01002517-UOJV01002517.1-human-gut-metagenome-genome-assembly--contig:-C82-NODE-2517-length-14640-cov-11.845183_pt1 | contig 14640 bp, 14 predicted proteins | sample MGYA00242356_ERZ723903 | MGnify/ENA metagenome assembly ERZ723903
AGAAGAGGCTTATGACTCCGAAGAAGTAAGTATCCAGCCGGACGAGGGCTTGCAACCGCCTCGTCCGGCTGGTTTTATTTTGTCCGGTATCTACTGGTAGTTTATTCAAGTTTTACGCAGCTCCGTTAAATCCGGTTCTTGCATTTTCATTCCCCTATGGTATACTGGCAAAAAAAGGGAGGTGCATTTTATGCAGTTGGCTTTTTCCTGGTGGCAGCTCTTTGACGTCCTTTTGAGTATTTTATGGCTGATTTCCGGCGTCCGTGACTTTATGGGCAAAGACCCTCTGATTCGTCTCCCCTTCAACCAGTACGAACGGGACCCGGAATATCGTGCCTTCTGGCAGAAGAAAAACGGCGTGTTTTACATGCTCAACAGCATCGCCTTTCTGATCTTAACCTTCACACCTGTTACATCTCTGATCTACCGCATCATCTTCGGCATCGCCATCGTGGGAGATCTTCTCTATCTGGTTGCCTACGAGGCTTGGGAGCACAGCGCAGACTGACCCGCCGGGAAAGGAGTGTGCCATGAACCTGCATCTTTCCGACTGGGAGTGGCTGCGAGTCGTCACCTCTTTGCTGTTCATCTGGCGCGGCATCCAGGATCTGCGTGATCGCAGCGGAACAGCCTGGAAAACCGAGGACGAGCGCAAAAACTTCCGCAAATTTTCCGGTGTGACTCTGATCCTCGGCGGTGCAGCCTTTCTGTTCAATACGATTTTGCCGGACATCGAACCGTGGAATATCATTCTGCTGGTAGCGGCATATCTGGCCTGCATCGGTTTTGTCATCTCCAACCTGTGCTACCACGGCAGCCGGGACGACAAGGATAAAAAATAGCTTCCGCCTCTTGCGCTCCCTTTCTCATCCTGCTACAATGAGAAAAAACGCAGGAGGTATTTTGTTATGGTCAAGCATATCATTCTGTGGCAGCTGAAGGACGAGCTGTCCGACGCCGAAAAGGCCGCTGTGAAGGCCGGCATCAAGGAAGGCCTGGAGGGCCTTGTGGGCAAGGTGCCCGGCCTGCTGGAAGTGCATGTGAACATCAACGGCCTGCCCACTTCCAACGCTGACGTGATGCTGGACACCACGCTGGAGAGCTTTGAGGCCCTGAAGGGCTACGCCGTGCATCCCGCCCATGTGGCCGTGGCCGACGGCAAGGTGCGCCCCTACGCCAAGACCCGGGTGTGCCTGGATTACGAGGTTTGATCTGACCACTATCCTGACCACTATAATAAACAGGAGGTCCTGCATTGCAGGACCTCCTGTTTATTACTGAAGCAGCGGAATAACTTTTTTCCGAAGCACTTCGATGTCAGCTTCTGTGCGGATTTCATCCAGATTTTTCAAAAAAGTCAACTCATCCGCCAAAAAATCATAGAAATAGAACGCCGTCGTATCAATTACCAGCATTGTGTTCTGCCAGACCTTCTCCTGCGTCAGAGTCCGTTCTCCTTTTTGCAGGACCACCCTTTCCGCATGACAGTATTTTTTCAGTTGGTCGTGCAGATGCGGCTCGGCATGAACATTCAGCTTCACTTCCACAAAACACCACTTGCCGCCAAGTTTTATAGCGTTATCCGCAAAGCCCGTTCTTTTCCCCTGCTGGTAACACTCACACTCTGCATAAAACGTTTTTTGCTGACCCAGTACCTTCAAAAAATAGTCCACATAGAATCGCCGGAACTGAATTTCCAGCGCAAATAGCCTGCGGTATTCCTGCGTAACATCCAGCCAGTTTTCCGGGTTGATTTTTTGCAGCGGCAGCGGAATCGCCCTGCTCTTTTTCAAATAGTCCGGTATCTCATTCTTTGAGCAGATGATCTTCTTTAGCCGATCGAAGTCACTTCCAAAGACCGGTGTAATGGCACCTCGCGTTGAAACCGGAAGAAAATCTGAAAATTCCAAAATATCGATTGGCTGCTGTAAAACGAAAATTCTATCAATAGGTGCATAGAAACGGCTTGCCCAATGAAGAACCTCGTCCCCTTCCTGGGAATCATATTCTGCTCGTCCAGAAACACGTCCTATTGCAAAAATTTTTCCGCCATACGACTTATAAAGTTTCCGTGCACGTTGCAACGATTTCCAAAGCCACTGATAATCTTCCTCTGAATATTCTATTTTTGCACACTTTAGTTTTGTCTCCAGCATGGTGATTTTTTGGATTGCTGTTTTCGCATGGAAGAAAAATACGATATCTCCTTCGACAGCCCATTTCGGAGCCGTCCATCCTGTTTCGTCTACATTCAAAATTTCCTCTACATTGAACCAGTCCGCAAATCGTTCTAGTTCTTCCAGTGTTATCGGAAAGCTAATATTATCAATAAATGCCTGTACATTCATTTTTCATCCTCCCCCAACACCTATTCTAGCGGTTCCACAGGAAATTTACAAGCCAGAGTTGACAAACCCGCTTTTTTTGCGTATTATAAACATAATAATGGCATTGGCTGAGAAGAGAAGAGTACGCATCGTCTGCGCCTGACAGAAAGCCCGAGGGATGGAAGCGGGCAGGCCGCGCGGTGCGGAACATGGTCTCGGAGCCTGCACGGGTGAACAGTGAGCCCGTGACGGTGTGGCGTCCGTTAGCGCGCCGGGCTGGTTTTTACGCCAGCACAAGGTCTTGCCCGCAAGGGCAGGGCGAAGCAAGGTGGTACCACGAAAGTGCAGCGCTCTCGTCCTTGTCCGGTCAAAACCGGCAGGGCGGGAGCGTTTTTCGTTGCAATGCCAAAAGGAAAGGAAGAATTACCCCTATGAGTGAACACAAGACATTCTACATCACGACCCCCATCTATTACCCCAGCGACAAGCTGCACATCGGCCACAGCTATACCACCGTGGCCTGCGACGCACTGGCCCGCTTCAAGCGCATGCAGGGCTACGACGTCATGTTCCTGACCGGCACCGACGAGCACGGTCAGAAGATCCAGGACAAGGCCGCCGATGCCGGCGTGACCCCCAAGGAGTATGTGGACAAGATCGTGGCCACCGTCAAGGATCTGTGGAAGCTGCTGGACGTCAGCTACGACCGCTTCATCCGCACCACCGACGACTACCACATGGAGTCCTGCCAGAAGATCTTCACCCAGCTGTATGAGCAGGGCGATATCTACAAGGGCGAGTACACCGGCCACTACTGCAAGCCCTGCGAGAGCTTCTGGACCGACAGCCAGCTGGTGGACGGCAAGTGCCCCGACTGCGGTCGCGAGGTGTACGACGCCCACGAGGAAGCCTACTTCTTCAAGACCAGCAAGTACGCCGATCGCCTGCTGAAGCTCTACGAGGAAAACCCCCAGTTCATCCAGCCGGAGAGCCGCAAGAACGAGATGATTGCCTTCATCAAGCAGGGCCTGCAGGACACCTGTGTGTCCCGTACCTCGGTCAAGTGGGGCATCCCTGTCCCCTTCGACCCCAAGCACACCATGTATGTGTGGGTGGACGCCCTGAGCAACTATATTTCTGCCCTGGGTTACGGCAACGAGACCTACCACGATTACGACAAGTTCTGGCCGGCCGACCTGCACATGGTGGGCAAGGAGATCCTGCGCTTCCACACCATTCTGTGGCCCGCCATGCTGATGGCTCTGGACCTGCCGCTGCCCAAGCGGGTGTTCGGCCACGGCTGGCTGCTGATGAACGGCGGCAAGATGTCCAAGTCCGTGGGCAACGTCGTGGACCCCGTCATCCTGTGCGACCGCTACGGCGTGGATGCCATCCGCTACTTCCTGCTGCGTGAGATCCCCTTCGGCAACGACGGCATGTTCACCAACGAGGCCTTGATCAACCGCATCAACAGCGACCTGGCCAACGACCTGGGCAACCTGCTCAGCCGCACGGTCGCCATGTGCGAGAAGTACTTTGGCGGCACTGTGCACAATGTGCCCGGCACCGAGGCCATCGACACTGAGCTGGAGACCATGATCAACGAGCTGACCGGCAAGGTCACCGCCGACATGGACAAGCTGACCATCCCGCAGGCTCTGGTGGAGATCTTTACAGTCATCCAGCGCGCCAACAAGTACATCGACGAAACTGCTCCCTGGGCACTGGCCAAGGACGAAGCCAACAAGACCCGTCTGGAGAGCGTGCTGTACCACCTGTGCGAGGCTCTGCGCGTGAGCGGCATCCTGCTGAACGCTTACCTGCCCTCCACCGCACCCAAGATGATGGATCAGCTGGGTCTGGATGCCTCCGCGCTGGATCTGAGCAAGACCGTTTACGGCGCACAGGAGACCTACACCGTGCACAAGGGCGATGCCCTGTTCCCCCGCATCGACGTGGCCAAGGAGATCGCCCACCTGAAGGAAGAGGACGAGAAGCGCAAGGCTGCTGCCGAGGCCGCCAACAAGGCAAAGGCCGAGGCCGAGAAGAAGGCCGCTGCCCCCGCCGAGGAGAACGGTGTGGACTTCACCCACGAGGAAGAGATCGACTTTGACACCTTCTGCAAAGTGGAGCTGCGCGTGGCCGAAGTGCGCGCCTGCGAGAACCTGAAGGAGAGCAAGAAGCTGCTGCACCTGACCGTGTTTGACGGCGAGCGCGAGCGCTGCATCCTGTCCGGCATCGCCAAGTGGTTCAAGCCGGAGGACCTGATCGGCAAGAAGATCGGCATTGTGTGCAACCTGGCACCCCGCCCGATGATGAAGGGCAAATACGTCAGCGAGGGCATGATCTTTGCTGCCGACACCGCCGACGGCGGCTGCTCCATTGCTTTCTACGGCGACGACACCCCGGTCGGCAGCCGCATCCACTAAGTCATGGAGAAAACGACGCTTTCCCGTTCGGAAAAGCTGGACCGGATCTTCGGCACGCCGGTATATGCCGTGCTGCTGGCCATTTTCTGCAATGTACTGTGGGGTTCGGCGTTCCCCTTTATCAAGCTGGGCTACCGCCTGTTTTCCATTGATTCCGGCAACACCGCCTCCATCTTCTGCTTTGCAGGGGTGCGGTTCATGCTGGGCAGCTTTTTGGTGCTGCTGGGCAGTGTCCTGCTGCAGAACCGGGTGCCCCGGTTCCCCCGGGGAAAGGTGGCAGCAGAGTGCTGTGCACTGGGTCTGTGGCAGACCACCCTCCAGTATGCCTTTTACTACATGGCAGTGGCTCTGCTCACCGGTGCCTTTGGGGGCATCCTGAACAGCACCCAGAGCTTTCTGGGCGTCATCTTTGCCCACTTTCTGTATGGCAAAAACGACCGCATGACCCCTGCCAAGCTGCTGGGCTGTGTGCTGGGTTTTGCCGGGGTGCTCATCGGCACCCTCGGCAACCACGGCAGCGGCAGCAGCTGGGGCATCTTCTGCATGCTGCTGGCCACGGTCATCTTTACCCTGTCCGGCCCGTGGAACAAGGCCGTGACCAAAAAGGCCGACAGCTTTGCGGTCTGCTTTATCAACCTGTTTGTGGGCGGCGCAGCCCTGTTTGTGCTGGGCACTGCGCTGGGCGGACATCTGGGCAGTGTGAACCCGCTGGGCATCCTGGTGCTGCTGTATCTGGCCTTCATCTGCGGAGCCGGCTATGTGCTGTGGGCCCTGCTGATGAAAAACAACCCTGTGAGCCGCATTGCCATCTTTGGCTTTGTGAACCCTGTAGTCAACGTGCTGCTGAGTGCTGTGCTCAACGGCGAGCCCCTGTTCCGCTGGCAGTATCTGGCGGCGCTGGTGTTCGTGTGTGTGGGCATCTGGCTGGTGAACAAGGCACCCGCCCAAAAGGAGAAGGTATGACCGGCCCGATTTTTGACACCCATGCTCATTACAGCGCCCGCGCCTTTGACGCCGACCGCTTTGCCCTGCTGGACAGTCTGCCCGCAAAGGGCGTGGTAGGCGTGTGCGAGCAGGCCACCCACTCCGGGGACGCCCCCCGGGTGCTGGAGCTGGCCCACCGCTACCCCTGGGTGGTGGCGGCCATTGGCATCCATCCGGAAAGCCTGCTGCCTGCCGCCGACTGCGGCGAAGATGGCCCTGCCCCCACGGTGTCGGTATACGGCGGCGATTGGCCGGCCGAGATGCGCGCCCTTGCCCCCTGCTACGAGGACCCCAAGGTGGTGGCCGTGGGCGAATGCGGGCTGGACTACCATTGGCCCGTGCCCAAGGACGCCCAGCTGGCCCTGTTTGAAGCTGAGATCCGTCTGGCGCTGGAACTGGACAAGCCCATTATCGTGCACGACCGGCAGGCCCACGCGGATGTCTATGCCCTGCTGAAAAAGTACCGGCCCAAGGGCATCGTGCACTGCTATTCCGGCAGTGCCGAGGATGCGCTGTGGCTGGCACAGCAGGGTCTGTACATTGGCTTTGGCGGTGCCTGCACCTTCCAGGGAGCCAAGCGAGCGGCAAAAGCCATTGCCGCCCTTCCGCTGGAAGCCATCGTGCTGGAGACGGACTGCCCCTATATGGCCCCGGAGCCGGTGCGCGGCACTCGCTGCGACAGCAGCCTCATCCGCTATGTGGGCGAGTACATCGCCCAGCTGAAGGGCATTTCTGCAGAGGAAGTGTTCCGCACCACGGCCGAGAACGCCCGCCGGGTGTACGGCCTGTAATATTTCCCCACAAGATACAGGGTCTGTGCCCTGTTTCTGGATAAATCAAGCTTTAGAATCCATACTGTTATAAGGAGATTTCTATCATGAAAGCACGCATTCCCAAACACCGCGAGTTCATCATCAACTTCCCCGACAGCATCGACAACGCCAAGGCCAACGAGGGCTGGGCAAAGCTGCAGCAGATCGTGGAGGACTACAAGAAGGCCCACAACGGCGCTTCCGTCTACGCCCCCACCTTCATCGAGGACTGCGAGCCCGAGGTCAAGAAGCTGCAGGAAGAGTACGGCTTCGAGTACACCGTCGAGTACGTTCAGTAATTTTTGACTAAAAAGCTCCCCTCTGTGCAATGCACGGAGGGGAGCTTTTTTGCGTTGTTTTGGAAAGACCGTCTTTTACTGTTCCACCTTGCTCAGCAGAATGCGGTCGTTGTCCAGCGTCTTGCCGGCGTTCTCGCGGAACTTTTCCAGCAGGTCGTCCACGGTCATCCGGCTGCGCTCTTCGCCCTGCACGTCGAACACGATGCGGCCCACATCCATCATCAGGGTGCGGTTGCCCAGCTCCAGCGCCTGATGCATGTTGTGAGTGACCATCAGGCAGGTGATCTTCTTTTCCGCCACGATGCTCTTGGTCAGCTCCAGCACCTTTTCCGCCGTGGCGGGGTCCAGAGCGGCGGTGTGCTCGTCCAGCAGCAACAGCTTGGGGGTGACCAGCGTGGCCATGAGCAACGTCAGCGCCTGCCGCTGGCCGCCGGACAGCAGGCCCACCGGCTGTTTCATGCGGTCCTCCAGGCCCATGTCCAGCAGAGAGAGCTTCTCGCGGAACAGTTCTTTATCCTTGCGGGAGATGCGGGAGAAAATGGCGTGGGGCGCGGTGCCTGCACGCAGGTAGGCCAGCGCAAGGTTTTCCTCAATGGTCATATTGGGGGCTGTGCCTTTGAGGGGATCCTGGAACAGGTGGCCGATGACCTTGCTGCGCTGGTGCTCCGGCTCAAAGGTGATGTCCTGCCCGCCCAGCACAATGCTGCCCTCGTCGGCGATGAACCCGCCGGTGATGGCATTGAACAGGGTGGACTTGCCCGCGCCGTTGGAACCCACGATGGTGGCAAAGTCCCCGGCTTCCATGTGCAGGCTCACTCCGTTCAGAGCCACCTTTTCGTTCACGGTACCGGGGTTGAAGGTCTTATGCAGGTCGTTCAGCTGCAGCATTTCCATCTTACTTTCCCTCCTTCACGGCCGCGGCGCGGCGAGCACGGGCGGCATGTTTGCGCTTTTCAAAGGCAAAATGCTCCCGGATGGCTGGCATCGAAATGGCCACGGCCACAATGATGGCCGACACCAGCTTCATGGCAGCGGCCGGCACATTGAAGCGCAGGGCCACAGCCACGATAAAGCGGTACAGGCAGCTGCCGAACACCACGCCCAGAATGCGGCGCAGCATGGTGCGCTTGCCCACAAGGGTCTCGCCGATGATCAGGGAGGCCAGCGCAATGGTGACCATGCCGGTGCCCACGTTGATGTCGCAGCTCTTCTGGTACTGGGCCAGCAGACCGCCGGACAGCGCACACAGCGCACCGGACACGCACAGGCCCACCGTAATGGTAAAGGCCGGGTTGATGCTGGAGGCCCGCACCATGGCGGTGTTGTCACCGGTGGCCCGGATGGACAGGCCCAGCCGGGTGCCCAGGAAGCCCAGCATGGCGGCGCAGGCCAGGGCGATGATCACCCCCACCAGCACCAGCTTGTACCAGCTGCCCAGAAAGCCCAGCGACTTTTTGGCCAGCGAGAAGATGGTCTCGGTCTTGACCAGCGACATGGTGGAGGAAAAGCCCATGGCCGCCAGATTGATGGTGTACAGGCCGGTGTTGACGATGATACCGGCCATGATGCTTTCCACACCAAGGCGGGTCTGCAAAAACGCAGTGACAAAGCCGGAGCACACGCCCGCCGCCATGGCCGCCGCAAGGGCCAGAATGGGGTGGCCGGTCAGTGCTACCTGACAGGCCACCGCACAGCCCAGGGTAAAGCAGCCGTCGGTGGACAGGTCTGCGATGTTCAGGATGGAATAGCTCAGAAACAGTGCCAACGCCACCAGAGCGTAGATACAGCCAAGCTCCAGCGCGGTCTGGATGACGTTGAGCGAAAAGATACTCGCCAGCATGTGTGTGCTCCTTTAAAATACGGTTATTTTTACACGGCCTCGCCCTCTCCGTCACGGCTCACGCCGTGCCACCTCTCCCAGCGTGAGAGGCCTTGGCATTGCGGTCATGTTCCCGGTTCTGCCAAAGGCTCTCCCTTTGGGAGAGCTGACATTGCGAAGCAATGGCTGAGAGGGCGAAGTTGCTTTTCAGTTCAAGGCATATTTAAGAGAAGTTCTCCGCCGTGGTCACTTCCACGATCTCGGTGCAATAGGGTTTGAAGGCTTCCTTCAGGGCGTCCAGCTTGTCACCCTCAAAGCCCAGGGCGGCGGCGGTCTCGGTGTTGATGGTCACAATGCCGTTGTCAAAGGTCTGGTAGGGCATTTCGGCGGCACTCTTGCCATCGCACAGGATCTCGGCCACCATGTCGGCGGTGGCCTCGCCCAGCTGGACGTAATCCACGCCATAACCCACGAAGGCACCGTTCAGGGCAAAGCTGTCGGCACCGGTGAAGTGCATCACGCCGGCCTCGGTGAAGGTCTCGTAGATGGACAGCTCAGCAGTCATGATGGTGTTGTCGGTGGGGGTGAACACGGCCTTGACCCCGGCAGCCACCAGGGCTTCGGCAGCCATCTGCACCTCGGCGGTGGTGGTGCCGTTCTTTTCAATGTACTGGATGCCCTTTTCGTCGCAGAAAGCCTTGGCATCGGCGATGGCCTGCGTTGAGGCATCCTGACTCAGGTCATACAGCAGACCGATGGTATCAATGCCGGGGTTTGCCGCCACGATCAGGTTCATGATGGCGTCGGTGTTCAGGGCATCGGAGGTGCCGGTCATGTTCTCACCGCCGTCAAAGCCTGCAGCAGCGGGGTCGGTGACGGCGGAGTACACCACCGGGATCTCGGTATCTTCCACAGCGGCCAGCATGGTGGCGGCGGTGGGGGTGGCCACAGCCACGATCACGTCCACGCCATCGGCCACCAGGTCGGCGCCGATCTGGTTCAGGTTGCTCTGGTCGGCCTGCGCGTTGGCGTAGTAATCAGCGTAGTCAAAGGTGACGCCCTTTTCCTTTCCCAGCTCGTCCAGACGGCTCTCCACGGATGCCACGATCTGGTTGAGGGAAGCATGATCCACATAGTTGACGATGCCCACCTTGAAGGTCTCTCCGGCCACGGCGCTGGAAGCGGCCTCGGAGGAAGCGGCTGCACCGGATGCTGTGCCGGCGGTGGAAGACGCTGCGCCGCCGCAGCCGGTCAGAGCCAGCGCGGAAACGGCGGAAGCTGCCATAGCGGCCTTCAGGAAGCTGCGGCGGGAGATCATGTTCATGTTTTTCATAGTGGTTAACTCCTTTCCCGGAGCGGGCGGCATAAAAAAGACCCGCTCCCTTTGCGGGACGGGTCTTTCCAAAATAAAAACGACCCTGTCCCTGTGTGTTATCCACAAGGACAGGATCGGTAAAATACGATTCTGCGGTGCCACCTTGCTTGCCCTGCTGTGAACGCAGAGCCTCTCACGGAGAGCCAACACTCCCCTGCCCTGTAACGGAGGCTTCCGTCCCAAGCTACTGGGGAACATTCCCGTTTGCCCGGCCCTCGGCGGCCCACGAAACTCTGCCCCGCTCTCGCCCGTTTGCACTGTCCGGGCTCACTGCAGATGCGCTGTGCAGGTTCTCTTCCGCCTCATCGGTTTGATTGCATTATACACTTTATCTGCGTAAAGTCAAGAGGCAATGCAAAAATTTTTTTGCAGGTTTCCGGCAAAGTCACACTTTGCTCTTTTTACGCTTGCGCCACACAAAGTATGCCGTGTACACCAGCCATACCGGCAAGGCGGCCAGCGTTCCCGTGCGGCTCAGGGCAAGGCCGTCGGCCTGATACACAAAGTCGATGCTGCTGGTGCCCGCCGGGCACAGCACCGCCATCATGCCGTCATCCACCCGCACAATGTCGGTCTGCTCCCCATTGACATAGGCCGTGAAGCCGTCATCGTAGGGCACCGAGAAGAACACGAGGTTTGCCTTGTCCTGTGTGATCTCGGCATAGAAGCCGGCATTGTTCATCTGGAACATGCTGCACGCCTGGGCGCGGCGGTCGTTGCAGTCCTGCACATAGGCTTCATAGGTCAGCTCGCTCTGCTTTTCCTCCGGCAGTTCGGTGAGGTACTGCCCGTAGGCGGCAGCGTCCTCATCACTGAGCACCAGTGCCCGCATCAGCAGGTTGGCACGGGAGTTCTTGTTTGCCTGCCCGTAGGTCTCCTCGGTCACATAGTAATCGTAGGCAAAGCCCATGGGAACGTAATTTTTATTCTTGTACAGCACAAAACCGTCCAGCTCGTCATAATAGGCCCAGCCGTCGTCGGCCTGGCTCTCAAAATCCGCCTGCTTTTCCGGCGTGGTGATGAGATATTCCACACTCAGCAGGCCCCGCAGGGCATAATTGGAGAGTTCCGGCTCACTGCGCACATCCCGCTTGACGCCCAGGGCCGGGTAAAAGCTGAGGATGCTGGGGGCCGCCGTGCTGCCGAAATATTGCAGGCAGCTCTTGTCCAGCCACATGCCGATGTTGTCGTGGATCTTGTAGGTGTCCACGCGGTAATCGCCTTCCGGCAGATTCTCCTTCAGCAGCAGGGCGTTGTTGTCCTGCTCCACAAGATCGCTGTCGGTGTACCATTGGCCGAACTTGCCGATGCCGATGTGCACCATACTGAACACGCAGGCAAAGGCCACCACCGCCGCCGTCATGCGCTGGGCAAAGCGGCTGTCTGCCCGCCATTTCTGGCAGATCAGACGGTAGAGCAGCAATCCGCCCAGGCCAAAGCCCAGCACCACGAAATACTGGCCGGGGTTCTTGAGCACACCCAGAGACCAGGTGCCGGTGTCGTTGTCCAGCACGGGCACCAGTGCAAAGGCCAGCGTAGCCAGCATGATCCAGCCAAGGCCCCGGGCCGGGGTGTCCAGATCGGTGTTGTGATCTTCCAGCGCATTCACGGTCATCGCCGCGAGGATGAGCACCGGCATATAGTACCAGCGGGCATAGTAGCTGGAGTTGAGAGCGTAGAATGCGCTGTTCAGGATGGGCACCAGCGCGCACACGGCGCACACCGCCACAATGCGCTTTTTGCTGTCGCCATGGCGGGCACGCCAGTAGGCCAGCGCACCTGCCAGACTGCACAGGGGCAGATAGGCCGACATGCTGGTCCACTTGATGACGCCTTCCGACCAGATGGAGGTCAGGTAGGGAGAATCCGGCGGCATCACCCAGCTGAGCAGGATGGCCAGATACTGCTGCACCTTGCCGTAGGTCAGAAAGCCCCATCCGGACGCAAGGTCGATGGTGCGCGGGTTCTGCAGCAGGCTCAGCACCGCCGGGACCAGCAGCAGGCAGCCCATGGCCACACCCAGCAGGCTTTCAAATGCCAGCTGCACAAACCGCTTCACGGTCAGGCGGTAGTCGCCGGTAGTGAGCTTGCACACAAAGTAGATGGCCAGGAACACCACCTGCCCGGCAAAAAAGAAGTAGTTGTTGAGCAGGTTCACCGCCGCCCAGAAGGCAAACAGCCCGTGACGCTTGTTGTACATAGCCTCGTCCAGCGCCCACAGCAGGTACGGGAACAGCGCCACCACATCCACAAAGTGGTTGAAGAACACGTTGTACACCGCAAAGCCGGACAGTGCATACAGGCAGGCACCCAGCACGGCGTAATCCCAGTTCTTGACGTAGCGCTTCAGGTACAGGTACGCACCGCCGCCCGCCACGCCGAACTTGAGCACCAGCAGTGGCACCATCAGGTAGGGCAGCCACCGCTGCGGGAACAGCAGCGAGAACCAGAAGAAGGGCGAGCCGTACAGGTAGAATGAATAGGCGTTCATAGCGCCGCTGCCCAGGTCGGTCGCCCAGGAAAAGGTGTTGTGGGGTGCCCCGGCAAAGGTGCTGTCCGGGTAGCCCGCCCCTTTCAGGAAACCGTTCATATAGCGGTAAAAGCTGATCTGCTGGCTGTTGAAATCGCCTGCATAGTGGAAAAATCCGCCGTCCATGATGTAGAACGGCAGGAAAAAAACGGCTGCGGTGAGCGCACACAGCACCACCGCCCGCCAGAACCGATCCTTTTGCTGTCCGGGCAGGCTCAGCTGCGGGGACATTCCGAATTGTTCCATGGGTTATCCTCTTTCTCCGCCGATGGGCGGAAGATGCTTTTTTATCAGTATACCACGCAGGTCGGCCCGAAAAAAGGACGTTTCTTCACCGCTGCCCCTTGACAAGCGCCTGCCGGGCAGGTATGGTGGAGAAAAAACCTGAGGGAGGAAACATTGCCATGCTGTATCCGTTCAATGCCCTGCTGGCACGCATGAAGTATATCACCCGCTGGAGCCTGATGCACTCCACCCGGGCCGAGTCGCTCAGTGAGCACACCTGCGATACCGCCCTGCTGGCACACACCCTGTGCCTGATCGCGCGGCGGTACACCGGCACCCCCTGCCGCCCCAAAACAGTGGCAGTAGCGGCGCTGTACCACGATGCCCCGGAGATCATCACCGGGGACCTGCCCACGCCGGTCAAGTATCACAGCGCCACCCTGCGCGACGCCTACAAGACCATGGAGCGGGAAAGCGTGGCCAGCATGACGGCCATGCTGCCGGAGGAGCTGGCCGAAGAGGTCGCGCCCTTCCTCACCGGAGAGCTGCTCACGGCAGAGGAAACCAAGCTGCTCAAGGCTGCCGACCGGCTGAGTGCCCTGGTCAAGTGCCTGGAAGAGCAGCGCAGCGGCAACCACGAGTTTGACGCGGCACTGGCCCAGCAGAAAGCCGCGCTGGAAGCCATGCACTGCCCGGAGGCCGACTGGTTCATGGCCCACTGCCTGCCCTGCTACACCCAGAATCTGGATGAGCTGACCCGGCAGGACGGATGATATTTTTTACGGGAACGGCACTTCCCGCACGTCGTCGGGGTCCAGGCCAGCCTTGCGCTGCTCTTCAAAGACAGCGTCGATCAGCTCGTCCAGATCTTCCAGATGGGTCAGGGTGCAGCAGTAGCGCCGCAGGGCGGCAGCGCCCTTCAGTCCCTTCATATAGTGCATGGTCTGGGCACGGGCCTGCGGCATGGCCACAAATTCCCCCTTCTGCTCCACCATCTCTTCCACCTGACGGCGCAGGGCATTCATGCGGGCCTGCAGGTTGGGGGCCTTGGGTTCCGGGGTGCCCTCGATGGCGGCATTCACCCGCTCAAACAGCCACGGGTCGCCCAGCGCAGCACGGGCGATCATCACGCCGTCGCAGCCGGTCTGCTGCATCATGGCCACGGCATCCTCGGCCGAATGGATGTCGCCGTTGCCCAGCACCGGCACATGGATTGCCTGCTTTACCCGGGCAATGATCTCCGGGTCGATGCCCGGGGTGTACATCTGCTCACGGGTGCGGGCGTGTACCGCAATGAGGGCGGCACCTGCCTGCTCGCAGGCCTTTGCGCACTCCACGGCGGTCACATGGTCGGCGTCCCAGCCCTTGCGCATCTTGACTGTGACCGGGCGGCTGGTGTGGGCCACCACCTGCTCCACGATGCGGCCGCAGCGGTCCGGATCCAGCATCAGCTTGCTGCCCGCGCCGCCGGACACGATCTTGGGGGCCGGGCAGCCCATGTTGATGTCCACAAAGTCGAACTCATACTGTTCCATAGCGGCTGTGGCTTCGCCCATGATCTGGGGCACCTCGCCAAAGATCTGCACGCCATAGGGTGCCCCGTTGGGTTCTGCCTTCAGCAGGCTGACGGTCTTGTGGTCGCCGTACACCAGTGCCCGGCTGGACACCATTTCGCTGACCGTAAAGCCTGCGCCGTGCTGCGCCATCAGGCGGCGGCAGGGGGCGTCCGTAAAGCCCGCCATTGGTCCGAATACTGCCCGATGGGGCAGAACGATGTTTCCGATTTTCAAAGGTTCCATAGGTTTCCTCAAATCTGATTGATTTAAAAAGGCTCCTCCAT
>ENA-UOJV01002521-UOJV01002521.1-human-gut-metagenome-genome-assembly--contig:-C82-NODE-2521-length-14611-cov-4.693254_pt1 | contig 14611 bp, 15 predicted proteins | sample MGYA00242356_ERZ723903 | MGnify/ENA metagenome assembly ERZ723903
GATCATCTTCTATCTGGCTTCAACGAATAACTTCCGCTGGCTGCGTCTGGTTGCGTTTATGAATCCGGAATCCGACCCGACGGGTAGCAGCTACCAGATCGTCAATTCAAAGATCACAATCGGTTCAGGCGGGCTGTATGGAAAAGGAGCATGGTCAGAGGGAACGCTGACGCATCTTAACTATGTACCGGAAAACCATACGGATTTTATCTTTTCAGTTGTGGGCGAGACGCTTGGCTTTGTTGGCGCGCTGGTGCTGCTCACGCTTTATGCCTTCGTGATTTATCGCATGCTTCTGCTTGCATTCCACACCAACGATAAATTTGGGCAGCTGATTATTGTCGGCGTGATGGCCATGCTGGTTTTCCATGTGTATGAAAACATTGGCATGTGCATCGGCGTAATGCCGATTACGGGTATTCCGCTTCCGTTTATCAGCTATGGCGGAACAAATCTGGTTGTGAATATGGCAGGCGTGGGCTTAGTGCTCAATGTCACCCAACATAAGAGTTCGATGGATTTAAAGAATAAGGTGGAATAGTTCTGGTTCAAAACCCCTCCGCATAGTGTTTGGCAGAAAAGTGAAGGAGGGAAAAGCGGCATGGACAACGGCGGTAAAAAAGTCGTCATGGCGCAAATGAGGCCGCGCGAGCGGCGGGAGTGGACAAAGGAAAAGCCGCGTAAAAGGCGGCTGAAATGGGATAAGCGGCTGTTGAGAAGGTCTGTGCCTTTAGCGGCCGCTTTTTTCTGCCTTGGAATCGCTGCGGTTGCAACAGCTTTGTTTGGCGACGATGTACAGTCTGTCATGAGTCGTGTGACAGCGGGATTTGAGTACGATGAAACGCTCGGACGGCTGCAATTTGTCAGCAGCGTTTTGCCGGAAAGCACGATGGTCTTTCTGACAGGAAACGATGACGAGCAGACGTGCACGGCAATTTTGCCGGCAGAAGTGATTACAGTGCATGCCTGGAGAAAGGATGAGCCATGGATTGAATACGAAGGAGACGGAGAAATCAGTAGCTGCATGAGCGGTGAAGTGATGAATACCGTGAAAAACCGTCAAAATGAATACACCGTGCGTATTCTGCATGCGGATGGATATGAATCGGTTTACAGCGGGTTAAGCGCTGTACGGGTGGAAGAAGGAGAATATGTTCATGCCGGATCGGCAGTCGGGACAGTGGCGGGCACAGCTGCATTTGAATTGAGGAAAGACGGGTTGTCTGTAATGCCGGTGTTCGCAAATTGAAGCTGAAAGTACAGCCGCTGTTTTTTCTCTATTTTCTGACTATTGCTGTCTTTTCATCCGTATGGGCATGCGGAGCTGCGTTGTTGGCGCTTTTGATTCATGAGGTGGCGCATCTTGCCGTCGGACATAGCATGGGTGAAAGAATCGAAAGCATTGAACTTACACCGTTTGGCGGCATAATCCATTATTCATCCGGCGCAAGCCCACATAAAGGCGTAAAAGGCGTAGCGGTTGCCGCTGCGGGACCGCTGGCCAATTACGCGCTGATTGGATTGATGTCCTTCCCGGAAATGCAGCTTTTTTTGCCTTATTATTTTATCAGACAAGCGATTTTGATGAATGCGGGAATGATGTTCCTCAATCTTCTTCCTGTTTTGCCGCTGGATGGCGGGCGGATTGTGTTTTACATTGGATATTATGTACTTCCGGTTGGGGTACTGACATCGATACTCTCGTTTGGCGGTATGGCGGTTGGTATAATCATGGCGGGACTTTCGCTGTATGGCACGATAGAATTTGGAAAGATCAATTTGTCACTGCTTCTGGTCGGCGGTTATTTGGCGGTTTATGCTTACCGGAATAGAGGAATCATGCTTTCTGAAAATATGTATACGCTTTTACAGGAAAGGCAGGAGAACGGGAAAACCCCAACCGCTGTTCGAGTATACAGGGTAGACGGGAAAACCAAACTTTTGGCGCTAGTCGGCACTTTAGCAAACAATGAGGCAGTCATTTTTCGTGTCGGAAATATCTGGCTGGACGACAGACAGGTTATTTCCGCTTTGCTGCATGATTCCAATATGACGGTTGAGGAAGCGTTGAAGAAAACAAATAACTCTGATGAAAATTATGGGAATGACTTGAAACATACCACGCTGTGCGATACAATAATACATGAAAATGTAGAGAAGTGAGAGGGTTTTACTTTGGACGATATACAGAAAGAGGCTGTTCATCCGCTTGAGGCGATGGGCATCAGCGGGGAAGTTGTACAGGCATTTAACTGGATGGGCTTTCATAATCTGACGGCGATTCAGGAAAAGTGCATTCCGCTGATGATGGATGGACATGATATCATCGCTATTGCACCGACGGGAACAGGCAAAACGCTTGGATTTGGCATACCCATGCTGGAGTATGTTAATTTGGATGACAGCAGCGTACAGGAAGTTGTGCTTGCGCCTACGCGCGAGTTGGCGCAGCAGATAGCCGATGAGTTGACTAATCTGGCGCATTTTATCAAAGGGGTGAAAATTGCTGTCATTTATGGCGGTCAGCCGTTTGGAAAGCAAATGAGCGCGCTGAATCGCAAACCGCAAGTGCTGGTGGCAACACCGGGACGTCTGCTTGACCATATGCAGCGCGGCAATATTCGCCTCGGAACGGTGCATACGATGGTGCTCGACGAAGCGGATGAGATGTTGAAGATGGGCTTTGTGCAGGATGTTGAAAAAATCATCGAGAGCGCCGATCCGAATCGTCAGCTGGTGATGTTCAGCGCGACGACCAATCAGGATGTATTGACGGTTTCGTGGAAATACCAGCATGACCCGATTGAAATTGTTGTTCAGGCTCAGGCGGAGAATAAACCGAATATCACACAGTATATTGTAGAGTCCGATCAGAAGCAGAAATACGAGCATTTGCTGTATTTGCTGGACTCGGATCAGTATAAACGCGTGATGATCTTCTGCAACACAAAAGATATGACGGCGCGCCTTTGCGAACGGCTGAAAAAAGCTGGATACAATGCCGAATGCCTGCATGGCGACGTGCGCCAATCTCTGCGAGACAAGGTAATGTCCGGATTCAGGAAGGGTGAATTTGAAATCCTTGTGGCGACGGATGTTGCGGCGCGCGGCATTGACGTAGACGACGTAGAAGCGGTGTTCAACTATGATCTGCCGGATAAGCAGGAGTTTTATGTTCATCGGATCGGACGAACGGGGCGCGCAAAACGCGCGGGCGTGAGCTTTTCTTTTGTCAGTTTCAGAGACAGTATTCGTATGGATGAAATTCTTAAGTATATTGACAGCAAGCCGATTTCGCTTGTTTTTGATGAATTTGGAACACTCTGCTATAAGGAAAGTGGGGAACCGTTTCTCGAAAACGCATAAACGATTGGCATCAGCGGTAAAAGGAAAAGCCGCTGATGCCGCTTTTTCTGAGTACTGAAAGAAACTCTCCTTCGGAAATGGGCGATGAGAGCAGGAGGAGAAGCCTGGTATTTTTTCCATCAATACGACGAATTTGCGGCAGGTTTTCCAGCAGGGCGCGTGCACGCTCGCACGTTTCGGCACAACCGTAAAGCTGAAGAAACAGACTGAACGCCATATTTTCATCTCCAAACTACGATAAAATTTCGGGGAAACCATTGCATATTGTCTTTTTTTATGATATTCTTATATACAGATATGAGCTTCGGTTTGTATCGTATGACGAAAGCGAGGGTTTTAACCATGGATGATATGGAAAAGATGGAGAATGATAACATCATCGTTCTGACTGATGAAGACGGTATTGATGTGGAATTTGAATTCTGCGCGTCCATCGAATATGAAGGCAACGAATACGTTGTGTTGCTTCCGACCGATGACGACGACGGTGAAGTCGTGATTCTTCAGGTGATGGAAGACGAGGAATCGGACGACGAAGACGAAGTGACTTATGTCGGTGTGGATGACGAAGAGGTGCTTCAGAAGGTGTTTGACATCTTTAAGGAGCAGGCCGGCGATGAGTTTGACTTTGACGAATAAGATTTCTGAACCATAAACTAAACAGAAGGGGAGCGCGTCTGTTACAGGCAAGCTCCCCTTTAAAATTTACGAATCAGACTAACGACTTTACCCAGAATCATAACTGTTGGCACGATGATGGGTTCCATGGTATCGTTTTCCGGTTGCAGGCGGATATGGCCGTTTTCTTTGTAAAAGCGTTTGACGGTGGCTTCATCCTCAATCAGCGCGACGACAATTTCACCATTGTTAGCATCCGGCTGCTTATGCACAACGATGTAATCATCGTTCATAATACCAGCCTGAATCATGCTTTCACCACGCACACGAAGGATAAAAACATCCCCGTGTCCGACTATGTCCTCTGGCAATGTCAAAGTCTCTTCCACGTTTTCTTCTGCAAGAATTGGCGTTCCGGCCGCTACACGACCGATGACGGGAATTTCGCGAAGCATCACATTTTCAGCCGGGGGAAGCGAAGAGAAGGAAAGCCCCATTGCACGGGGCTTCATGGCGTCGCGATGAAGAAGCCCCTTTTTTTCAAGGCGTATTAAATGACCGTGCACAGTCGAAGTGGATTTCAGCCCGACAGCTTCACCGATTTCACGAACGGAAGGCGCATATCCGCGCGTTTTGATTTCCTGCTCGATATAAGCCAGAATACGCGTCTGCATGTCGCCACGCTGTTTTTGAACGGTCATTCCGTGCACACAACCTTTCGTTGCAAAACTTTTCATCATTATACCCCATTCGAGTCGGTGAAGGAAAGCGCAGTCAAACGTATGTTCGCATTTTTGCTAAAGATCATGCTTGATCGAAACTTAAATCGGTGATATAATGAACAAACAAGAACGCAAGGGGACAGGAGAATGGAGACAAAACGCTGTGTTTTATATGATCGAGATTGCATAGAGTGCGGAGAGTGCAACATGTGTGACCTTGATCCGAATAAGATTTGCGATAACTGTGGAAAGTGCATCGGGCTGGATCATACCGATAAAAGTCCGGAATACCGGGCGATTAAAGTGGATGGCATCATCGATGAGACGATGGATCCGAACGACTATCTTTACGACGAAGAGACGCTGGATGATCCCGAAGAAGAGGATGATCTTTTCGGCGATGATCTGTTTCCGTTTGTGCGCGGTAATCAAAAATAATAAGTAAAAAAGTCGGATGGATGCGATGATAGACTTCGCAAAACATTCGACTTTTTGTTTTTTTAATGAATCAGATTCATCTTTCAGGGCTTCGGCAAATCAGCATGAACAGGCTCTTCACGCAGAACAGTTTTTTGCGCAGCAATGCGACGGTGATCCTCAGCGATGGCTGCGTAATGTTTGCGTGTTGTGTTGACATCTGAGTGGCCAAGCACATCGGCAACCAGATAAATGTCGCCTGTTTCACGGTACAGATTGGTGCCGAATGTGCTTCTGAGCTTGTGTGGACTGATTTTTTTCTTCAATGGAGCAGCAATGGCAGCATATTTTTTGACCATGTTTTCGACAGCGCGCTGTGTGATGCGCCGACGCTGAATCGAAAGAAAAAAAGCATTTTCATGGCCGGGCAAAGCTTCGACTTCTTTGCGCTCAACCAGATACGCTTTAAGCGCGTCTGCAACTTCATCAGAAAGGTACAAAATGACCTCTTTGCCGCCTTTTCGGGTGACGACAAAGGCATTTTGTTCAAAGTCAAAATCATCAATGTTCAAGCCTACACATTCGCTGATGCGAATGCCCGTTCCAAGAAACAGCGAAAGCATGGCGACATCGCGTTTTTTCGTGATATTATGGTATTTTTGGCAACTCTTGGGCAAAGATTGCCCGCTTTCAGCGACATCCAGAATGCGGGCGACTTCATCCACATCCAGACGGATGATGGCATGCTCGTGAAGCTTGGGCAGCGGAACGAGCGAGGCGGTGTTGCTTTCAATCAACCCTTCGGCAAACAGGTATTTGTAAAACGCTCGCAGCGAGGCGTATTTGCGTTTGATGCCGTATTCGTGATTGGTCATTTCGCGAGAAGCGGTTTCACCATCCTCAAGTGTTTCGTTTTTGACGTAGAGCGTCAGATAGCGCGCATAGCGTTCCAAATCCTGCTTGGTAACCTGACTGATATCTGCCGCAGTGAATTCGGTGACGGGCTTGCCGCTAAATTTGGGCAGTTCGCTGGAGAGATATTGAAAAAAAAGTTTGAGATCATAGGCGTAGCTGAGTCGTGTCAGCACGCTAGTCTGCTGCTCAATAGCCATAAAATAATCCGAGCAGAAATCCGGTAGTTCATGTTGAAGTTCACGCAGGCGTTTCGTTCGGTCGAGTTGAGCCTGTGTATGGTAATCATTGGGCATAAACGTCATTCCTTTACCATAGACTTCGTAAAACCGGGGTTTTGCGAAGTCTTATAAACACTTCCCTATGATGAATCAGAAGCCGATTTTAATTGGAATTTTGTGTTTTAAGCATTGTTACGATGATCGCGTATTTGGCCGGTTGCCAACTCATCACATCGGTTGTTCCATGGATTATCCGCATGGCCTTTTACTTTGATGATTGTAACCTTGTGCGGTTGCATGACGGTCAGCAGCCATTTCCAAAGATCTTGGTTTTCAACGGGTTTTTTAGAGGCAGTTTTCCAACCGTTGCGTTGCCAACCGTCAATCCAGTTCTGCTTAAACGCGTTAACCAGATATGCGGAATCCGAATACAGCGTTACGGCACAAGGCTGCTTGAGCGCCGTAAATCCCTGAACAGCGGCAAAAAGTTCCATGCGATTGTTGGTCGTATCCGGCATAAAACCCGAAATTTCTTTTTTGTGCTCACCAAACATGAGCACGGTTCCCCAGCCGCCGGGGCCTGGATTACCTGAGCAAGCCCCGTCGGTGTACATGATGATCTCTTTCACAAAAACCTCGTCGCTTAAATATAACTTTAGATCTCAAATGGATTTACTTCTTAGACATGCGCATGGTCTTTTCGACTGTCGCGCCAACGGCATCCATCACAGCTGCGCGCATGCCGCCTTTTTCAAGCGCATACATGCCTTCAATCGTTGTGCCGCCTGGCGAGCATACCGCGTCCTTTAATTTGCCAGGATGTTCACCGGTTTCAAGCACCATCCTGGCTGCGCCGACAAGCGTTTGAGCAGCCAGTTCATAAGCCAACGCACGCGGCACACCGTATCGCACGCCTCCGTCAGCCATGGCTTCGATAAAAGCATAGACAAATGCAGGGCCGCAGCCGCTGATGCCGTTTGCGGGCGTATAGACATGGTCTTCGACTACGGCGACTTTGCCAGCCGCAGCGAAAATGCGCTCTGTAAAAGCAAATTCTTCATCTGTGCAGGTACAAAGGCTTGAAATCAGGCTCATGCCCTCGCCTACGGCAAGCGGTGTGTTGGGCATGACACGGACGAAACGCGCCGTTTCCGGAAGCGCGTCTTTGAGCATGTCAAACGTCCATCCGGCGACAATGGAGATGACGAATTTACCGACCAACATGTCGTGAATTTCACGAAGGACACCCGCTGCGTAAACGGGCTTAATGGCCAACAGAATGCAGTCCACTGATTCAGCCAGCGATACGTTATCCTGCATGATGTGAACGCCTTTTTGAGCCAATTCCGTGCTTTTTTCAGGGTGTTTGCGGCTGACATAAAGGCTGTCAGGCTCAAGTGCGTGTTGATTTAAGATGCCGTTTATGATGGCTGAACCCATGTTGCCTGCACCGATAAAACCGAGTTTCATGATTCATGCCTCCCGATTGCAATTCATTTATAAACACAATCTATTGTAGCGAAAAAAGGCGGTTTCGTCAATTCGCAAAACGAACGAATACGCGCTTGATCAACTGAAAAACGCCGCCCGCTTTGCCGGACGACGTTTCAAGAACAGAGTTTTTTACTTATTCAAGTCGCTGCGAATGATGTAGACGACATCATGGGCCATGTCATCGCTGACCAAATCAAAGGAGGAATCGGAAACCAGCTGATTCTTGGTGTTTTCAAATACATCGAGTGCCTTCTGCACATCGCCATTCAGCAGCGGCAACACGTCGGCACTGAGCGTCTGCTTCAGTTCATCCAGACCGTCTGCTAACTGCGTGGTGCCATCGCTCAGCTGAGAAGCGCCATCCGCCAGTTGAGAGCTGCCATTGTGGAGCGCAACAGCCCCCTGTGCAGCTTGGCTCACGCCGTCGGTGTAGCTGCTTAGGCCCGTGACGAACGTGTTGACGGAATCAAGCTGAGTTTTCAGAGAAGTCAGTGCTTCATATCCAGCCTTTGCAGGCGCAATAGCTTCTTCAAGCTGCTTCTGGACAGACTCATCGGCAACATTCTGTTCGACAAGCGCGTCAATTTGCTCTGCAACCGCGGCCTCAACCTGGGCTTGAATTTCCTCGCCGTTCATCAGCTGCTTGACGGCCGCGCTGATTTGCTGAGCCTGTTCATGCGTCACCTGACCGGCAGCGACGGCCTTGCTGTAATCCTCAGCCGTCATGTTCAGGCCGCTCTGCGCCAGAACGCCTTCAAGCACCTGAGCTTGCACAGACTGTGTCACGCTGTCACGCACGACCTTCTCCTGCTTCATGACTTCGGTTTTGACCTGTTCGCGCGCCGCAGCTTGAGCGGTTGCAAGCAGCGTTTCGGGGTCAAGCTGAGCGAGCGCTGTTTGCAACACATCGGCATAGTTTTCGCTTGTCAGTTCCGGCAGTGTGATGCCGACTGTATCCAGACCCACCGCGGCAAGCTGTTGGTTGGCTGTGGCCAGAACTGCATCGAAGAGCTGTGCCGCACCCTGATTCAGTGCATCGTTGTTGGAGACCAGTGTCGTCAGACCGTTTTCGAGTTCAGAAACACCGTCGTCAAGGCTTTTTGCGCCGTCACTCAGAGACTTTGAACCGTCGTTCAGCGCTGCAACGCCGTCATACAGCGAGAACAAAGCAGTCAGACCGTCATGAAGTTTGCCTTCGCCTTCCGGCAGAGCCTTACCGTCACACAGCGCGGTCAGACCGATTTTCAGCTCGTCTACGGTATTACTCAAGCTGCCGATTTTTTCATCTGCTTCATCACAGAACCACTTGAGCGGTTCGGAGGTTGCGAACGTCATCATCCAGCTCAAATCCGCATGGTCAGCAGCTGCCGTCATGGTGAAATGTGTCGGAAGTTCGGCATCTTCGTCCAGACCGGGCACAGCCCAGCCGACCAGAACTTTGTGATTGCCGTCATTCATCACAGAGCCGTTTTCAACGCTGATATCAGACAGGGTGTCTTCATCGATGGGCATGACGCTCAGTGCGAGATACGGCGTATTTTCGGCCATCAGGAAGCTGACGTCCATCGTCACAGTGCCCTGCGCATTTTTGATATCCTCGGCGGTTGCCTCCTTGCCGTCCAACATAAAGGTAACCTTCGGCAAAATGTTCGGACGCTTATCCGATGTGCCCTGATAAATGATGCTGCTCCCGTTCGCCTGCCAGGTCAGCGCTTCACCGTCCAACGTAAATATTTCGTGACCGCCGACATTTTCAATCTCTGAGAGCGTCGAACGATCGGAAAGCACATTCAGTGCATCGCCGTTTTCCAGATGTACATTATCCAGAAGCGTTTGGACCTCGCCGTCATGATTGACAACAACATAAACGCGTTCGTGCTTAGCCGTCTCGGCGCTGGCCGTGCAGCCGGTTGCGACACAAAGCGCTGTCAGCAGCGCTATCGCATGCTTTTTCATAAGGTTTTCATCCTTTCTTTACGAATTGGAAGCTTACGCTTTCTTCTTCATGCCAAATGTTGTGTGAACAATGAAACCGTCGCAGAGCAGAAGCATCGCGGGCAGCAGGAACAACACAACCGCCACAGAACACAGCGCGCCGCGCGCAATCAGGCTGCACATCGAAGAAATAATATCGATGTTGGAGTACAAACCGACGCCGAAGGTTGAGGCGAAAAAGCTGACACCGCTGACCAGAATGGACTGCGCGGAAGCGGCAACCGCTTCACCGACAGCTTCTTTTTTGCTCTTTCCGACGCTTCTGCCCTGCTTGTAGCGCGTCGTCATCAGAATTGCATAATCGACAGTTGCGCCGAGCTGAATGGTCGAAATTAGAATCGGACCGACGAACGGAAGCGTCGTGTCTGTGAAATATGGAATGCACAGGTTTAGCGCGATGGCCAGCTCAATCATAGCGACGAGCAGAATCGGCAGGGAGAACGACTTGAGCACCAACGCAATGATCACGAAGATTGCTGCGATGGAGATAGCGCTGACGACCTTAAAGTCTCGGTCGGTGCAGTTGATCAAATCCTTTGTGCAAGGGGCTTCGCCGATGAGCATGCCGCCTTCATCATACTTTTTAAGGATGGCATTCAGCTCGTCAATCTGTTGGTTGACCGTGTTGGAAGAAATCACATAGGACGAAGAAATCAGCATCATCTGATAGCGCTCACCCTTGAGCAGGTTTGTCACATCGGACGGCAGAATGCTTTCGGGAACATTGCGGCCCAGTAGGCTGTCCAGCGACAACACGTCCTGTACGCCATCTACCTGATTGAATTCTTCCGTCATCGCAATAACGTCTTTCTGCGGTATGTCGGAATCAATCAAAACCAAGTGATTCGTGGATACGTCAAATGTCTCGGAAAGCTTTTCATTTGCCTGAACGGAAAGAAGATCTTCCGGCAGACAGGAACTCATGTCATAGTAAACGTTTACGTGATTGTAGCCGTAGAACGCCGGAATGCACAGCACGACAGCCAATACGCAAAGTACTTTATAATGCTTGACAATAAAGCGGCTGATGTTTGCGACACTCGGCAGGAGCGGTTTATGCGAAGTCTTGGTAATCAGACCATCCATCATGCGGATGACACACGGCAGCAGCGTTATCGTACCCAGCACGCCGAGAATAACGCCTTTGCTCATAACAACGCCGAGGTCACGGCCAAGGGTGAAGCTCATGAAGCAGATGGCAATGAAACCGGCGACAGTCGTCAGGCTGCTGCCGATGATTGAGCTGAACGTTTGCACAATCGCAGCGGTCATCGCTTCGTCTCGATCACTGCAAAGGCTCTTCTGCTCTTTGTAGCTGTGCCAGAGGAAAATGGAATAATCCAGCGTCACAGCGAGCTGAAGCACGGCAGCGACAGCTTTTGTGATGTAGGAAATCTCACCCATAAAGTAGTTGCTGCCCATGTTCCAGAGAATGGAAACGCCGATGCAGCAGAGGAAAATCAATGGAAGCAGGAATGAGTCCATCGTCAGCATCAGCACGATGCAGCAGAGTGCAACAGCGATGGCGACGTAAATACCTTCCTGCTCTTCTACCAGCTCTTTGGTATCTGTGACCACGGCAGACAGACCGGAAACGAAGCACTTTTCCCCTGCTGCCTTGCGAATATCGGCAATGGCTTCCATCGTGCCCTCTGCCGAAGAAGTCTCGTCGAAGAAAACTGCAAAGATGCGATCCTCGCCGTTTTCAAAACGTTCGTGCAAATTATCCGGCAAAATTGCAGAAGGAATCGAACCATTTAACGCGGAAGCGTAGCCAATGACCGTATCAACGTGAGGAATCTGACGAATGGTTTCTTCCAGATCCGCCTGATCCACTTCGCTGAGTCCCTCAGTGATACAAAGTGAAAAAGCGCCTTTGCCGAAATCTTCCATCAGGATGTTTTGTCCTTTGATGGTATCCAGGTCCTCTGGCAGATAATACAGAAGGTCATATTTGACCCGGGTGGCCGCCATGCCGAATATCGACGGGATCATCAAAGCCAAACAGATGATGACCACGATTACCCGGTGTTTGACCATCCACCTTGCAAACCGGTTCACAAGAGTTCCTCCTTTTTGAACTTCGCTTGTTTATTAAACAATGTGTTGACTTTATCAACGAACGATAGTATAATGCGATTGATGATAAAAATCAATAAACAGATTTTCAAAGTCAGTTCGGCTATCAGACAAAAACTAAAAAAACGATAAAAAATGAACACAAAATCAAGATGTGTTGAGAAAAAAGAGGCGATTAAAGATTATGAAAGACATGAAGCAGGAAACCGGAACGGAAAAGAAAGAAGATCGTCGGGTTCGCCGAACCAAAAAGCTGCTCAGTCAAGGGCTGATTGAGTTAATGCAGCAAAAACAAGTGAAAGACATTACTGTGCGCGAACTGGCCGATTTGGTGGATGTGAATCGTGGTACATTCTATCTCTATTACCGTGATATCTTCGACATGTTGGAACGTCTGGAGGAAGAACTTTTTGAACAGTTGAATGCAGTCATTCTCGCGCATAAAGGAGAGCCTATTCTTACGCATGCACGCCCTATGCTGAAAGATTTATTCCGGATTGTGGCAGAAAATAAGGAAATCTGTTCTGTACTCCTCAGCGATAACGGAGATATCAAGTTTCTTCAGAAGCTCAGCGATGTGATTCAGGAAAAACTGCGCATGGATTGGCTTAATGGTTACGTTGAGAACGAGACGGAGTTTGAATATCGTTATGCTTTTGGTGCATTGGGCTTTATTGGTCTGCTTAGAACATGGTTGCATCGGGATTGTGTGGAATCAGCCGACGACATGGCAGCGTTTGCGGATTCGCTGATTCGACAGGGCATCATGACGGATTTATCGAAGGCTAAATAACGAGAATACATCAATTTTTATAAAAAAGAAAAGACACGGAGACGCGATGGATATGCGCTTCCGTGTCTTTTAATGAACAAAAAAAGAACGACACATCACTGTATCATTCTAAGGTTTGGTGCACCTTCAGGGGCTCGAACCCTGGGCACCCTGATTAAGAGTCAGGGGGCTTAACGGTTTGGCCGTCAATGAAGCGACGCGACGCGGCGAATTTCCGCTTGGGCGGCTTCGATGGTGATGTGGCTGTACACCTGCAAGGTTAATTCAAGGCTGCTGTGCCCTGCCAGATACTGAACGACGCGGGGATTGATGCCGGAGAGAATCGCCCGCGTGACGTAGGTATGACGGAGATCATGCAGGCGGTAGCGGCGGGATAGATCGAGATCGGCTTGAACGCGCTTCCAGCGGCGGTCAAGGGCTTCGGGCGCGACATCGATGCAGCGCGCGGACGGCGTGAGCCGATAGCAGCGGCGCAAGATCGGGAGCAGTTCGGGCGCGATTGGGATATCGCGCACGCCCGCTGCGCTCTTGGGCGCTGCGTCGATCAGTTCGCCGCCGACGCGGTGGCGGATACGGCGGACATGCAGCACATTAGCCACTAAATCGACGTCGCCCCACTTCAAGCCGGCAATCTCGGCGCGGCGAAGTCCGGCGAACAAAGCCAGCGACAAGGACAGGTCGTCGGAGATTTCCGGAACGACGGCCAGATAGTCGGCCTGCGTCAAAGCGTTTCCCGTTTCCGGTCGGTGCTTTGGTCGGTCAACCGCATCCATCGGTGACCATTGCAGGCGGCGGGAACGGACGGCGCGCCGGAACGACGCGCGCAGAAGCGCAAAGACGGCTTGGGAAATGCGTTCGCCGTTTTCCGCTGCGGCGTTGATGATGGCCTGGCAGTCTTCGGGGCTTATGTCCTCTAGCGGCTTTTCGCCGATGACGGGCGCGATGTAGACGCGGTGCTGCCGCTCGTACTCTTCGCGGGTGCGGGGCTTGAGATCCCGCTTGTACGTGGACAGGTACAGGGTGAACCAATCTTGATATTGCATGCTTTTATCCCCTTTGCTTTTGCAGATTATCCCCCCAATCCACTATGGCAAAATGGAACATGATTCCCAGTGCCGAAGGGCCTTTTAAAGGCCTTGACGCAATGGCCCGGTATTGCTTCGGGCTGCTGTATGACCGTTACAAACTCTCGGAACGCTCGGTTGACGAATACCGTTCGGAAAAATTCCTTGGCGCGCGGATGGTGAAGCTCTGCGATTTGAACCCGCGGAAGTTCCCAGGCGATACGCGAACAAGGCTTAGCTATGACCCTTATTGCGTATACAAACAAAAAGACCTTGCCGACGAGATGGGCTGCACGGAACGCACCGTTCGCCGCTGTCTGGACACGCTGCGGGAAGCCGGGTTGATCGAGACTGAACGCGCCGGGTTTAACGGCGCAAATCGGTTTTATATCCCCTTTGCCGTTCGCAAGTATTTTAGCACGGATGACGCTGCGCCGTCCGCTGACCGGAAATAGTTTCCTGACCGGAAATATTTTCCGGTCTTTCTCTTTACCCCCTGACGGGAAAAATCTTCCGGTGAGACCGGAAATATTTTCCGGTCGGACCGGAAAAATTTTCCGCCTATAACTCTTAAACAAGACTAAGAACATTTATACCGCTACTACACAGGCAACCCACGCGCACGCGCGCGGGCGCGCGCCTGTGAGCGGCGAGGCCGCGAACGGGAATAGCCGTTCCCCTTTCCGCACTGGTTTTTGCAGGGTTTTGACAGGAGTTTGAAACTTAACGGCAAATTAGAGGGCTGTATACAGTGGCCGAAACGGCTTGAAAGAGTGGCAAAAAGGCCGTTTTTGCTGTCTGCGGCGTGTCGGCGACAAATTGTGCAGTGATTTTTTCAAGGGGAGTGTTGAACCATGTACACGACAAGGCCGCTTTTCAGCCGCCGGGGGGTGGCTGAGTATCGGCAGACCATCAAGGGGCGCTGGAAGC
>ENA-UOJV01002525-UOJV01002525.1-human-gut-metagenome-genome-assembly--contig:-C82-NODE-2525-length-14591-cov-9.470281_pt1 | contig 14591 bp, 9 predicted proteins | sample MGYA00242356_ERZ723903 | MGnify/ENA metagenome assembly ERZ723903
GATGGATAATTCCTTACTGGATGTAAGGGGATTATCCATAAATATATTGTAGTAGCATAAGGACAAGAAAGTGCAGTTAACAGGCTAAGTTTTCGGTAGCGGATACCGACTTAGCCTGTTAGAATATAAGACAGAAAGAAGGTAGAAGAAATGAAAATCAAAAAAGTAACAGATCCAGAATTCAGCAGATACGGACGTGTGATCGATGGGTATGATTTTTCAAAGCTGATCAAGGCAATGGAACACACCCCTCTTCCGGAGGATGTCATCTACGAACCATCTATTGAAGAACTGGAAGCAACGAATGTTGCAATCGATCTGAAGATGAGAGTTTACGGAGAACTTCCGATCCAGATCGGATACTGCAACGGACATAACAGCAAACTGAACGCACTGGAATATCACAGAAGTTCAGAAGTGAATGTCGCAGTTACAGATATCATTCTGCTTCTGGGGGCAGAGCAGGATATCGAACCGGATTTTACATATGACACATCAAAAGTAGAAGCATTCCTTGTCCCGGCAGGAATTGGAATCGAAGTGTACGGAACAACCCTTCACTATGCACCTTGCGGAGTAGATGGAAATGGATTTAAGGCAGTAGTAGTTCTTCCAAAAGGAACCAATACAGATCTGATGACCTGCCATACCAAATCATTTGATGACAAGCTTCTTACCGCAAAGAACAAATGGTTGATCGCACATGAAGAAGCAGGAATCGAAGGCGCTGTGTGCGGACTTAAAGGTGAGAATATCGACATCACAAAATAGAACAGACAGATTCATATTTTAGGAGGAAAAAACAATGAATAACATGCCAGAACTGAAAATCGGAGTTGTTGCAGTAAGCCGTGACTGCTTCCCGGAAAGCCTTTCTGTATCAAGAAGAGAAGCACTTATGAAAGCTTACAAAGAAAAATACGGAGAAGAACATATTTACGAATGTCCGATCTGTATCGTAGAAAGTGAGATCCATATGGTACAGGCTCTGGAAGATATCAAGAAAGCCGGATGTAATGCACTGGTTGTATATCTTGGAAACTTCGGACCGGAAATCTCAGAGACTCTGCTTGCAAAACACTTTGATGGACCAAAGATGTTCGTTGCAGCAGCAGAAGAAAGCGGAAACAACCTGATCCAGGGACGTGGAGATGCATATTGCGGTATGTTAAATGCAAGCTACAACTTAAAGCTTCGTAATATTAAAGCATATATTCCGGAATATCCGGTTGGAACAGCAGAAGAATGCGCAGATATGATCCATGAATTTGAACCGATCGCAAGAGCAGTCATCGGACTTAACGATTTGAAGATTATCAGCTTTGGACCAAGACCGCTGAATTTCCTTGCATGTAATGCACCGATCAAACAACTTTACAATATCGGCGTAGAGATTGAAGAAAACTCAGAACTTGACCTGTTTGAAGCATTTAACAAACATGCTGGAGATGAAAGAATTCCGGCAATTGTAAAAGAGATGGAAGAAGAACTTGGAGCCGGTAACAAGAAACCGGAAATCCTTTCAAAACTTGCTCAGTATGAACTGACACTTAAAGACTGGGTAGAAGAACACAGAGGATACCGCAAATATGTTGCAATCGCCGGAAAATGCTGGCCTGCATTCCAGACACAGTTCGGATTTGTACCATGCTATGTCAACAGCCGTCTGACAGCACAGGGAATTCCGGTATCTTGCGAAGTAGATATCTATGGAGCACTCAGCGAATTCATCGGAACAGTTGTAAGTGAAGACACTGTAACACTCCTTGATATTAACAACTCTGTACCGGCTGACCTTTATGAAGAAGACATTAAGGGCAAATTCGATTACACACTGAAAGATACATTCATGGGATTCCACTGTGGAAATACTGCATCATCCAAACTTTCATTCTGCGAGATGAAATACCAGATGATCATGGCAAGATCTCTTCCGATTGAAGTAACACAGGGAACACTTGAAGGAGATATCAAACCTGGAGATATCACATTCTTCCGTCTGCAGAGCACATCAGACAATGTACTGAGAGCTTACATTGCACACGGTGAAGTCCTTCCGGTAGCAACACGTTCCTTCGGAGCAATCGGAATCTTCGCAATTCCGGAAATGGGCAGATTCTATCGTCATGTACTGATCGAAAAGAACTTCCCGCATCACGGAGCCGTAACATTCGGACATTACGGAAAAGCACTTTACGAAGTATTCAAATACATCGGAGTACCGGTAGACGAAATCGGCTACAACCAGCCAAAAGGTGTACGTTACCCAACAGAAAATCCTTGGGGCTAATTAAAACTATACACAATCATATAAGGGGCGGCTGAATGAACCCGCCCCTTTATAGTACAAAGAAACACGAATTAAAAACAGGATTTATGTTTCAAGCAGGCGGTTCAATGTCTTGAGGACCAGATTATAGAAAATAAATATGGCAGATTCCATTTGAGGCAATGAAGATGAGACTCAGAAATTGTGGAAGCCATTGCTGACACAATTTCCGCCCTAAGAGGCTCATCGGAATGCTTTGCCGATTGGAAGATGCAATATTTATTTTCTATAATCTGGTCACAATCCCTCGAATCCGTCAGGTTGATACAAAAACCCTAACAAGGAGGTACATCATGCTCTATATAGGCGTAGACCTTGGAACATCCGCAGTAAAACTTCTGTTAATGGATGAAAAAGGCGACATCAAAAAAATTGTTTCAAAAGAATACCCATTATACTTCCCACATCCGGGCTGGTCAGAACAGCATCCGGAAGACTGGTTTACCCAGTCCGTAGAAGGCATCAAAGAACTGACTTCTGAGTGTGATAAGAGCCAGGTTGCAGGAATCAGCTTTGGTGGACAGATGCACGGACTGGTCATTCTGGATAAAGACGACCAGGTTATCCGCCCGGCAATTCTCTGGAACGATGGACGTACCACAGAAGAGACGGATTATCTGAATAACGAGATTGGAAAAGAAACGCTTTCTAAATACACAGCAAACATTGCATTTACTGGATTTACCGCACCGAAGATCCTGTGGGTAAAGAAAAATGAGCCGGAGAATTTTGCAAAGATCACAAAGATTATGCTTCCAAAAGATTATCTGGCATACTGCCTGTCAGGAAGCTTCTGCTCTGATTATTCGGATGCATCCGGCATGCTTCTGATGGATGTAGAACACAAATGCTGGTCCAAAGAAATGATGGACATCTGCGGCGTAACAGAAGAACAGCTTCCGAAACTTTATGAAAGTTACGAAGTCGTAGGAAGTCTGAAGCCGGAAGTAGCAGCAGAACTCGGACTTTCTGAAAATGTAAAAATTATTGCAGGAGCAGGCGATAATGCAGCGGCAGCTGTCGGAACAGGAACAGTTGGTGACGGAAGATGTAACATTTCCCTTGGAACATCCGGAACCATCTTTATTTCCAGTGCAAACTTCGGCGTAGATAAGAACAATGCCCTGCATTCTTTTGCACATGCAGACGGTCATTATCATCTGATGGGATGCATGTTAAGTGCTGCTTCCTGCAATAAATGGTGGGCAGAAGAGATTCTTCACACGGATGATTTTGCAGCAGAGCAGAAAGATATTACAAAGTTAGGTGAGAACCATGTGTTCTATCTTCCATATCTGATGGGAGAGCGTTCACCGCACAATGATCCATATGCAAGAGCTACCTTTACCGGTATGACGATGGATACCACAAGAGCAGATATGATGCAGGCAGTACTGGAAGGAGTTGTATTTGCACTCCGTGATTCCCTTGAAGTTGCAAAAAGCCTTGGAATCAAGATTGAACGTACCAAGATCTGCGGTGGTGGAGCAAAGAGTCCTCTTTGGAGAAAGATGATCGCCAATATCATGAACCTGAAAGTGGATATCATCGAGAGCGAAGAAGGACCGGCACTTGGAGGTGCAATCCTTGCAGCAGTCGGATGCGGCGAATACAAAAGCGTAGAAGCAGCAGCTGACAAGCTGGTTAAGATTGTAGATACCGTAGAACCGGAAGCAGAACTGGTTGAAAAATACGAAAAGAGATACCAGGAGTTCCGTCAGATTTATCCGGCACTCAAACCGGTATTTCCGCATATTCAGTAATTGAATATAAGATTTTTATGGCGTCAGTCACATTGAATCTTCTTCTTTGCAGTCCCCGTTGACAGTGAAAGTTAAAACCCGTATAATGAATTATAAGATTGACATGATGTGGAGGGCTTAATTCTATGATTATTGCAAAGAATGATGAAGATAAAAGAAGCCGTGTGTGGAACTATGTGACAGGAATTACGACCGTTCTGATCATTATCGTGGCTGGATATTTCATTTACCAGGGATTTTTCGGAAATCCGCTGGAAGGAAAGTGGAAGCATGATGAGAGTGATATGATACTGGAAGTAGATGACCATAATGAAGCAGAGCTTGACTGGAAGAAGCTGATCGATGGTAAGGATGTGGATGTGGAACTTGGATATACACTGGATATCAAGGCAAAGCAGATTACATTTACTGTAAAGCAGGAAGAGCTGGATGAGACAGCGAAAGAACTTGGTGATAATGTAACTGCATCGGAAGTAGAACAGGCGATCAATTCTGTACTCACTACATTCAATTACAGTGTGGACGGAACCGAGCTTACACTTACCGAGTGGGATTATGGGGACCAGATGATTTTTGAAAAAGCAGACAAATAAAGAGAACCCTCTCTCTGTGGGCACGAAAGTCCGCAGGCAGAGGGTTTTGTGTGAGAACAGGAGGTTAAAAGCAGATGACAAGAAAGGAGACAAAAGTAATAAATATCGGAGGAAGAAAGATTGGCGGAGGCAATCCGGTAGCGATCCAGTCTATGACAAATACAAAGACAGAGGACGTGGAATCTACAGTTGCACAGATTCTTGCTCTGGAAAAGGCAGGATGCGAGATTATCCGCTGTGCAGTTCCGAATATGGAAGCAGCACAGGTTTTACAAGAGATTAAGAAACAGATTCATATTCCACTGGTTGCAGATATACATTTTGATTATCGTCTTGCGATTGCTGCAATTGAAAACGGTGCAGATAAAATCCGTATCAATCCGGGGAATATCGGAAGTGAGGACAGAGTCCGTGCGGTTGTGGAGAAAGCAAAAGAATACGAGATTCCGATCCGTGTCGGGGTGAACAGTGGTTCGCTGGAGAAGAACCTTCTGGAAAAATATGGTGGCGTGACTGCAGAGGGAATCGTGGAAAGTGCACTTGACAAGGTACACATGATTGAGAACATGGGCTATGACAATCTGGTGGTCAGTATTAAGTCTTCAGATGTCATGATGTGTGTAAAAGCGCATGAGCTGATCGCAAAGAAATGCCCGTATCCGTTGCATGTGGGAATCACCGAGTCCGGGACGCTGCTTTCAGGCAATATTAAATCTTCAGTAGGACTTGGAATCATCCTTTATCAGGGAATCGGAGATACGATTCGTGTATCGCTGACAGGGGATCCATTAGAAGAGATCAAGAGTGCAAAACTGATCCTGAAAGCACTGGGACTTAGAAAAGGAGGAATTGAAGTTGTATCCTGCCCGACCTGTGGACGTACCAAGATTGATCTGATCGGACTTGCCAATAAAGTAGAGACGATGGTTGCTGAATATCCACTTGATATCAAGGTTGCAGTGATGGGATGCGTGGTAAATGGTCCTGGAGAAGCAAGAGAGGCTGATCTTGGAATCGCAGGGGGAATTGGGGAAGGACTTCTGATCAAAAAAGGAGAGATCATCCGCAAGGTAAAAGAGGATGAACTTTTAGATGCACTTCGTAATGAACTGGAACATTGGGGCGAATAGAAGATGACAAAGCTATTTTTTGATGTGTTTCCAACATTGAATATCGATAACGACAGCCATATGTTGTTTGAAAAGGTGGAGGTGACGAAAATCACCTCCACTTCAGCCAGAAATCATATCAAGGTTTATATTTACAGTACCCATCTGATCCCGAAGAAAACGGTATGTTATGTGGAGAACCAGATTGAGGAACAGCTGTTTTCGCAGGGAAATATTCCGGTGACGATCATCGAGGAATACCGGCTTTCCGAGCAGTATACGCCGGAGAACCTGATGCATGTCTACAAGGAGAGTATTCTTTTTGAGCTGGAGCAGAAAAGTGTGCTGGAGAAAAATATGTTCCAGAAGGCAAAGTGCCGCTTCGAAGGGGAGCGTACTATGTGTCTGACTATGGCGGACACGATTGTTGCAGAGGGAAAGACCAGCGAGATCACCAGCTATCTGAAGGATGTCTTTGAGAACCGTTTCCACGTGCCGGTGGATGTAGAAATTGATTATGAAGAAGTAGGAGAGAGCAAATACAAGAAATTCAATGAAATGCAGCTTCAGCAGGAAGTAGATGCGATCAGGGAAAGGAATCAGAAGCTGCAGGCACAGCATGCCACGGAAGAGGCGGCAAAAGCAAAAGAAACGGAAGGCGTATCAAAGAAGAAAGCGGAAAAAGCAGAAGATGCCGCTAAAGAAGCAGATGCATCAAGTACGCAGAATAAACAGGAACAGAAGAAACCGGAGACTCCGAAAAAGCAGGAATTTGCAGGAAAGTCCAGTGGGTTCAAAAGTGGCAAGGGAAGCTTTGTGCGTCGGGATTATCCGCTCAAGCGCTCCGATGACCCGAACGTAATCTATGGACGGGACTTTGACGATATGCCGATCGAGCTGAAGACAGTTACCGGAGAGATGGGTGAGATTACTTTCCGGGGACAGGTGATCAGCTTTGATACCCGTGAGATCCGGAACGAAAAGACAATCGTCATGTTTGCCGTGACCGACTTTACCGACACGATCATGGTCAAGATGTTTACCCGCAATGACCAGCTCCCGGATCTGCTTGCGGAGATTAAAAAAGGTGTATTTCTGAAAATCAAAGGAGTTACGACGATTGATAAATTTGATGGAGAGCTGACCATTGGTTCTGTAACCGGAATCCGCAAAACTTCGGATTTCCGTGTAACAAGAAAAGACAAGTATCCGGAAAAACGCGTGGAGCTTCACTGCCATACCAAGATGAGCGATATGGATGGTGTTTCCGAGGCAAGAGATCTGGTAAAGCGAGCACATGACTGGGGGCACCCGGCGATTGCGATCACCGATCATGGTGTGGTGCAGGGGTTTACCGATGCCAATCATGTGATCGAGGATCTGGATAAAGATGATCCATTTAAAGTTATTTATGGAGTGGAAGGATATCTGGTAGATGATCTGACTAAGATCGCAGAGAACGAAAAAGGACAGGACCTGGAAGGCACTTACGTGGTATTCGATATCGAGACAACCGGTTTTTCCGCTGTGACTGACCGGATCATCGAGATTGGCGCGGTAAAAGTGGAAGACGGTAAGATCACAGATAAGTTCAGTACCTTTGTCAATCCGAAACGTCCGATCCCGTTCCGTATCACGGAACTTACCGGCATCACCGATGAGATGGTCATCGATTCGCCGGATATTGAGACGATCTTGCCGCAGTTTATAGAATTTATTGGCGATGCGGTTCTGGTGGCGCATAATGCTTCTTTTGATGTGGGATTTATCGAGCAGAACTGCAAAAGGCAGAAGATTGAGGCTGATTTTACTTATGTAGATACCGTTGCACTTGCCCGTGTCCTTCTTCCGGCACTGAACCGTTTCAAGCTGGATACCGTTGCAAAAGCTTTAAATATTTCCCTGGAGAATCATCACCGCGCAGTTGATGATGCAGGCTGCACGGCAGAAATCTTTGTGAAATTTGTGCAGATGCTCAAAGAACGGGAGCTGACAACGCTTGCAAAAGTTAATGAATTTGGGGATCTGAACCCGGATTCTATTAAAAAGCTTCCGACTTATCATGTCATTATTCTTGCAAGAAATGACATTGGTCGTGTGAATTTGTATCAGCTTGTTTCAGCATCCCATCTGGTTTACTATAACCGCAGACCCCGTATCCCGAAAAGTGTGTTAAATGAGCACCGGGAAGGTCTGATCGTGGGAAGTGCCTGCGAAGCCGGAGAGCTTTACCGTGCACTTCTGGATGGAAAGCCGGATGAGACGATCGCGAAGATCGTGGATTTTTATGATTATCTGGAAATCCAGCCGCTTGGAAACAATGCATTTATGGTAGAGAGTGACAAAGTAACTTCGGTCAATTCTATGGAAGATATCATGGATCTGAACCGGAAGATCGTGCATCTTGGGGAGCAGTTCCACAAACCGGTCGTGGGAACCTGTGACGTACATTTCATGGATCCGGAAGATGAGGTATACCGCCGGATCATCATGGCAGGAAAAGGATTTGGAGATGCCGATAAGCAGGCACCACTATACCTTCGTACAACGGAGGAAATGCTGGATGAATTTGCCTACCTTGGTTCGGAAAAAGCGTATGAAGTTGTGATCAGGAACACCAATCTGATCGCGGATATGATCGAGAAGATTTCTCCGGTCCGCCCGGATAAGTGTCCTCCGGTTATTGAGAATTCCGACCAGATGCTGCGAGATATCTGTTATAATAAAGCCCATTCTATGTACGGGGATCCCCTTCCGGAGATCGTACATGAACGACTGGAAAGAGAACTGAATTCCATCATTTCCAATGGATTTGCGGTTATGTATATCATTGCGCAGAAGCTGGTATGGAAATCCAACGAGGATGGTTACCTGGTAGGATCCCGTGGTTCGGTAGGATCTTCATTCGTTGCAACTATGGCAGGAATCACGGAGGTCAATCCTCTGGTTCCACATTACTATTGCAGCAATTGCCACTATAGTGATTTTGATTCGGAAGAAGTGAAAAAATATGTGGGTGGCTGTGGACACGATATGCCGGATAAGAACTGTCCGGTCTGTGGACAGAAGCTGGTCAAAGACGGATTTGACATTCCATTTGAGACTTTCCTTGGATTCAAGGGAAACAAAGAGCCGGATATCGACCTGAACTTCTCCGGAGATTACCAGAGTAAAGCGCATAAGTATACGGAGGTTATTTTCGGAAAAGGTCAGACCTTCCGTGCCGGAACCATTGCCGCACTTGCAGAAAAGACGGCTTATGGATATGTGAAGAATTATTATGAGGAGCGTGGTGACCGTAAGCGAAACTGCGAGATCGATCGTATCGTAGCTGGCTGTACCGGAATCCGCCGAAGTACCGGACAGCATCCGGGGGGAATCGTAGTTCTTCCGCATGGAGAGGACATTAACTCTTTCACTCCAATCCAGCATCCGGCAAATGATATGACGACCGATATTATCACCACTCATTTTGATTATCATTCCATCGACCACAACCTTTTGAAACTGGATATTCTCGGACACGATGATCCGACCATGATCAAAACGCTGGAAGAGCTGATCAATTCCGATGCGATGGACAATAAATACGATGGAGTGAATAATGTATTTAAAGCGACTGATATTCCATTGGATGATCCAGGTGTAATGGGACTTTTTGCAGGAACAGAGGTGCTCGGTATCACACCGGAGGACATTGACGGATGTCCGCTTGGTTGTCTGGGAGTTCCGGAGTTTGGTACAGATTTTGTTATCCAGATGGTAATTGATACCAAGCCAAAGACACTTTCGGACCTGATCCGTATTTCAGGTCTGTCTCATGGAACAGATGTGTGGCTGAACAATGCACAGACCCTGATTGAAGAAGGAAAGGCAACCATTTCCACGGCAATCTGTACCCGTGATGATATCATGACTTATCTGATCAACAAAGGTGTTGAAAGTGAAGAATCCTTCACAATCATGGAACGTGTGCGTAAAGGAACCGTCGCAAAAGGAAAATGTAAAGAGTGGTCACAGTTTAAAAAAGATATGCTGGAGCATGACGTGCCGGAATGGTATATCTGGTCCTGTGAGCGGATCAAATACATGTTCCCGAAAGCCCATGCTGCAGCTTATGTCATGATGGCATACCGGATTGCCTACTGCAAGATCAATTATCCGCTTGCCTATTATGCGGCATACTTCGGAATCCGTGCATCTGCATTTTCTTACGAACTGATGGGACAGGGAAAAGAAAAACTTCTCTACCATATGAAAGAATATAAAAGAAGAGCAGAACTCAATCAGCTCAGTAAAAAAGATCAGGATACCTTAAAAGATATGAAAAATGTACTGGAAATGTATGCCAGAGGATTTGATTTTTTACCGATCGATATCTACAAATCCAAAGCATCCAAGTTCCAGATCGTCGGCGACAAGCTCCTTCCACCGTTCAACACCATTGACGGCATGGGCGATAAAGCCGCCGAGGCTATGGAAATTGCCGCTAAAGACGGACCATACCTCTCTAAAGACGATTTCCGTCAGAGAACAAAAGTCAGCAAGACATTGGTTGACTTGATGGCAGATATGGGTTTGCTGGGCGACCTCCCGGAGACCAATCAGTTATCCCTGTTTGATTTTGCCTAAATAAAAAGTCAAAGTACTTAAAGATAAGTTATCATTCAATATAACTTAAAAAAGTGCTTTGGCTTTTTTGCATATAAGAGAAAAGTATAAATTTGCATTTGGTTAGGTTAAACAAAGCCTTTTGCTGCATTTTGTCAGTAACGTAGAAGCCAGAGTTCTGTTCCGACTATATCCATTTTCAATTCCGTTGAGTGCAATGGAGATGAAACACAAGTCGGAACTCTGGCACCACCGATTCCACACCCATAAAAATGCACAAAATCATCCCTATTTTTTTGGTAGTTATTTATGGCTGAAAATGATTGACTTTGACTGAAAAAGGCGATATATTAAACCTAAAGATGAATGAAAAAGAAAATGAATGATTGAAAATGACTGAAACATAAAATACAATTGAATAAATCAGTCATAACCAGTCGAAATGGAGGTGAGATAAGTGCTTGCAGAAGAAAGATTCAGTGAAATTCTGAAATTAGTGAATGAACACAAGACAATCACTGTTCAGGAACTGACCGAGCTTCTGGATATGTCAGAGTCAACGATACGAAGAGATCTGACAACACTTCATAAAAAAGGAAAGCTGATCAAGGTACATGGTGGTGCAACCGCAGTCAATATGGCGCAGTACACCAGAGATGAATCTGTTGCAGTCAGACAGGATCTGAACATTGATGAAAAGGTGCAGATCGGAAAGTATGCATCATCTCTGATTGAAAAAGATGATTTCGTCTATATCGATGCCGGAACGACCACGGATTTCCTGATTGATTTCCTGACAGAGCAGGACGCTGTGTATGTGACAAACGGAATCATGCATGCGAAGAAGCTGACACAGAAAGGATGTATAGTTTATCTGATCGGTGGGGAATTAAAAGAAGCAACGCTGGCACTGGTCGGAGAGGAAGCAATGAAAACCCTGGGAAGATACCATTTCACAAAAGGATTCTTCGGAACCAATGGGATTCATATAGAGAGTGGATGCACCACACCGGATATCCGGGAGGCTGCGATCAAAGAGATGGCGATCTTAAGAAGCGCAAAGGCTTACATCCTTGCAGATTCAACCAAATTCGGTCAGGTAGCACCGGTAACATTTTCAGAACTGGATGCAGTGGACATCATTACAACAAAGCTTAAGGATGCTACATTTAACAAATATAAAAATATTGTGGAGGTTGCAAAATAATGATTTACACAGTGACATTTAACCCGTCTTTGGACTATGTGGTACAGGCAGATCAGCTGATCCCGGGAGAGATCAACCGGACAACAAGCGAACATATCTATCCGGGAGGAAAAGGGAACAACGTATCTGTGATCCTTTCCAATCTGGGACTTAAGAGCAAAGCGCTTGGATTCAAGGCAGGATTTACCGGAGATGTACTGGAAAAGATGCTGGAAGAGTTCGGATGTGAGACAGATTTTATCCCGTTAAAAGAAGGTAATAGCCGAATCAATGTAAAGATCAATGCAGGAACTGAGACTGAGATCAACGGACAGGGACCGGTTATCACAGAAGAAGCAATCCAGGCATTATATGAAAAGCTGGATAAGCTGGAAGAAGGCGATGTACTGATCCTTGCAGGAAGTATTCCGAATACTCTGCCGGAAGATATTTATGAGAGAATCCTGGAGAGACTTTCCGGAAAAGAAATCCGTTTTGTAGTGGATGCAACCAAGGATCTTCTTTTAAAAGTTATGAAATATCATCCGTTCCTGATCAAACCGAACAACCATGAGTTAGGTGAGATGTTTAACGTAGAACTGAAGAGAAAAGAAGACATCATCATTCATGCGAAGAAGTTACAGGCACTTGGAGCACAGCATGTACTGGTATCCATGGCAGGTGACGGAGCGATCCTTGTGACAAAGGATGGAAAAGTCTATGAGACCATGCCTCCGAAAGGAAAGGTTGTCAATTCTGTTGGCGCAGGTGATTCTATGGTGGCAGGATTTATTACCGGATATCTGAATACAAAAGATATGGAAAAAGCATTCCGCCTGGGTGTGGCGGCAGGAAGCGCTTCGGCATTCTGTTCGTGGCTTGCTACAAGAGATGAGATTGTTGCACTTCTTGGAGAACCGGCAGAAGTGTACCATATATAAAATCAAATGGGAGGAATGACAAGATGAAGATTACAGACTTACTCAAAAAGCAAAGTATTTGCCTCGATGGCAAGGCAGACTCCAAAGAGCAGGTCATCCGTGAAATGGTCGATCTGATGGCAGAAGGCGGGAACATCAATGACATTGACACCTATCGTGAAACTGTCTTCAAACGAGAAGAAGAAGGAACTACAGGAATTGGTGAAGGCATTGCAATCCCGCATGGCAAGACTGAAGCGGTAAGCGCACCGGGACTTGCAGCCATGGTACTTCCGGAGGGTGTAGATTACGATTCTCTGGACGGAGAACCGGCATACCTTATTTTCCTGATCGCAGCACCGAATACAGAGGACAATGTACATCTGGAAGTACTCAGTCGTCTGTCCATGCTTCTGATGGATGAGGATTTCAGAAACAAGTTGCTTCATGCAAAGGATGTTGATGAATTTCTTGCTTATGTTGATGCAGCCGAGAAAGAAAAATTCCCGGAAGAAGCAGAAGAAAAAGCAGAAGCTCCGGCGGATGCATCTACAAAACCGTATCAGATCCTCGCAGTTACCGCATGCCCGACCGGTATCGCCCATACTTACATGGCGGCGGAAGGTCTGGAAAAGAAAGCGAAAGAAATGGGAGTTACCATCAAGGTAGAAACAAACGGATCTGGTGGTGCCAAGAACGTACTGACACCGGAAGAAATCGCTGCCTGTGACTGTATCATCATTGCAGCCGACAAGGATGTCGCAATGGCAAGATTTGACGGCAAGCCGCTGATCAGTACAAAGGTATCTGACGGAATCAACAAAGCACAGGAGCTGATCGAACGTGCCTTGAGTGGAAACGCTCCAGTTTATCACAGCAAGGGTGGAACAACAGAAGAGGGGGGTGCGTCATCTGACGGAGATACCATCGGACGCAAGATTTATAAGAGCCTGATGAATGGAGTATCCCATATGCTTCCATTCGTAATCGGCGGTGGAATCCTGATCGCACTTTCTTTCCTGGTTGACGGTGCAAATGCAGGTACAGCAGCATTTGGTAGCGGAACTCCACTTGCAAAATTCTTCAACACCGTTGGAAATACAGCGTTTGGGATGATGTTCCCGATCCTTGCCGGTTATATTGCAATGGCAATCGGTGACAGACCGGCATTGATGCCTGGTATTGTAGGCGGACTTCTTGCAAAAGCCGGAACTTCTGTATTCCTTGCAGAAGACGCATGGATTTCATCCGGATTCTTCGGTGCACTGATCGCCGGATTTGCAGCAGGATACCTGATGATCGGATTGAAGAAATTGTTTGACAAGCTTCCGAAAACTCTGGAAGGGACAAAACCGGTTCTTCTGTATCCATTCTTCGGGATTCTGATCATGGCAGCATTTATGATCTTTATCGTAAACCCACCGGTTGGAGCATTTAACACCTGGCTGAATAATGTCCTTTCCGGAATGGGAGAATCCAGCAAGATGCTTCTGGGAGCGGTTCTTGCAGGTATGATGTCCATTGATTTTGGCGGACCGTTCAACAAAGCGGCATATGTATTTGGAACGGCATCCATCGCAAGTGGACAGTTTGATATTATGGCATCTGTTATGATCGGAGGTATGGTTCCACCGATCGCAATCGCACTTGCCACCACATTTTTTAAAAACCGTTTCACAAAGAGTGAACAGCAGACAAGTATCACAAACTACATCATGGGACTTTCTTTTATCACAGAAGGAGCCATTCCATTTGCAGCATCTGATCCGCTTCGAATCATTCCGCCATGTATAGTTGGTTCTGCAATAGCAGGCGCATTATCCATGATGTTTGGATGCGGATCAAGAGCTCCGCATGGAGGAATTTTTGTCATCGGAATTATTGACAATCCATTGATGTTTTTGATAGCATTGGTTGTAGGAGCTGTCGTAGCAATGGCGGGAATTGTATTATTCAAAAAGCCATTGAAAGCAGAGTAGTAACTTATTAATTTTCTAAATATTTTTTAAAGAACAGGAGTGTTGAATCATGAAAGAATTTAAGTATGTAGTAACAGATGCACAGGGAATCCACGCAAGAC
>ENA-UOJV01002530-UOJV01002530.1-human-gut-metagenome-genome-assembly--contig:-C82-NODE-2530-length-14564-cov-7.587635_pt1 | contig 14564 bp, 16 predicted proteins | sample MGYA00242356_ERZ723903 | MGnify/ENA metagenome assembly ERZ723903
TGCTTTTATCAAGTACCTTTTTTCATGCAGTATCATATAAGCGTGGATTCGTTATATTTGGTGTGGTATCTTTAACTATGGGAAACTCCGTTTTCCCAGTTGGAAACCGTCTGCCGGCTGACGAAAAGCGCCTGCGCAAGCTGTTCCTGCGTCATGTCCTTTTCGCGGCGCGCCTGCCGGATTTTTTCGCCGAGGTTCTGCGTCATGGATTCGTCCCTTGCGTCAGATGCACCATCGAGGTAAACGCGCACGCGTTGCCGTTCGCATCCGTACCCCTGAGCATGATTCCAATGCAGTCAGTGGTTTGCAGCGCGGCCGCGTCTTCATAGAGCAGCGGCTCGTCGCCCTGATTCATCTCGCCAAAACCGAAAATGGAGGTCGGCAGAACAACCTGTAACCGCTGTTCGCCTTGGTCAAAGAGCACAATCATCACGCTTTCCGGCGTAAAGGCTACATCGCTTTCATTCTGCATGGAAAAGCTGTAATACCAGCCCTGTCCGCCCTGAAAGAATGCGTCCTGTGTCAATCCCACGGGATCCTGAGTCGGCTCAATGCGGATATATGCCTGATTTTCCTGCGGTTCGGCTTCTTTCGTAAAATCCTCCGGCGTCAGCTTTGGCCTGATTTCGCCGGAAAGCGGAATATACAATTTGAAGGTCAGCTCGTTTCCGTTGTCGTCCTTTCCCTCGACGGCTACGCCGTAACCGATACCGCCGTCTGCCAGACGGTTGGTGGAATAATTGACAAAATCGCCCTGTTCCAGTCGCGTCGTATACCAGTACCACGCGATCTCGTCGCCCGTCATTTCGCCGGTATACATCGGCAGTTTTTCATTGTTGAAAAAGACCTCGGTGATCTTTTCCATCGTGAAAGGAACGCCGTTTGTCTCCTGCGCATAGATGAGGATGTTCCACAGATACGGCTTCGCATCATCGCCGCTCTCGATGAGCATCAGCGGCTTTTCCGCCGTGGTCAGCTCCACATAAGCCTGCCCCTCCTGCGGCTGCGCATCCGGCTGCTGGAACCACTCCCACGAATACTTCTCGCCCTGCGGCGCCTGTGTTTCCTGCACGGCGGCCTCCGCAGTTGTGCCCGCGCGGCGGCTCTTGTAAATCGGGTATACTGCCATCACCAAAATCGCGACAAAGGCGATCAACGCCGCAGCGGCCAGAATACGCTTGTGCAGCGGGGTCGGTTTCGGCGCGTCCATGGGGATATCCAGCAGCTTACAAATGGCTTCCCGTTGTTCCTGCGTGGGTTCAACGCGCCCATTTTCCCAATGGGAAACCAGCTGGCGCGAAACGTCCAGCGCCTGCGCAACCTGATCCTGCGTCAGTTTTTTATCTTTTCTTGCGGCAGTCATCCGTTCGGAAAATGTCGTCATATTTCTGATTCCTTTGATTTGAATTTGATGTCGATATTATACCAGTTTTACAAAATCTGCGCAAGCCTGTACCCCCCCCCGATGATTTTTTTCTCTTTTTTTTGCATGCAATAATAATCATCGTTTCTGTATAAAGCGGCATATAAAAATGCCCGCCCGCACCTTCTTGAGAGATGCGAACGGGCTGATATTGATATCTGTCTTTACGCGTTTTTGCTCTTGATATATTCGTCGATGGCCTTTGCGGCGTGTTTACCCGCGCCCATGGCGAGGATGACCGTTGCCGCGCCGGTGACAGCGTCACCGCCGGCATATACGCCTTCGCGGCTGGTCAGACCGTCATCGCCGTTGGTGATGATGCAGCCGTGCTTGTTCGTCTCAAGGCCTGGCGTGGTATGGCGGATGAGCGGGTTCGGGCTGGTGCCGATGGACATGATCATCGTGTCCACATCCAGCACAAATTCGCTGCCTTCCTTGACGATCGGGCGGCGGCGGCCGGAGGCATCTGGTTCGCCCAGCTCCATCTCCACGCAGCGCATGCCGCAGACTTCGCCGTTCTCGTTGCCGAGCACCTCAACCGGATTGGTGAGGGTCTTGAAGATGATCCCCTCTTCCTCGGCATGCTCCACTTCTTCCTTACGGGCCGGAAGCTCTTCCATGCCGCGGCGATAGACGATGTAAACCTCTTCTGCGCCGAGACGCTTGGCCGAACGCGCCGCGTCCATCGCGACGTTGCCGCCGCCGACCACGGCGACCTTGCCGCTGTGCTTGATCGGGGTTTTGCTGTCCTCGCGATACGCCTTCATCAGGTTGATGCGGGTCAGATACTCGTTGGCGGAATACACGCCCTTGAGGCTCTCGCCGGGGATGCCCATGAAGCGCGGCAGGCCGGCGCCGGAGGCGACATATACGGCCTCAAAGCCCATCTCAAACAGCTCGTCGATGGTGAGCACCTTGCCGATGACCATGTTCGTTTCGATATCCACGCCCATGGCTTTCAGGCCGTCGATTTCCTTCTGCACGATGGCCTTCGGCAGACGGAACTCCGGAATGCCGTAGACAAGCACGCCGCCTGCCAGATGCAGGGCTTCGTAAATCGTGACCTTATATCCCAGCTTCGCCAAGTCGCCCGCGGCGGTCAGGCCGGACGGGCCGGCGCCGATGACGGCGACCTTGTGGCCGTTCGGAGCCGGCGCTTCGGGATGATCCTCCACGTGTTCACGGTGCCAGTCGGCCACAAAGCGCTCCAGACGGCCGATGCCGACCGGCTCGCCCTTGATGCCGCGCACGCACTTGCCCTCGCACTGAGTCTCCTGCGGGCAGACGCGGCCGCAGACGGCGGGCAGGGCGGAGGACGCGGTCAGCACCTTGTAAGCGCCCTCCATATCCTCGTTGGCGACGCGCTCGATAAACGCGGGGATGTCAATCTGAACCGGGCAGGCGCTGCGGCAGGGCTTTTTCGGGCAGTTCAGGCAGCGCTTGGCCTCGTTCACGGCCATTTCATAGGTATAACCGAGGGCAACCTCGTTAAAGTTCTTGTTGCGAACGTTGGGTTCCTGGGAAGGCATCGGGCACTTCTTCGGGTCCATATTGCGCATGACGGCCATGTTACTTGACCTCCTTGTTCATCAGGTTGCAGTGCGCCTCGCGGGCATGCTGTTCAAAGTCGCGGTACATCGTGCTGCGCTTCATGGCCTCGTCGAAATCGACCAGATGGCCGTCGAAGTCCGGGCCGTCCACGCAGGCGAACTTCGTTTCGCCGCCGACGGTCAGGCGGCAGCCGCCGCACATGCCCGTGCCGTCGATCATGATCGGGTTCATGGAAACGACAGTCTTCACGTTGTATTTCTTCGTCACGGCGCAGACGAATTTCATCATGACCAGCGGGCCGATGGCGATAACCTCGTCATACTCGTTGCCCTCCTGAATCAGGCGCTCCAGCGCGGCGGTGACCAGGCCTTTTTCGCCGTGGCTGCCGTCGTCGGTCATCATGACCATCTTGCTGGAAGCGGCCTTGAACTCGTCCTCCAGAATCACAAGGTCTTTGTTGCGGAAGCCGACGATGGCATGCACTTCGCAGCCCTGCTCGTGCAGCTTCTTGGTCACGGGCAGCGCGATGGCGCAACCCACGCCGCCGCCGACCACGGCGACCTTTTTGAGGCCATCGGTGTGCGTCGCAACGCCCAGCGGGCCAACGAAATCATGCAGGCATTGACCCTCTTCAAGGGTATCCAGCTCCATCGTCGAGCCGCCGACGATCTGGTAGATAATCGTGATCGTGCCGCCCTCGCGGTCATAATCCGCGATGGTCAGCGGAATGCGCTCGCTGTCCTCCAGCGCACGCAGGATAATGAACTGGCCGGGTTCCGCCTTCTTGGCGATAAACGGCGCATCGATCACCATCTTGGTGACGGTCGGGTTCAGGCGCTCTTTTTTGATGATTTTGAACATGACGCTTCCTCCTGAATCAAACTCCGAATCACGTTCCTTTAACGTGCGGAACGTAAACTGTTAATTTATTCGACACAAAACGGCGTTGCCCTGCATTTTATGTGATTTTTCCATCCAAGCCTGTCATCAATACAGGGGACGCCGTTTTTTCCGGCGTCCCCCGTAAAAATCGGATTGGAGCTTGATTAGAAGTCAACCTCGGTGTCATAGTAGCAGCACTTGAGCAGCTTCTCCATCTCCTCCTGGCTCGGCTGACGCGGATTGGAGCCGGTGCAGGCGTCGGCGATGGCGTTCTTGGCGATTTCCGGCAGGCGCTCCAGGAAGACGTTCTCCGGCACAAAGCCCTGCTCGCACGGATAGCTGTCCGCGCCGTAGTGCCCGATGCAGTGCGGGATGTTGAGGTCGTCGTTCATCTTGCGCAGATAGGCGATCAGCAGCGCGACCTTCTCGTCGTCGTCCTTGCCGCCCAGGTGCATATAATCGGCGATCACGCCGTAGCGCTTCTTGGCCGTCTCATCCTTCGCGTTGAAAGCGATAACCTTCGGCAGATACATTGCGTTGGCCGCGCCGTGGATGATGTGCGCGCCGTAATCCGCAAACGCGGCGCCGGTCTTGTGCGCCATGGAGTGCACGATGCCCAGCAGCGCGTTGGAGAACGCCATGCCGGCCAGGCACTGGGCGTTGTGCATGCTGTCGCGGGCGGCCATATCGCCGTTGTAGCTGGGCACAAGGTCCTTCATGATCATCTCGATGGCGTGAATAGCCAGCGGATCGGTGAAGTCGCAGTTCGCGGTGGAGACATACGCCTCGATGGCGTGGGTCATCGCGTCCATGCCAGTGTGGGCGACCAGCTTCTTGGGCATAGTCTCGGCCAGATCCGGATCGACGATCGCCACGTCCGGCGTGATTTCAAAATCGGCAATCGGGTACTTGATGCCCTTGGAATAATCCGTGATGATGGAGAACGCCGTCACTTCGGTCGCCGTGCCAGAGGTGGAAGAGATGGCGCAGAAGTGAGCCTTGCGGCGCAGCTTCGGCAGACCGAAGACCTTGCACATATCCTCAAACGTGCAATCCGGATACTCGTATTTGATCCACATGGCCTTGGCCGCGTCGATCGGCGAGCCGCCGCCCATGGCGATAATCCAGTCCGGCTGGAACTTGGCCATCGCGGCCGCGCCCTTCATGACGGTTTCCACGGACGGGTCAGGCTCGATGCCTTCATAAAGCTCGACTTCCATGCCTGCTTCCTTCAAATACTGCTCCGCCTTATCGAGGAAGCCGAAGCGCTTCATCGAGCCGCCGCCGACGCAAATCATCGCGCGCTTACCTTCAAAGGTTTTCAGCGCTTCCAGCGCGCCCTTGCCATGATACAAATCGCGGGGAAGAGTGAAACGAGCCATAATCTATTCCTCCTGTTTTTCTGGGACGACGCCCATCTCGGTTTTTGACGCTTCTGATTGACTCGGAACACGTGTTTGACGTTTCTTTGTCAATCTCTGCGCGTATTATACACCCGTCGTCTGATGTTGTAAAGAGAAATTTTGATTTTTTCTGTCAATCTCGGCGATTCTTTTCGGAAATTCCACCGTAATTCTGCATTTTTTCAGACATTTTCCGGCTTTTTGAATTTTCTCTTTGATAGGCAGATGTCAAATTTCAGTCAATCGCGAGACAAGACGACTTAAACGCATGAAATTGTCAATCGTTTTGAAGCCCGCTTCATGGCCCCTGCATGAAAAAAAACTGCGGCGCCCGGCCGCAGCATTCATCAATCTCCCTCAATCATCCGATACCCCACGCCGACTTCAGTAAAGATGTATTCCGGTTCGGCGGGGTTCTTTTCGATTTTCCGGCGGATATTCGCCATGTTCACGCGGAGAATCTGGTTGTCATATGCCTTGTTCGGCCCCCAGATTTCGCGAATCAGGTAATCGTAGGTCAGCACTCGCCCGGCATAGCGCCCCAGCAGCGCGACAAGTTTAAACTCGTTTTGGGTCAGCCCAGCGTCGCGTCCGTCGATATACACGCGGTATTTGTCATAATCGATGACCAGCCCGCGCGCGATGAAGCGGTTTTCCTTTGCAATGCTCGCGTTGCCGCTCGTCGTGCGCGTATGGCGGATCGCCGTGCGCAGGCGCGCCAGAAGTTCGGACGTGCCGAACGGCTTGGTGATGTAATCGTCCGCGCCGGCGTCCAGCGCGCGCACCTTTTCGCGCTCATCCGTCCGCGCAGAGACGACAACCACCGGCATCAGCGACCACGCGCGCAGCTGCGTCAGCACATCCATGCCGTCCATATCCGGCAGACCCAGATCGAGAATCACCACGTCCGGGCAATGCGAGGTGAGCATGCTCAGCGCCTCGCGTCCCGTGCCCACGATGATGGATTCATAGCCGTTCGCCTCCAACACGCGGCGCATGAAGCTGCAAATCGCGCGGTCATCCTCAACAATCAACACTTTTCCACGTACAGCCATCGTTTATTCCTCCTCCATCGGCAGCGCGAAAGAAACGCACGCGCCGCTCGTCGCCCGATTTTCCGCTTTCATTGTGCCGCCGTGCGCCCGCACGATGCTCATGCAGACCGAAAGCCCAATGCCCATGCTCCGCCGCCCGTCGCCGCGCAGTTCGCCCGCATGCGGAAACATTTCTTCAAACAATTTGGGCAGCACGGCCGGATCGATGCCTGCGCCATTATCCAGCACGCTGAACCGCGCCAATCCGCCCTCCCGGCGGACGCGCAGTTCGATTTCCGTTGCGCCTTTCGCGTGAAGAACGGCGTTTTCCATCAGATTGATGAGCACCTGCTCGATGAGCGTCGCATCCATCGGCACCATCAGCAGCTCGTCCGGCACGCTGACGCGCACGGGCAGCGTATCGAACCGCTTTTTGAATTTGCTCACCGCCTCCGCCGCGATTTCCTCTGCGGCCTGCGGCACCTTGTCGATCTTCACCGCGCCCTCGTTGAAGCGCGTGATCGAAAGAATATTTTCCACCAGCCGAACAAGCCACTGGGCGTCGTCGCGCACATGGCCGATTAAATCCTTTTTCACATCGTCGCTGAATTTATCATAATTTTCCAGCACGGCGGAGGATGAACCGATGATCGACGTCAGCGGCGTGCGCAGATCGTGAGAGACCGAGCGCAGAAGATTGGCCTTCATCTTCTCCTTCTCCGCTTCGGCTTTGACGCGTTCCTGCCGCTTGACCCGGTCGGTCAGCATGCCGACGACCAGCGAAACCGCGAACATCGTCAAAAACGTCAGCGGATAACCCGTGATGGTGAAATTAAAAGCAAAATAGGGATAGGTGAACGCGTAGTTCACGCTGATGACCGAAACGACCGTTGCTACCAAACTGAATAGGAATCCATCCGTCAGGCGCGCGACCAGCAGCACCGCCAGCACAAACACCATCGGCACCGCGCTGTCGCTGTCGCCCATGTGCGTGAGCACTGTGCAGACCGCCGCCGCAATCGCCAGAATGCAGAACGTAATGCCCGCGTCGCGCAGAAGCTGACCCCTGCTCTGCCTTTTGGGAATCAGCATTTCCCGAAAAGAAGCCCAATTTTTCTGAAAGGCTGTCGGCATATGCACCGCCCCCTTTTCGCTATCGTCCATGATTTAAAATGATTATACCATGTGCCGCTATCAAATTCCCGTTAAGATTGAAAGAATTGTCTGCCTGCACAAAACAACCGATTGAAACTTATGGAGTTACATGCTTTCTTTTGCCGCAAAAACATGCTATAATCGCTTCTGCTTCCGAAGAAAGAGATTCTTCGGACATTTTTCTGGATGGAAAGGAAGCCGCGTCGTTTATGCCGCTTGTCATCGTCACCGTTTTTTTCATTCTGCTCTTCTCGTGCGAGGGCATCGATCACGTCTCCCGCGAGATGGATAACCAGCAGGCCCTGCGCCGTTATCGGGAGCACGAGCATCACACCCGTCCCACGAGCGACCGCTACCTCGATCTGCTCGGTTAATTCGCGTTTTCCTCTTGACTTTGAGCGGAAAATTAGCTATACTGAATCTGTTATTTCCCGCCGGTGTGGTGGAATTGGCAGACGCCCGGGATTCAAAATCCCGTGTTCGCAAGAACGTGCGGGTTCGACCCCCGCCACCGGCACCACACTTGAAAAAAACCGAACCTGTTTTTTTGCAGGTTCGGTTTTTATTTTACAGTGCCGCTTCTTTCTGCATTTCATCGGATGCGATCGTCAGAAATTGCTTCACCGCCGCCCGGTCGAACGCATACACCGTCTCTTTTTCCGACTCGCATCGCTTCAGCGTCTTGCGAATGAATTTCACCCTGCCCAGCTCCATGTTTTCCAGCTCGCCGGCCCGCACGCGGAAAACGGTTTTATTCTCCGTACCCGAAACAGACAGATCCCACGCCAGATAGATATCCCGGTCGCTGATATAGTTGACGGCGTAACGCTGCTCCCGCGTTCTCAACTCCGGTGGGCAGTGATAGACATAGCCTCCGCTGTTTTTTGAATTCTGCGCGCCCAGCTTGAACCGCGTGTCACAGTGAATGCCCATCTGATTGCAGCATGCGCGAAAAAAATTTTTCCCGTTCATCCCAGATCCACCTCTCCGCATCTTTTACGAATGCTTTCGTTTGGTAAGATCTTAGCCGATACGGGGCACAAAAGTCACGCAACAATCCTTTTACATCCGCGATAATGACATGATAATCCGGTTTTTTTGCGCCTGATCGCCCGTTTTTCGTCTCCGGCGCGCAAATATGCCCGATATCTGTCATCCGTTCTTTCTACAATAGTTCCAAACGTCTTTTCCTCGCAGATATGCTCCGATTGATTTATCTTGTCATCTTTTCGCGCACCATTTGAAGAAAACGCATCACCGCCGCCTGATCGAACACGTACACCGTCTCTTTCTGCCGGTCGCCGCTATGCGTCGTTTTGAAAACGGCGTGCACCTCGCCCGCCGACAAATGCTCCAATTCTTTTTTCAGCACGCGGAAAACCGTCTTCTTTTCGCTGCCGGGCGTATCCAGGCTCCACGCCACATACAATCCCCGCTCTTCAATATAATTGACCACAAATCTGTGCGACGGGCCTCGCAGCCGCGTCGGGCAATGATACACGTAGCCGCCATAGCACTGCGCGTTCTGTTCTCCGATTTTAAAAAGTGCGGCGCTGTCCATGCCCATTTTTCGACAGCAGTCGCAGAAGTATTGTTTTCCGCTCACGGCCAGTTGCTCCTTTATAGCCCATTACTGCATTCTTTTTCCATATAGTATACCTCATCTGAGTTATATTATCAATACATAATCCCACTATTTTACACCTCAACTGAACGATACAATGCTTTGTTGAGGAGTGAATGATCTTTATGAATGCAAAACTTCGCATCCGGGAATTGATGGCCGATCGGCAATGGAGCGAATATCGGCTCGCGTTGGAATCCGGACTTTCCCAATCCACCATTTCCAATATTTTCAGTCGAAACACGACGCCCTCCATTCCAACGCTGGAAAGCATCTGCAAGGGGTTTGGCATTACGCTCGCGCAGTTTTTTGCCGAGGGCGACTGGGTTGAGCTGACCCCCGAACAACATAAGATGTTTCTTGCATGGTCATCCCTCAGCAGCACGCAGAAAAAGGCGATCAGCCAGCTGATTGATGCCATGAAGGAACCCTGATTTTCTTCCGAAAAAAGCGGATTGCTCACGCGTCAGAGCAATCCGCTTTTGTCTATCTTCCGCTTAAAAAAGCGCAATGGCCTCACCCGCCCGAAAACACATGTTCATAAAAAGACCGCCTCTCTTTTCAGAAGCGGCCTCCGTGTCCAAGTCGACAGGTTCAGCTTTCAACCTTTTCCACCGATGCTTCCGGCGCATTGCGACGGATCGAATCGATGCCATTCAGGCAGGAAGCCTTCGTCTTGTATCCTTCTCCGACGGCAATGATCTCGCCGTTTTTTGCTTTCAGACGGAAACGGAACTCGCCGGCTTTGTCCGTGTAAACCTCAAACTTGGGGTTGGTGACGGCTTCATAGTCTCACTGCATCTTCCCTGCCGAAGTTTCCGACTAACTAAAAAATGAGCAAAGGAGCCATTCACGTTCCTTTGCTTTTGTTATTGGTATCGAGTAATCGGTTAATCAGCTCCAAGAGCATCAGCAAGTCGGATTCATTTAACTGTTTCATGCCGCTGACCGCCTTTTGAATCAATTCGGGATTCTGCGTTTCCTCATCAAGGATCTGCGCGAATGGATAAGACGAAATATATCTTATCAAATCATGTATAAACATAACGATTTTGCAAAAATTTAAAATGTTATTATCATTATAATAAAAATATCATTGGTAAGATTTTTTGTTTATATTATATAATTGATAAGTTTTTTCTTTGTTGAATTTGACTATTTTATATGCTATAATTCAAATAACGTCAACGGATTGTGGTTAAAAAGCGAAAGAATCGACAAAAAGGAGGGGAGAAAGTCGATAATCGCAAAAGCTTGAGAGAGGAGGGAACATGCGAGAAAAAACTTATCGTTTTAATAAAGCAAGTGGAATCATTCACTATATTCCACGATGCTGCTGTTCTGGAAAAGTTAGAAATACAATTTCTTATAAGGATAACTACGAAGAAAGTTATACTTACGAGGAAGCAGTAAATGTTTTGAACTCTCGATGTGTACAAGCATTCAAATGCAAGAAATGTGACTGGCCCAAAGAAGAAAATTTGCAACATTAGTTACGGAGGAATATACAATGAAAAAGATAGTTGGTATTTGTCTGGCAGTAATGATGATGGTTTTTGCATCTTCTATTGTAATCGCTGAAGATTCAACAGACGAATATGGAATTTGGGATATTGATGAATTTGTAGATGAATTTGACATGCCAGCAGGCGAATACTATATTGTTTCTGACCCTTTGTATGGAAAATTCAGTAATAGTGCTACTACAAACTCTGATGTTACGGCATTTCTTTTTTGCGAGAAATTTTCTGATACCAAAAAACCGTTTATAAAACTCAAACTGTATGAATATGATAGCTATCTTGTGAAAAATGCGTATTCTTCTGCCAAGATATACGATATTATCATGATGGATGGTGCAGGTGTAAAACACAATTTGACTGGTGTCATGTTGTCTCATAATTCAGCTCTCGGAATTGCAGACGATGAAGAGATTGCAACAGTCATCAATGCGCTCAAAGAGGGTGGCACCGTTCGATTCGCCATTGTTGATTCTGAAAACAACTTAAACAAATACAGCTTTGCCATTGATGATGCTGACGGATTTGATAAAGCATATTCTGATTGGTTGGCAAAGTAACTACTTATTCCCGTTTAGCCCTCTTTCTGAAGTGGAAAGAGGGCTTTCTTTATCCAACCATCTTCAAATATTTATAAACTATCGGTCTGCTCAAATCACAAATCCGCGCGAGTTCGCTCACATTCATCTAACCTGCGATAGCCCCATCAATAACCAGTCGTTTTATTGTACGATGTTTCGATGCGAAAAGAAAAAAAGCGAGGGTTTTTCGACCGCCGCTCTATCAAAAGATGTATCTAATTTATTCTGCTATTGTTGAAAAAATGCCTGTAAAATCAATCAAGATGTTCTGTTTTCGTTTACAAGTTCCATGCTATAATGCAGCTACGAAATATGTACCACTTCTTCGTTGTACCACTTTGAGCTGTTTTCGCGCTCTTTTTGCCGCAGTTTGAAACTCGGCGTACAACTTTTGTACAACTTCTTACGAAGTAAGGGCTGAACCGTTTTCAGAAGCAGCCCCTTTTTATTGCAAAATATAAGCGTCATTTGGTGTGACATAATCAGAAAAACAATGTGCCGTGGAAACCCTCTCGCGACATAAAAATGACATCATTTGGCGTTCAGAGCGCGAAAAGAGGGCTGCACCTCTTTCAAGATGCAACCCTCATTTTTCTATCGGTTTATATCGCCCGCGTGCGTCCAAGCCTGATTTTTCATCAAACTCCGGCGGAAATCACCGCAGGCTGTGCCTGCTTACTTGCCGAAGTACCGCTTGAGCAGTCCCGCAAACGCCTTGCCGTGGCGGGCTTCGTCGCGAGCCATCTCATGCACGGTGTCGTGGATCGCGTCGAGGTTATGTGTATATGTTCAGCCTGCGGCTGCCCATATACACTGACTTTCTGCTGCCAGCTCCGCGACATAATCCGCGACATAATTTTAATTCGCCACGCTCGCCATCCACCAAACGACATAATCGCGACATAATCGCGGCATGACAATGGGGTGGAAAAAAGTGGGCAATCAACCTGAAAAAAGTGTCTATCAATTAAGCAATGGGATGTGGGGATTTCGTTACTGTGTTCGTATTAATGGAAAGAATGTTTGTAGGCGTTCCAGTAAAGACAAAGACGGAAATCCGTTAAAGACCAAACGCGATGCTCTAAGAGCCAGAAAACAGGCTATCAGTTGTGTGCAAAACCCGCCTGAACCAGTCAAAACAGATGAAATCATCAAAAGAACAACTGTATCTGCCGTCTTTGAGGAATATCGCGAAAAAGGACGTGCCGACCGCGCCTATAATACAAAGCTCAAGCAAGACAGCCTTTGGAAAAATCATTTGAAAGCCGAATTTGGCAACAGGTTCGTTGATGAAATCAAAACAACAGATATTCAAGATTATCTGACCCGCTTATATTATGAAGATGGTTTCGCCTATCGCTATGTCGAATCGTTTCTAAAGATGTTTTACCTTATTTTCGGTCAGGCATATTCACGCGGTTATCTTCCTCTTGACCTTTACAATCGCCTTTGTAAAAACAAAGATACAAAGATTCATATGCCGAAGATGAAAACCAACGAGGATTTGGATATCGTCGCCTTTTCAAATGAAGAATGTGCCAAATTGGATGCTTATTTTCACGGAACAAACGCAGAAACCGCCTATATGTTGGGACGCTATTGCGGATTGCGTATCAATGAGTGCTACGGTCTGAAATGGAATCAGATTGACTTGGAGAATGGCGTTATCCATATTGAACAACAGCAACAATATCAAAAAGGAATTATCAAACTTGTTCCGCTCAAAACTCGAAATGCCCGACGAACCATTTACCTTAATCAAAGGATGAAGGATTATCTTTCTGCTCTTATTTCACAGTGGAATGACGTTTCTCCCCTTATTCTCGCTCAACGGGAACAAAATCAAAAGTTCATTGAAGATACCAACGGAAAAAAGGTTTCCTGCCTTGAACTCGTAAATTGCCTTTATAATGGCAAAATTCAAACCGTCAATTCAATGAAATATCATTCTAGGACGCTTAAAGACAAATATGATATATTTTTCAAATATCATTACCTTCGCCACACATACGGCACTCAATTAGCCGTGTTAAATACGCCTGCTCATCTCCTTTGTAGGCAAATGGGACACGCAAATATTCACGTCACCGAGCGTTACTATATCGCCATTTCAAAAGATGGCATTGAAGCATTAAAGAAGAATTTGGAGCAACTTTAATCAACTTTCCTTTTGTCTCCATCAACAGTATACAACTCAACATCATCTTCAAACGACTTGCCTTTTCAGCAGGTCGTTTTTCCTATTTTCCCATCTTACCCAAACAAAAGTGTGCTATTTCGCTTCAAATATTATTTATATATATTCAAATTGAAAAAACACACATTTTTCTATCTGTCCAATTTTACGGACAGTTGATTTGATACAATACAGCCACAAGGTTGAGAGAAACAAAAGAACAACAATCAACAACATCAAACAACTGAAAGGAAGAATCTCACAATGATGAACAACAATCCATACAAAATCGACTACATCAAAAACACCATCACCGCTTCTAAGAAGTTTCTGAAAGCCGCAAGCGTCTACGGTTCTACTGAATACAAAACGATGATTCAACTTCGCACTGACTTTCCCACTTTTACCTTTGAGGAAAAGCAGATTTCGCAAAAGAAGGGCAAGCAATCCTATAAAAATCTGACCTTTGAAAAAATGCGCGAACACATCATCCTTTGTCAAGACGGCAACAGGCTAAAGCAGTTTGATTATCTGATGGTGTTCTACGAAACCCATCGCAACCGCTACGCAAAAATCAAATCTTGGTATTTGGAACAATATAAAGATGAATACGCCGACGCTGATACCAACAACGACGACAATCCCCCTGCTCCTGCTGTTGAACAGCCTGCTTCTGCCGCACTCCCTATGTCCTGCTGATTGATATAAATATGAAAGGATTTATTGATTATGAACGCTTATAAGATTGATTTCGTCCACCGCACTGTTACCATCACCAAGGCTTTTGCTATCGCCGCCAACACCTATAATTCTAAAGAATACACGATACTGAACGACCTTCAAAAGCAGGGCTTCATTATCGTAAATCAAAAACATACAGCTCCCAAGAACCGCAAGCCTACGCCGACTTATGCCCAAATGAAGCAGTACATTTCCTGCCTTGCTGAATCTGAAATTTATCAGAAACGGTATGAAACTGTTTGTGAAGCAGCCAAAAGCTATAACAATCCAATTATCAAAGTTCGGAAGTGGTTTAACGCCACTTTCCCCAACTACAGCAAACTGCCAGAGTTCGACGAAAACGGGCGCATTATTGTCACGCCCAAGGGACACGATGCTAACACTTTGAAAGCCGCTTCATAATTGTCCCAATTATCGGACAAACATCGGTGTACAAGGGGTACAAACAAGATAAAATAGAAATGAGGGGCGATA
>ENA-UOJV01002536-UOJV01002536.1-human-gut-metagenome-genome-assembly--contig:-C82-NODE-2536-length-14533-cov-19.887346_pt1 | contig 14533 bp, 16 predicted proteins | sample MGYA00242356_ERZ723903 | MGnify/ENA metagenome assembly ERZ723903
ATCGTGAAGATCGGATTTGGAGACAGACAATGAAGTATGCAGGGATGCCCATGGGAATGTGGGTGCTGTTTGCCGGTTCCTTTCAAAAGCAGCTGACCACTGTGCTGGGCTATGATGCAGCCACCGCAAGAGCCATCACGAAAAAGGCAAAGCCGCAATACCGGCAGATCATTGCTGGTTTGCCGGAGTTTGAAAAAGCGGACCGCTTCAAGATGAACATCGTCAACTGCGCTATGATCGGGGCGTTCATTCTCTCCATGCCGCAGCGCCCGGAGGTGGACAGGCTGACGGATTACTACGCAAAATCCATGATGACAGCGCCCATGCAGTGGTTCTGCCGCAAGAGCGGAAAAAGCAAGTTCACCCCAAAGGATATTGCCGCTATGAAAGCCACTGCCGTCCTGAAAGCCGCCGACCGCAACCCCTACTCGTGGAACATGGAATTTTACGAATACCCGGATGGCAGCGGCTACGAGGGACGCTTTACCAAGTGCGGCATCTGTGTGCTGATGAAGGAGCTGGGTCTGTACGACCTGACCCCCGCCCTGTGCCGTCTGGACTACACCATGAGCGAAGCGGGCGGCGTGACAAATTTTGTGCGGCAGTACACGCTTGCCTCCGGCGGGCCCTACTGCGACTGCGGGTACAAAAAGAAAATAAATTAGGAGGAGTGTGCGATGCCTTTTCCGGGAAAGAGGCCACTGCAAACTATATCTGTGCTTATGTGCGCGGGGTACGATAAAACCAAAGGGAGCTCTGCCCGGATCTTCGTCCGCGACAGAGCTCCCCTTTTTAGCTTTATAGAAAAACCATAAGTCATCTGCTACGGTCAACGGAGCAAAAACCACACGCCCAGCAGGATTGCAAGGAAAATCAGGTTGGACAGGGTGAACAGCCCAAAATACTGCTTCTTCCCCTGTGGCAGCTCCCGTGTGATCTGCCGGTAGGAAATAAGACTGGCCATGGATGCGATCAAAGTGCCAAGACCTCCCAGATTGGTGCCGATGATGAGGGCTTGTGTCTCTGCCGTGAACCCGGACAGCAGCAGGGCGGCGGGAACATTACTGGTGACCTGCGAAGCAAGAACCGCCACCAGAACTTCCCGGCTGGTCAAAAACTCCTGCAGCCAGCCGGAAAAGGCCGGAATGCGCCCCAGATTGCCAATGAAGATGAAAAAAGCCACAAAGGTCAAAAGCAGGGAATAGTCCACTGCCCGTAAGGTGTGCGGGTCTGCAAAAAGGGCACAGACGAGCACAGCGGCAAAGGCAATGCCATAGGGCAGCACCCGGATCACGGACAGCAGGCAAACGGCAAACAGAACCAGATACAGCAGGATGATCTTCTGATCCCCCTGAGATGCAGAAGAAGAAACAAGCTCATCCACGGAGAGGGCGGCAGAGGCTTTCCGGCAGACCAGCGCTGCCCAAGCCAGCAGCAGGAGCAGAGAGACCAGTGTGTAGGGCAGCATAAGAAGCACAAATCCCCCGATGCTCATGCCGCTTTTTCCGTAAAGATAGAGGTTCTGCGGGTTGCCGATGGGGGTCAGCATACTGCCAAGGTTTGCCGCAATGGTCTGCATACAGACCACCGGGACCAGAAGGGAGCGGCGGACATCCGCTCCCAGACGGCTCAGGACCACGAACGTAAAGGGAACGAAGGTCAGCAGGGAAACATCGTTGGTGATGAACATGCTTCCGAAAAAGCACAGCCCGACCAGTACCAGCGTCAGCTGAAAGGTGCTGTGGGTACGGGACAGCAATGCCCGGCCCAGTCCATCAAAAAAGCCCTGCCGCCGCAGCCCGGCCATGACCGTCATCAGGGAAAACAAAATCGCCAGCGTGCGCAGGTCGATGTAGCCGAGATACTGCGCATCCGGCGGAACAAAGAAGGCGGAGACAACGGCCAGCACAGCGGCTGCGGTGAGGACCGTTTCCTGCTGAATGAATTGTTTGAGTTTCATAGAGACACATCCTTGTAGTTGTAAAGGCTGCCCTGCTACGGTGCCGGGCGGCCTTTTTCCGTATTTCAGAGCAGCAGCTCAAACGACCCGATCATCAGCGGCATGGTCAGGATGGAAAGCAGCGTGCTCAGGACATAGATCGCGCTGGAATGAGAAGCATCCCGGTCATAGAGCTGTGCCATGGAGGTGACTGTTGCACAGGCGGGGGTAATGGCAGAAAGGTAGACCGTCATCAGGATGGGCTTGCCGTCCGGGATCCAAAGGGATGCGTGAACTGCCCAAAGCAGCAGAACGATGACCAGCGGAACTCCCAGCAGACGCAGAAATACCGGCAGATAGTTGCGCGGGGTGCAGAAAACCTTTTTGAGGGGGACTTCCGCAATGGCCATGCCTGCCAGCAGCATTCCCATGGGGCCGATCATATTGCCGACACTGCTCAGTGTGCTGGTGATTGGGGCGGGCAGCGAGATGTGCAGCAGGTACAGCAGAGCACCGGCTGCAATGGCAATCAGATTGACATTGGTAAGGAGCTTGCGCCATTCCAGCCGGGCAGACCCCTGCAGGCAGGCACTGGCATGGGTCCAGAGCAGCACCAGCTGTACAATGACAAAGGCGCAGGAGTAGACAACATATTCCTCCCCCAGCAGGGCCTGCACGATGGGAATGACCAGCGCGGCGGCATTGCTGTAAATGACATTGACCTGCTCCACTGCGTCCAGCTTGAGAACTTTGCGGAACAGCGCATTCAGAAGCAGAAATACAACGTGCATTCCAACGGCGATGCCCATGGAATAAAGCAGTCCAGTGCGGATCTCCGGTGTGTCCTTGATCTGAAAGGCGTTCAGAACGACACAGGGCATGACCAGATAGACAAAGACCACAGACAGCACCTTACTGTCCGATGACTTCAACAAGCCGGTTTTCACAACGGCATATCCCATCAGCAGAATCAGAAATAGCTGCGCGATCTGCTGCATCAATAAAAGGCTGATTTGCATTTAGATCTCCTCTTTTGCAATTCATTTTTGCAGCACCATCCTACTCCATTAGTGGGGCATCGTCAAGAGAAAACAGAAAAAATGCGATCTGAATATGAGATGGACGTCGCACCTTACGAAAACGGCAAGCCCATCTATTATGACTTTACGGCGTGTCCGGTAGCGGAGTTTGCCAAACTGGGATTTTCCCCCGGAACGACTTTTGCCGCCTGCGTGCGGCGTATAGAATGATCAACGAGTCAACAGCTCAAAATGATTCCGTTTTGTGACCAGCAACCCTTCCTTTTGCAGCTTGGAAAGCTCCACCGACATGGCGGCACGCTCCACGCAGAGAAAATCTGCCAACTGCTGACGGTCAAAGGGAATGTCAAAGGAGAGGGACGCCTGCCGGATGGACTCGGCAGACAGATAGGACAGCAGCTTTTCGCGGGTGGTCCGCTTGCTGACATGGGTGATCTTATCGTTAAAAAGCAGTATTTTGTTTGCCAGAACGCTGACCAGATTGCGGATGAGCTTCTGGTGATGGTCGCAGGCGGTGGGGCAGGAGGTGAGCAGCCGCTTGACGTTCAGCAGCAGGATCTCGCAATCCTCCTCTGCCACCACGCTGATGTTCAGGATGGCACCGGGGGTGGCGGCGTAAGGCTCCCCGAAAAAGTCTCCGGTATTGCACTTGGACAGGATATTGCGGTGCCCCCAAAGATCCTCCTGGATCACAAGGGTGGAACCGGACAGCATGAGCCCCATGACCTCTGTGGAATCTCCGGCACGGAAGATATAGGAGCCCCGGGGGCGGGTGATTTTCGCCGCACTGACGCAGTGCAGGATGGACAGAATCTCATCATCGGTAAGCCCGGTAAAGAAGGGGCAGCTCCGCAGAACAGGCAAATATTTTTGCATAAAGGCTCTCCTTGTTAGAATTCAAACAGACAAGATAGCCTTAGTATACTATAATAAGGCTGCAAATGCAAAAACACCCACAACAGGAGAGTATAGATATGATTCGGAAGATCATCCATATTGACGAAGAAAAATGCAACGGCTGCGGCTTGTGCGCAACCGCCTGCCATGAGGGAGCCATTGATATTATCAACGGCAAGGCAAAGCTGGTGCGGGAGAATTTCTGCGATGGCTTTGGCGATTGCCTGCCGGGCTGTCCCACCGGAGCCATCACCTTTGAAGAGCGGGAAGCCCCCGCCTACGACGAGGCGGCGGTGCAGGAGAACAAAAAGAAAAAGGAATTGCAGGAGAAGATGAAACACCTCCACGAGGGCGGCTGCCCCGGCTCCCGGATGCGGATGCTGGAACAGACGGAGGCTGCCGAAAGTGTGGCTTCTGCCCCCGTGCAGCCGGTCTCCCGCCTGCGCAACTGGCCGGTTCAGATCAAGCTGGCACCTGTCCACGCGCCTTATTTTGAGGGCGCAAAACTCCTGATCGCAGCGGACTGCACGGCCTATGCCTACGCTAATTTCCATCAGGAGTTTATGCGGGGCAAAGTGACCCTCATCGGCTGCCCGAAGCTGGACGCTGTGGATTACAGCGAAAAGCTCACCGAGATCCTGCGCAGCAACGACATCCAGAGCGTGACCATCCTCCGCATGGAGGTGCCCTGCTGCGGCGGCTTGGAGATGGCAGCGAAAAAGGCGCTTCAGACCAGCGGAAAGTTTATTCCGTGGCAGGTGGTCACCATCTCCATTGACGGAAAAATTCTGGATTAAGCAAATAGAGAGGAACTCAAGATGGAACGTAAAATGTTTTGTTTTCAGTGCGAGCAGACGGCAGCCTGCACCGGCTGTACCGGAAAAGCGGGGGTGTGCGGCAAGACTGCCGATGTCGCACAGCTTCAGGATGAACTGACCGGCGCTCTGATTGGGCTGGCCAGAGCCACGGACGGCGGTATGCAGGCGACGCCGGAGGCATGGCGTCTGATGATCGAGGGACTTTTCACCACGGTCACCAATGTGAACTTCAACGAAAAAACGATTCGGGAGCTGATTGGCCGGGTACACGCCGAAAAAGCACAGCTGGTACCCGACTGTTCGAGCTGTGCTGCCCCTTGCGGACGCACCAGTGACTACGACATGAACCTGCTCTGGAGCGCCGATGAGGATATCCGAAGCCTGAAATCCCTTGTTCTGTTTGGCGTGCGCGGCATGGCAGCTTATGCGCATCACGCCATGGTCTTGGGGTATACCGATGACGAGGTGAATCGCTTTTTTGCCAAGGCACTCTTCGCCATTGGCGAGGACTGGGGCATGGAGGAACTGCTGCCGATTGTGATGGAGGTTGGCGAGAAAAACCTCAAGTGCATGGCACTTCTGGATAAGGCCAACACCGAAAGCTACGGAACGCCCATACCTGTTACCGTTCCGCTGACCGTGGAAAAGGGGCCGTTCATTGTTGTCTCCGGCCATGACCTCCACGACCTGAAGCTGCTGCTGGAGCAGACTGAGGGCAAAGGCATCAACATCTATACCCATGGCGAAATGCTGCCCGCTCACGGCTATCCTGAACTGAAAAAGTATTCCCATCTCAAGGGCAATTTCGGCACGGCATGGCAGAACCAGCAGAAGGAGTTTGCGGAGCTTCCCGCGCCGGTGCTGTTCACCACCAACTGTCTGATGCCGCCGAAAGCAAGCTATGCCGACCGGGTGTTCACTACGTCGGTGGTGTCCTACCCCGAAATGATGCACATCGGAGAGGACAAAGACTTCACCCCGGTCATCGAAAAGGCTTTGGAGCTGGGCGGTTACTCCGAAGACAAGCCCTTCACCGGCATCAACGGCGGCAGCACGGTCATGACCGGCTTTGCCCGCGGCACGGTGCTTGGTGTGGCAGATCAGGTTATTGAGGCGGTCAAGTCCGGGGCAATCCGGCACTTCTTCCTAGTTGCCGGCTGTGACGGCGCGCGCCCCGGCCGCAACTACTACACAGAGTTTGTAAAGCAGACGCCAGCCGATACCGTAGTGCTGACCCTTGCCTGCGGCAAATACCGCTTCAACGACCTTGACCTTGGCACCATCGACGGTCTGCCCCGTCTGATGGATGTCGGACAGTGCAACGATGCTTACAGCGCCATCCAGATCGCTGTTGCCCTTGCGGATGCTTTCGGCTGCGGTGTGAATGACCTGCCGCTGTCCATGGTACTCTCCTGGTACGAGCAGAAGGCCGTGTGCATTCTGCTGACGCTGCTGTATCTGGGCATTAAGAATATCCGCCTTGGCCCCACGCTGCCGGCATTCATTTCACCGAATGTCCTTAACTATCTGGTAGAAAACTATGGCATCGCGCCGATCACAACGCCGGAAGAAGATCTGGAAGCGTTGTTGAAATAATTGGGCGTTTTGTGAGAGGCATAGTCCATTTTTAGTTCGTTTTGGTCATTCCAAGGCGGTGCGGGCAGTGCGCACAAGATACTCCATGGCTTCCACCGGGTATTGCCCGGCGGCGGTCTCTCCGGTGAGCATCACGCTGGAAGCACCGTCTGCCACAGCGTTGTAGATGTCGCTGACCTCGGCGCGGGTGGGCACCGCCCGGCTGCACATACTGTCCAGCATCTGGGTCACCACCATAAAGGGCACCCCGGCAGACCGGCAGACCGCCGAAAGCTGTTTCTGGCACCGGGGCAGCTCCCACAGGGGCATGGCGTTGCCAAGGTCCCCGCGGGCAATGACCACTTCATCCACAAGAGGCAGGAACTCCGGCAGGGCCTGCACCCCCGCAAGGTTCTCGATCTTGGCAAAAATGCGGATCTGCCCGGCCCCGGCCTGTTCCAGCGCCCGGCGCAGGGTGCGGATGTCCTCGGCGCCCCGCACGAAGGGCAGCATCACCCCGGTAACGCCGCAGGCTTCCGCCAGCTGCAGGTTTTGCAGATCCTCCTCCGTCAATGTGGGGGAGGCTACCTCCAGCCCCGGCGCTGCAAGGCTTTTGCGGCTTTGCAGGGTGCCGCCCCGCACCACGGTACACTGCAGGGCAGCGCCGTCGGCTCCGGCCACCTGCACAAGGAGCCTGCCGTCATCCAGCAGGAGATCCTGTCCCGGCCGGGCCGCCTGCACCAGCGCCGCTGGGCAGGGGACACCCCCTTGCCCCAGCCGGAGGCTCTGACCCGTCTCCAGCACAAGGGGGCGGGTCAGCGTGCCGATGCGCAGCTCCGGCCCCTGCAGGTCGATGAGCAGCTGGAGGATGCCCACGGCGTGGATAATGTCCAGCCAGTCTTTGTGGGCCGAAAGAGGCCCGTGGGAAAGGTTCATGCGGATGCCCGTCATGCCAGCTTCCACCATGCGCTGCAAGGTCTCCGGCTGGGCACAGGCGGGGCCGATGGTGCCATAAAATTCCAAAAGATCACCCGGTTTCGTTTTTTCTTATTGTAACATGGAACCGGGCCGTTGAAAAGTGCCAAAACGGGACAAGCCGGAAAGCTCTCCCGAGTGGACGCTTCAGAGGTCGTGTGCGCCAAGGCACAACGCACATAGGATGCCCCCGGAGAGCCGCAACAAGCCCTCCGGGGGCATTTTTGGTTTTCGGTATCTGTTCCGCCGAGAAAAAGTGTGGTATACTGAAACCGACAACTCGGAATTTGTGGAGATAAGTATGATAGTACCTGTAAATGAAACAAATCTTCTTCAAGCCGCAACCATCCATTCAATATCCTGGAAGGAATCGCATCGTGCATTTTGTACTCCTGATTTCATAGAAACACACACGCCAGATCGGCAACGGGAGTATTTGAGAAACAAGATGAACAACGGAACAAAGCTCTATATGCTTGTAGAAGAAAAACCAATAGGGGTTGTTTCTGTAACAAAGGGTTTAATAGAGGATCTTTATATTCTTCCAGATATGCAAAACATGGGTTATGGAACGAAATTATTGCTATACGCAGTAGGCCAATGTACGGATACCCCTACGCTGTGGATTCTTGAGAATAATATAAATGCTGAGAGACTCTATCGTCGAATAGGCTTTAAGGAGACAGGGAGAAAGAACGCAATAACAAATAAGCTTGATGAGATTGAGTTCGCATTGACATAAATTCCAGTTTGCCGGGCAAACAGGCATCTGAAAAACCACACAAAAACGAGGGAGCAGCCATGGTGCTTTATTTTTCGGGAACCGGAAACAGCCGGTATCTGGCGCGGTGCATTGCCGAAGGGCTGGGCAAGGCCGAGCTGACCGGGGCAGAGCGCATCTGATTTGTGATGGACTGCAGCAGCGAGATCGGCAATGCAGCAGGACGTGTGAAGGAAAGCGGAAAACAGATGAAGTTTTTATACTTGCATGGGCTAGGACAAAAACCAGACAGTTGGAACCGAGTAATAAAAGAAACGAAGGTCTCGGACAGCAGCGTCAGCTTGAGTCTGGCAGAGATGCTGGAGGGCAAGGCGGCCACCTATGGGGAGCTGTATGCTGCATTCTCAGGAAGGTGCGACAAGGAAAATGATGAGATCGTCTTGTGCGGGCTTTCCTTGGGTGCGGTTCTGGCACTTAATTATGCGATAGACCACCCGGACAAAGTAAAGGCACGGGTGCTAATTGCAGCACAATATAAAATACCAGAAAAGTTATTGAAGTTCCAGAATCTGCTGTTTCACGTTATGCCGAATGCAATGTTCAAGCAATTCGGCTTCAAAAAAGCAGATGTGATCCGCTTGTGCGGCACGATGGCGGAATTGGATCTCAGGGATTCATTATATAAGGTGTCCTGTCCGGCATTGATCGTTTGTGGAGAAAAGGACAACGCAAACAAAAAAGCCTCAAAGGAACTTGCCAGTTATTTGAGCGATTCCCACTTCCATGAACTTTTGAAAACAGGTCATGAAGCAAACATAGAGTCTCCAGAGGAATTGGCAATGGTGCTGCAGAGATTTTATGATAATATTATCGGATAGTCTACGATCCACACCCTGAAGGATCGCTGTCTGAAATACAATACCTTTAGAATACCGCCTTCTCCATTCTGCCGATTGACTGGCGCTTGAAGCTACATCTGTAACACAGTCACAGAAGCTGCAGACCCATGGCGATGATCCACATATAGGAGCAGGTCTTGGGGATCATCAGCAGGCCCACTTTGGGCTTGGTCTTACTGAAAAGGGTCACAGGCAGGTAGCAGCCAAAGGAGATGAGGATGGCTGCCACCATCCGGGTCATATGGTAGTCGTAAGTATTGCCGGAGATGGCGTACAGGATGATGACGCCGAGGCCGGTAAAGGCAAACACCGCGTTGCGCAGGATGGACAGGGTGGGGTTGCCCTCATCGGTACACCAGTTGTTCTGGGGCAGCAGGCAGATCAGGATGCGCAGGATGGCAGACAGCCAGATCAGGACTTCCACAGCCACGGGAGCCTGAAGCTGAGGGAAGGTGGCCTTCCAGACATACAGCAGGATGATATAGAATACCGTCATGGTGATGGAAGAGACCTGCAGCCCGATGCCGAGCTGCCTTTTGATTCGGTCGCTGCTGCCTCGCACGGCCCGGATGATCCGGGGCACCAGATGGAAGGCGTCACCGCCGCAGAGGGTCAGGGTCAGGACGCCATATAGGATAAAAAGGCTGCGGCCCTGAGCCATCGTGAAAAAGAGGATGCCTGCGATGAGATCAAAGACCAGATAGGCGGCATCGAACACCGCCTCCATCCGATCGGGCATTTTGGGCTGGGAGGCTTTATGATTCATGATGTGTCATTCCTTTTATTTTAAGGCATTCTTCTGCGTTGTCGCATATCTTCTGGAATGCCTGTTTACAAGCTGCGATCTGAGGCTCTGAGAGTCCCTGAAACATATCTCTGGCAAACTGCCGCTGAGCCTCAAGCCCTTCGGCGATGATCGGCTGGGCCGACGCGGACAGATAGACATCGATATGCTTTTTGTTCCCGTCGGCGACCTTTTTTTCGATCAATCCCCGCTCCTCCAGCACTTTCAGTGAGGTGGAGACATGAGATTTGGTGGAATTGCGCACCCGTACAATATCTGCGGCGGTATGGTACTGAGGATTATGGTATAAAAACATCAGGATATCATACTCCATCTGCCGGAGCTGATATTTCTGACATACGGATGACATCAGCAGCTCATAGTAGCAGGTAATGGCTTTGTGATGATCCCAAAAGTTCATAGATACCTCCTGTGATATATTGTTCTATTTAGAACGATTGCATTATATGCTATCCCCGCCGCTTTGTCAAGAGGAAATTTCTGTCGACGATGTTCTTGACCGGAAAATAGGACTCATTGCCCTGCGGAGCCTTTTCTGCCACGTCAACACAGTGAACGAAGAATAAAAAACAGCGACCCCGGAGAGCGGTGGGAATCACTCTCCGGGGTCGCTGTTGTCAGGACAGGGTCTCTTTTGTATGCAGGCGTCGGAAGGCATCCTCTTTTACGAGCTCAATGACCACCGCAGTCAGAGGGATAAAGAAGATGATGCCGATGATGCCAAAAAGCTTTCCGCCGATCATGGCGGCCACAAGGGTGTAAAACGGAGAAAGCCCCACGGACTTTCCCACCACGCGGGGATAGATGAACTGGTTCTCGATAAACTGCACGGCAAGGTAGACAATGAGGCAGCGCACCGCCAGCACAGGATCCACCAGAAGCACAAGGAACACGCTGACCACGCAGGAGATCAGTGCCCCCACATAGGGGATGATGGCACAGATGGCGGTGAGCATCCCCACCAGACTGCCGTAGGGGATCCGGAAAACCGAAAAGGCAAGGGTCATGAGGACACCGAGGATCACGGCCTCACTGCATTGTCCCGTCAGAAAGTTTGCGAAGGACTGACGGAACAGCCGACAGAATTTCAGCAGTCCGGCGGCGTGGCTGGGCTTCAGATAGGCGCATACCAGTGTGCGGGCGTGGTGGCAGAGACTCTCGGCCCCGAGGGACATATAGATGGAAATGATCAGGGCAAAAGATGCAGTCACCACGATGTTCACGGTGGCAGATACCGCCCCGACCGCATTGACCAGCACGGTGTCGATGCTGTTGGTGATCCTGTGCAGCAGCTGCTCCCAGTCGATGCCCTCCAGCCAGTGCATCAACCAGTCCATGTTGGTGTCCTGTGCGCTGAGATAGGCGGTCCAGCGGGGGATATTGGACTCGATCTGCAGATAGAGGCTGTGAAACGACTGCACAAGCTCCGGGATTAGCAGGGTGAGCGCCAGCACCAGCACAAGAACAACGCCGAGCAGGGTGATGAAAAAGCTGAGAAGATGGATGGCGCTGCCCGAGGGCTGCTTTTTGGCCCTGCGGAACAGGCTTCTCAGCCGCTTTTCCAGTCCGGCCATAGGCACGCTGAGAAAAAGCGCCAGAATGCCGCCGGCCAGAATGGGCAGGATCAGATCGACAAGATCGGCGGCAAAGGCCAGAACGGCAGAAAGCCGCAGCAGTGCGACAAAAAGCGTTACCCCCACAACGGTCACGAGCAGATATTGTTTTGTTTTTGGTTCCATGACGACATTCCTTTCCCGGAGTCTGTAGCTGCAAATTGCAAAAGCTCCTCTGCGGACTCTTTTATCGTATTGTAATGGGAAGGAACAGGCTTGTCAAGACGCCGGGAAGGGGAGTGGCGGCCCGCAGCGATGGCCCTGCCTGTCGGCCTTGGCTGTGCGCCCATCTATCCCAGCATCATCCATGCGACGCCGAGCCACTTTGGGGCGGATTGGTCGCAGGCGATCATTGGAGTCCAGATGGCAAGTGCATACGTCGGAAATTGTCTGATGCCGCTGCTGTATCCGCTCAGCATGATGGTTCTGGATGCGGCTCTGCCCTGTGGGAAACGACCTGCAAGAGACGGCAGTTTGATAAAATGCGTCCCTAGGAAGAAAAACGAGGGAGATTGCATGAAAGATGATAAAAGTATTATCTTTCTATGAATTTTAGCACTCTACGCTTGACACTGCTAATAAATGGTGCTATAACTATGGCGTGCTCAGGAGGAAGGGCAAAAGAGAGAGCCGCGAGGTGATCGAGCAGCTCCCCGGAAAGCTTTTCCGAATGAACAACATAAAGATTTTTTACCCGACCCGAACGCCGGGATTGGAGGAATGATTTATGTTTATGCCTGCTGTTTTCCATGAGAATCTGTTCGATGATCTCTTTGATCCGTTCTGGAACGATGGCGCGCTGGAGCGTGCGATGAACCGTGAAGAGCGTGAAACCTTCGGCAAGCGCGGTGCAAACATGATGAAGACCGATGTCAAGCAGACCGAGAACGGCTACGATGTGGCTGTTGACCTGCCGGGCTGCAAGAAGGAAGACGTTCAGATGGAACTGAACGACGGCTATCTGACTATTCAGGCAGTGCGCAGCCACTCGAATGACGAGAAGGACAACAATGGCCGCTACATCCGCCGCGAGACATTCTCCGGCACCTGTGCCCGCAGCTTCTATGTGGGCGACGCCGTGAAGAAGGAGGACATCCACGCAAAGTTCGAGGATGGCGTCCTGCACGTCGAGCTGCCTGCTCCTCAGCAGACGAAGGCTTTGCCTGAGAACCCGAACCTGATCGAGATCGAGTAAAACGCTGGTCGTGTGCGCCAAGGCACAACGCACACAGAAAGCCCCCGGAGAGCTGTAACAAGCCCTCCGGGGGCTTTTTTGCGGGGCGGAAACATGGTACAATAGGAAAGAACGAGAGAGAAGAGGGTGCGATGAAACAAGAAAAAGCCTATTATCACCTGCCCGGTTTGTTTGAGTTTTATGAGCTGTACCGGGAGTTTCTGCCCCTGTACCGGGGGCATCGGGAATATTTCTATGACTGGTGCAGCATTGGCTCCATTTACGGAGCACCGGCCGACTGCATCTGGGGCGGGGGACGCACCGGCTTCGGCGGGAATGACCCCAGAGAGGTCCTTGCGCTGATGCAGGAGTATGGCATCTCGGCCCGGCTGACCTTCAGCAACTCCCTCCTCCGGGAGGAACATCTTTCGAACCGGAAATGCAATGCGCTCTGCGCCCTCTTTGCACAGAGCGGCGGGGTGGAGAATGGCGTCATCCTCCATTCGGAGCTGCTGCTGGACTACCTGAGGACGCACTACCCGCAGCTTTACCTCGTCTCCTCCACGACCAAGGTGCTGACGGATTTCCGACAGCTCCGGGACGAGACGGCCCGGGAGGAATTTCGCTATGTGGTGCCGGATTTCCGGCTGAACAAGGCCTTTGAACAGCTGGACAGCCTGACGCAGCCCCAGAAGGACAAGGTGGAGTTTCTCTGCAACGAGTGCTGCTGGGTCGGATGCCGGGACCGGAAGCGCTGCTACGAGAATGTCAGCCGCAAAAATCTCGGCGAGGACTGCCCCGACCATATCTGCACGGCCCCGGGCGCGGGGGAGGGTTACCGTTTCTCGAAGGCGATGGAGAACCCCAGCTTTATCGGTGTGGAGGACATCCGGAGGACCTTCCTTCCGATGGGATTTTCCAACTTCAAGATCGAGGGACGGGGCCTCGGCAGCGCCTTGGTGCTGGAATTTCTGCTCTATTATATGGTAAGGCCGGAGTACCAGCTGCACGTCCGGGAAGCCATCTATCTGGACAGTATGCTCGACCTGTTCTGAGCGGCCCGGCCCCCGTTTCGAAAGCATCTTGACAAAGCCGGGCGGAGTTGTAATAATAGAAAGACAGTTATATCCAACAAACTGCCGAAAGGAGAAAACGATTATGGAAGCATTGGAATGCATCAAGACCCGGCGCAGCGTCCGCCGCTTTACCGAAGAGCCTGTTACCCCGGAGCAGGTGGCCGAAGTGGTGGCCGCTGCCGCTTATGCCCCTAGCTGGAAAAATACCCAGATCGCCCGCTATATTCTCGTAGAAGATGCGCAGAAGCGTGAGAAAATCGCCAGCGATTGTGTGCTGGATTTCACCTATAACGCCAACACGCTTTCCCATGCCCCCGCACTGGTTGCGCTGACGATGGTGACGGGACGCTCTGGTTTTGAGCGGGACGGCAGCTATTCCAGCCCGCTCGAAGGCCACTGGCAGTCCTTTGACGCTGGTATTGCCGCACAGACCTTCTGCCTTGCCGCGCACGCACTGGGCCTCGGGACGGTCATCATGGGCATCTATGACCCGGACAAGGTGACAAAGGTGCTCTCCGTGCCCGAAGGACAGACAGTGGCTGCGCTCATTGCCATCGGTCATCCTGCACAGGATCCCGCCGCACCTGCCCGCAAGAGCGTGGAAGAACTGCTGAGCGTACAGTAAATGAGATGGGTCCGGCATTCTGGACACCTGCTACAAAGTAGATAACATCACCCCGGTTTCCCTTTTTGAAAGGCAGAAGCCGGGGTGATGTTATTCTATTTCTGACCAAACCCAACGGGCGGCTTTGTTACCGGAGCCGCCCGTTGGGTTTGCTGCATCTGGCAAAACAGCAAAATTATGATAGGATTTCTCCGTCAGCAAAGCCCCGGTGGACGCTTGATCGTCTACTAATTCTACTAAAATTGAATCTGTGGCTGTTTTTTGAGGCAAATTGAACAATAAATCACAAAAAGATTGACAATATCAACCAAAATTTTCTAGGGGGGGGGGGTAGAATAGTGTAAAAACCCCTTGCGTACATGGAAACACATTGGTA
>ENA-UOJV01002556-UOJV01002556.1-human-gut-metagenome-genome-assembly--contig:-C82-NODE-2556-length-14441-cov-11.749340_pt1 | contig 14441 bp, 10 predicted proteins | sample MGYA00242356_ERZ723903 | MGnify/ENA metagenome assembly ERZ723903
ACGAAAAATTTGACGACGCATCTGTCGCACAATCTTTGTGCGGTATTGCCTCAAGGGAACTTTCCCTGCAACCAAAGGAGGAAAAAGCACCTTTATGCTGGAATTAAAAGGAATCAAAAAAGACTATCTCGCCGGAGAAAACACCGTCCATGCTCTGAAAGGCATTGACCTGCGATTCCGACGGAACGAATTCGTTTCCATTCTGGGACCGTCCGGCTGCGGCAAGACTACCATGCTGAACATTATCGGCGGGCTGGATCAGTACACCGAGGGCGACCTCATTATCAACGGACGCTCCACCAAGGATTTCAAAGACCGCGACTGGGACACCTATCGAAATCACTCGATCGGCTTCGTGTTCCAGAGTTATAACCTGATCCCCCACCAGACTGTGCTGCAAAACGTGGAACTGGCTCTGACGCTGTCCGGTGTGTCCAAGGCAGAACGCCGGAAGCGTGCCAAAAAAGCGTTGGAAGATGTGGGGCTGGGAAACCAGCTTTCCAAAAAGCCCAGCGAGATGTCCGGCGGACAGATGCAGCGTGTGGCAATCGCACGGGCACTGGTCAACAATCCGGACATCATTCTGGCGGACGAGCCTACCGGTGCTCTGGATACAGAAACCAGCATTCAGGTCATGGAGATCCTCAAGGAGATTTCCAAAGACCGCCTGATCGTCATGGTCACCCACAATCCGGAACTGGCAGAGCAGTATTCCTCCCGCATCATTCGTGTCCTGGACGGCAGGCTGACTGACGACTCCAGACCGCTGACGGAGGAAGAATACCAGCGGGAATTACAGGCAGACAAGGCGGAAAACGAAAGCGGCAAAAAGCTGAAAAAGCCCTCTATGTCTTTCGGCACTTCGTTCTCCCTGTCCCTGAAAAACCTGTTCACCAAAAAGGGCAGAACCATGCTGACTTCTTTCGCGGGGAGCATTGGCATCATTGGCATTGCACTGGTGCTCTCCATTTCGCAGGGCTTCAACACCTATATCAATACCATTCAGGAAGAAACCCTGTCCTCCTATCCCCTGACGATTCAGAAAACCAACACCGACCTGAGTGCCCTGATGGAAACCTTTATGGGCTCTGCCATCTCGGACAGCACCCACAGCAATGATGCGGTGTACAAGAAATCGGCGATCTACGATATGATGGACGCTCTGAACAACATGGAAACTTCCGAAAACGACCTGAAAAGCTTCAAGTCCTATATTGAATCGGAACGGAAAGACAGCGAAAGCGACCTGCACAGGGCAGTCAACGGCGTACAGTATTCCTACGATCTGGACATGCTAATCTACACCAAAAATGTGGACGGCACCATTATCCACTCCGACACCGAAGAACTGATGCAGGAAATGGTACTGGAACACATGGGCATTGATATGCAGGCAATGACCAATGCCAGCACTTCCATGTTCGGCGAAGACGCTACCTCGATGATGTCCATGGGTATGGGCGGTTCGTCCATGAATCTGTGGCAGGAACTTCTCCCCGGCGACAACGGCAAGCCCATCAACGACCTGCTGAAAAAGCAGTACGATGTGGTCTACGGCTCATGGCCGAACAGCTACGACGAGATCGTACTGGTGCTGGACGAAAACAACGAACTGGACGACATGACATTATACGCCCTCGGTCTGGAACCGAAAGAAGATGTGGACAGCATCATGGAAGCGGCAGTGAACAGCAAGGAACTGCAAAAGGACAACAAAAGCTGGTCCTATGCCGACATTTGCAGCATGGACTTCCGCACGATCCTGAATTCCGACTGCTACCGCTATGACGAAAGCACAGGGCTGTACACCGACCTGCGGGACACCGAAGCCGGCTTGCAGTACCTCTACGACAACGGTCTGAAACTGAAAGTGACTGGCATTATCCGCCCCAATGAAGATACCACTGCTCCGATGCTGTCCGGCTCCATTGCCTATACCAGCGACCTGACCAAGTATATCATTGAACACAGCAAGGAATCCGATGCGATCACTGCCCAGAAGGACAGCAAGAACACCGATATTTTCACCGGTCTGCCGTTCAAGGATACCTCCGGCAGCACCTCTGATGCAGACAAGCAGACTGCCTTTCTGGAATATCTGAACGAACTGGACGACGGCGGAAAAGCACAGGCATATGTACAGATAATGAGCATTCCCACCGAGGAACAGCTGAACGATTCCGTACAGCAGGCAATGCAGGGCATGAGCCGCAGCGATATGGAAGCGGCAATGCTGCAGGGCATGACACAGCAGATGAGCATGAGCGAAAGCGATGTGCAGTCCTATCTGGAATCCATGAGTGACGACGAAATCACCGACACATTCACCCAGATGATGCAGCAGCAAGTCAAGGCACAGTATGCCCAGCAGGTACAGCAGCAAATGGCTGCCATGCAGCCGGCAGAACTGGTAGGAGCTTTGAACCAGCTGCTCCCCACCCTGACCACGGAACAGTGTGCGAATTACTATGACGAAATGATGCAGTTCTCCGATTCCACCTATGAGGACAACCTGAAAGCACTGGGGGATATTGATCTGGACGACCCTGCATCGATCAATCTCTATGCAGCAACCTTTGAGGACAAGGATGTGATCGAAGATGCCATTGCAGACTACAACGAGGGCAAGGACGAAATGGCACAGATCCAGTATACCGACTATGTGGGGCTGATGATGTCCTCTGTGACGAAGATCATCAACACCATTACCTATGTGCTGATCGCATTTGTTGCCATTTCGCTGATCGTTTCCTCCATTATGATCGGCGTTATCACGTTGATCTCTGTACAGGAACGCACCAAGGAAATCGGTATTCTCCGTGCGATTGGTGCCTCGAAGCGAGATGTTTCCAGCATGTTCAATGCAGAAACCATTATCATTGGATTTACCTCTGGTTTGCTGGGCATCGTGGTCACATATCTGCTCTGCATTCCGATCAACCTGCTGGTACACCACCTCACCGGCATTCAGAATCTGAGTGCGGTTCTCCCCGTTCCGGCAGCGATCATTCTGATTGCGATCAGTGTTCTGCTGACATTGATTGCCGGATTTATCCCGTCCAAGAGTGCGGCAAAGAAAGACCCTGTTGTGGCACTGCGTTCGGAATAATTCTACAAGTTATAACACCATAAGTAAAAAGCCATACCGCAGAGCGTTTATTCTCTGGGGTATGGCTTTTTGGTTTTCTCTATATCGCAATTCAGTTACTGTAGCAATTCCGCCAAGTCCTGCTCCGGTGTGGTGATCGGGGCGATACCGTAACTGTCTACCAGATATTGCAGCACGTCCGGTGACAGGAATGCCGGCAGCGACGGGCCAAGCCGGATATTCCGAATTCCCAGATGCAGCAGTGTCAGCAGAATGCAGACTGCTTTCTGTTCATACCACGACAGCACATAGGACAGGGGCAGTTCGTTGACACCGCAGCCGAATGCCTCTGCCAGTGCCACTGCGACATGAATCGCACTATAGGCATCATTACACTGTCCCATGTCCATGATTCGCGGCAGCCCGTCAATGGTGCCCAGATCCAGATCATGGAACCGATACTTGCCGCATGCCAGTGTCAGCACAATAGTGTCCGGCGGTGTCTGCTTTACGAATTCTGTGTAATAGTTTCGTCCCGCCTTGGCACCATCACAGCCGCCGACCAAGAAGAAGTGCCGAATCTTTCCTGCCTTGACAGCGTTCACCACCTTGTCCGCCACCGACAGTACAGCACCGTGTCCAAATCCGGTCGTCAGTTCTGTGCCGCCGTTGATACCGGTCTGCTGCTGCGGTGCTGCATAGCCGCCCAGTTCCAGTGCCTTTTCGATGACTGGCGTGAAGTCCTTATCCTTGCCGATGTGTACCATTTCCGGAAAGCCCACTGCTTCTGTGGTAAAAACACGGTCGGCATAGCTGGGCTTCGGCGGCATCAGACAGTTGGTAGTAAACAGCACCGGTGCCGGAATGGCATCGAATTCTTTCTGCTGGTTCTGCCATGCTGTTCCGAAATTGCCCTTGAGATGCGGATAAGCTTTCAGCTTCGGGTACGCATGTGCCGGCAGCATCTCCCCGTGTGTGTAGACGGCAATGCCCTTGTCCTTGGTCTGTTCCAGCAGCAGCTGGAGGTCTTTCAGGTCGTGTCCGGTAACTACAATAAACGGGCCGGCATCGATCTGCATGGATACCTTGGTCGGCTCCGGTGTGCCGTAGGTTTCCGTGTTGGCACGATCCAGCAGTGCCATACAGCGAAGGTTGACTTCTCCCAGCTTCAGCACTTCCGGCAGCAGTTCCTCCATGGTCAGATCCAGCCCGATCTGCATCAGTGCTTCATAGAAGAACTGATTTACCGTGTTGTCTGTATAACCCAGCACCATAGCATGATAAGCATAGGCTGCCATGCCACGCAGTCCGAACAGCAGCAGCGATTTCAGCGAACGGATATTTTCTTCCGCCTGCCACAGCTGTTCCATGTTGTAATCTTCGTTTCTGCCGCAGGGCGATGCACAGACGGCACACCGGGGAATCATTCTGCCCTGTTCCCGATGCACGCGGTCGATTTGTGCCTGAATCCGGCTGTCATCAAAATTGACATTGGTCAGAGTCATAAACAGGCTCTCGATCATCAACGCATCTGTCTTTTCTGTAACAAGATCTTCATTGCCGTCCACGGCTCTCGCCAGTCCGATCAGAGCACCGGTCAGTTCGTCCTGTAGCTTCGCTGTGCCGGCTTTTTTGCCGCACACGCCTGCGGCTCCGGTACATGCTGTACAGCCCACAGTCTGTTCACACTGGTAGCAAAACATTTTCTGTTCCATGTTATCTCTCCTCCTGAATGGTTCCGTCTGTTCCAATCACCGTTACGTGACAAGAAATGTCTTTTCCGCTTGCCGCAATGGCACGCTGCACTGCCTGTTCGATACCGCCGCAGCAGGGCACTTCCATTCGTGCCACAGTGACACTGCGAATGGAATGTGCCGCAAAAATCGCCGTCAGCTTTTCCGCATAGTCCACCGCGTCCAGCTTGGGACAGCCGATCAGAGTGATTCTCCCGCGGATAAATTTTTCGTGAAAATTTCCGTAGGCATAGGCGGTACAGTCTGCCGCGATCAGCAGATCGGCATCATCAAAATAGGGTGCCATGACACCTGCCAGCTTGATCTGCACCGGCCACTGGGAAAGCTGACTGGGACAGGCTGCTCCTGCTGCGGGAGCAGTGCTTCGCTGAAACTGTTTGGCACGCATTCCCGGACAACCGGAAAAGGGCTTTTTCTGTGCCAGCTTCTGGGCACGCTGCACAGCTGCTTCGTCATAGGCAGGGGCTTCCCGTTCCTCAAAAGTGATCGCATCGGTGGGACATGCCGGCAGACAGTCGCCCAGACCGTCGCAGAAATGTTCCCGCACCAGCACCGCCTTTCCGTCAATGATGTCGATCGCACCCTCGTGACACGCCCTGGCACAGGCTCCACAGCCGTTGCATTTGTCACGGTCAATGTGAATGATTTTTCTTATCATGTGTATTCCTCCTCATATCATACGCAAAAGCTTTGTGTAGTTTTGCCTTTCGATGCTGTTGCCTTGACTTTCTGTATCCATTATAGTATAATAACAGCATCTTGTATGTTGAAATTTCAACAAAACGGAGGTTCACATGGAGAAATTTTTTCCAATTTTAAAGCAGTGTCCGCTGTTTGCTCACATTGCCGAAAGCGACTTGTCCGCCATGCTGTACTGCCTGCAAGTCACGGTGCAGCACTATGACAAAGGGCAAATTGTGATACACGAAGGCGAAAAGGCAGAACGGTTTGGCATTGTGCTGACTGGTGCGGTGCAGCTGTGGCGTATCGACTACTCCGGCAACCGGAGCATTATGGCAAACGTGGAGCCTGCACAAATTTTCGGCGAATCCTTTGTCTGTGCAGAAGTGGAATCGATCCCCATACAGGCAGTGGCATCTGCGTCCTGCGACGTGATGCTGATCGACGGCAGCCGCATTCTGCACGCCTGCGGCAACGGCTGCGAATTTCATCAGCAGGTGATTTTTCATCTGCTGCAAATCATTGCCCGCAAAAATCTGGTGTTTCACCAGAAGCTGGAGATCACCTCCAAACGTACCACACGGGAAAAGCTGCTGACCTATCTCAATCAGCAAGCCCAGCGGCACCGGTGCAGCACGTTTACCATTCCGTTTGACCGGCAGGAACTGGCGGATTTTCTGGAAGTGGACCGCAGCGGGCTTTCCGCAGAAATCAGCAAGCTGCGAAAAGAGGGCGTGTTGGAAAGCGAACGGAGCACGTTCCGACTGCTGTGACCAGATAAAAAAGCTGTGCAGGTTATCAAAAACCTGCACAGCTTTTTTGCAAATATAAAGGAGATGATATTGTCTGTGTTTTCCTTATTCCTTTACCAGTTCTGCACCCAGAGCCGCACACTTTTCCAGTGCTTCATCGTCCGGAGTTTCGTTGACGATCAGACCTTCGCCGCCAACCAGCGTTGCACCGTCATTCTTGGCACGTTCTTCCCAGTTCCGCATCCATTCGCCGTCGCCCCAGCCATAGGAGCCAAACAGAGCGATGGTCTTTCCGGACAGGTCGCCTTCGATCGAAGCGAAGAACGGTTCGAATTCGTCTTCTTCCAGAACCTCGTCGCCCATTGCAGAACAGCCAAATGCGATACGGTCATAGTCCGCAATACTGCCGCTGAAGTCAGATACTGCGAACAGTTCTGCACCTGCTGCATCTGCAATTGCCTGTGCCATCTGTTCGGTATTGCCTGTGCCACTCCAATAAATTACTGCTGCTTTCATGCTTTTTTCCTCCTAAAAATTCTGCTGACTTTCGCCGGCAACCGGTGACATTGCAAAGCTTTTTGCAATATTACCCTTATGATATTTTCAGAGCCTGCAAAATATTACAGCCCTTACTCAACTTTGCACAGAGAAATACTCTGCACTTCTCATAGCTGGCAAATGTCCGGCGTGCCTGCTCCACGTTTCCGTACACTTTCCAACAACCGCACAGCTTGCAGTTCTCCCCCTGATGCGTGATAAAGCCGTCCACATCTTCCAAAGGGTACCCCAGAAAAATTCCGATCTCATGGGGAAATTCCGGCTTCTCCGCAATGCGGTTCTGCAACCGCATCAGACATGCCGCCAGATCCATATCAGCGGTGTAACCATACCGCAGCAGAAAACGCCGGATTTCCGGCTGTTCCAGCCGTTTTTGCAGCAGCTTCGGGCGATACAGCAGTACCAGCTGCCGCTTCTGACAGCGGCACATGATCTGCATCTGCAATCCCCCGCGGACTGCCTGTGCATTAAATGCTGCCGCATACGCCGGAATGTCAAATTCCTCTCGGGACAAGGACACCAGACTGGCACACTTGATGCCCAGCAGTGTCGGTGCCGTAAAATGGGCAAGCTTTTTTTCGAATGTTCTGCACTCTCTTTCGGACATGGTTTCACCTCTGATTTGCAATGCTGTACGTTTTGTATATCTCAGGAAATATACAAGGGTTAGAAAAAGCTAACTGCTTTCCCGAAAAAACAGAGCTTTTTCCTGCTCTGCATAGTTAGTTTTCACTAACAATAGTTAGTATAGCATAACTCAAACCGTTTGTCAAGTGTTTTTTGCAAAAAAATACGGAACATGCCACAGGGCACATTCCGCATTCACACATAAAGCCTTTATATAGCGTTTCTCTTAGTATCTGGGTTCAAATTTGGAACAGGAGTTCAACGCCTGTGTCGTTCTCGCAGTCTGGTAGCAGGTCTGCTTTTCTGTCATTTCCACTTGGAAATAGTCCTTCGTTTTCATCTGGATCATTGTGCTGCCCATTGCACCGTTCCAATGACGGCACAACACGCATTTTTTTGCCGTTTTCAAAAGTGTGTACTTTGCCATATTCCTCACCTTTCCGTCCGGAATGCTCCGGTGTTTCCGATATTCCTGCAAGTCGTCTGCCGCAGCTATGTACTCGCTGTAAGGGATTCTCCTTACATACTCTATCATACACTTCATATCGGACAGGTGGCTGTCTGTTCAAAAAGAATTTACAACATTTTGCTTTTTTCGAACAGCAAAAACATGTTCCCGCAAAGATGCAATGCACGATTTTTCGTACAATCATTTTGTGGGAACACGTTCTATAGTTTTACAAGTTGCCTCAATTAAACCGTTCGTCAATGACACGGGCTGTCTTTTTGGTGCTGCGGGGCAGTACGCCAACTTCTACCACTTTGACGATCGGTGTGAAGCCGATACGGCTCTTGACCTGCTCTGCAATGCGGCGGCTCAAGTCTGCGAAGTCCACATCACCAGTGGATTCTACATAGATTCGCATGGTGTCCTTGCCGTCCAGATGAGAGATGCGAATCTGGTACTCGCTGGAAATTTCATCAAATGTGCTCAGAATCTCCTCGATCTGGCTGGGGAATACGTTTACGCCCTTGATCTTCATCATGTCGTCGGTTCTGCCCATAATGATGTCGATACGCGGGAACTTGCTGCCGCAGGCACAGGTGCCCGGAATGATGCGGGACAGATCGTGTGTACGATAGCGAATCAGCGGTGCACCCTGCTTGACCAATGTTGTGATGACGATTTCGCCGATCTCGCCGTCCGGCAGATTTTCGCCGGTGACCGGATCGATGATCTCCAGATAGATATAGTCGTTCCAGTAGTGCATACCGCAGTTTTCCTTGCAGCTGATGCCGATGCCCGGACCATAGATTTCTGTCAGACCGTAAATGTCATACAGTTCAATGCCCAGTTCGCCGGAAATCCGGTCACGCATTTTCTGACTCCAACGCTCCGAACCGATAACACCCTTTTTCAGATGAATCTTGTCCCTGATGCCACGTTTGCCAATTTCCTCCGCCAGCAGCAACGCATAAGAAGATGTGGAACACAGCACGGTGCTCTCCATATCCATCATCATTTGCAGCTGCTTCTCGGTGTTGCCCGGTCCCATGGGAATGACCATTGCTCCAAGCTTTTCCGCACCGTTCTGGAAACCAATACCGGCTGTCCACAGACCGTAGCCCGGTGTGATCTGAATCCGGTCTTTTTTGGTGATGCCGGCAGTTTCATAACAACGCTTGAACTGGATTGCCCAGTCGTCTACGTCCTTGGCGGTATACGGGATAATGACTGGTGTGCCCGTAGTACCGGAGGACGAGTGGATCCGGACGATTTCTTCTTCCGGTACTGCCATCAGTCCCAGCGGATACGCATCCCGCAAATCTTTCTTTTCCGAAAACGGCAGCTTCGCGAATTCCTCCGGCGTGTGCACTTCTGTCATGCCGGCAGCTTCCAGCTTTTTGCCGTAAAAGCTGTTTGAGCGTATCAACGCCTGCATGCGGTCATTGACCTGTTCCAGCTGTGTTTGTGTAATCTTCATTGTCAAAACCTCTTATTCTTCAATATGCAGTGCTTTCCGGTTCAATTCCCGAAACTGCGGCTTTACAGTACGTTCCATGGTTTCCGTCACTTCTTCCAATGTCAAAGGCAGTACCCCGCTGCGGAGTACGGCTCCCAGCATGACCATGTTCAGCACTTTCGGGGAACCGATCTTCCGGCAGGCAGCATCGCCGTCCAGCATCGTCAGATTGCCGGCATGCTTCTGCAAATAGGCGATCATTGCCGCGGCATCATAGGCACCGCCGCCCAGCGTTGCTGTTACCGGCTGAATCGGGTGCGTGTTGAGAACAACTGTTCCCTCCGATTTCAGATAAGGCAACATGCGGACAGCTTCCGCCGGCTCGAAGCCGATCAGAAGATCTGCTGTGCCCTTGGGGAACATGGGGCTGTACAGCTCCTCTCCCATGCGGAGAAAGCTGAACACGCTGCCGCCCTTTTGTGCCATGCCAATGGTTTCCGCACTCATTACCGGAATGCCCTTTGCCATTGCCGCCGCTGCCAGCAGTTTGGAAGTCAGGACAATGCCCTGTCCTCCGACACCGCAGAGAATGATATTCTTACGCATGACAAGCACCTCCTATTGCCGCAGTGGGGCAGACCTGTGCACACAGTCCGCAGCCGGTGCAAAGTGCCTGTTCGATCTGCACCTTGCCGTCCTGCAGCATGATCGCCGGACAGCCCAGTGTCCGGATACATTTCTTACACTGTATACATTTGCTCTCTTCGATCCGTGCCGGTTTGCCGGACTTGATGAGTACGGCACAGGGCGACTTGAAGATGATCGCCTTTACACCGTCCTGCACAGCCACCCGTTTCACGCAGTCAATTGCCTCCTGCAAGTGCAGCGGGTTTACGGTTTCTACGGTTTTCACACCGATGCCGTGGAGCGTGTCCTCGATGCTCACCTTGTCCACCACTTGCCCCATCATGGTTTTTCCGGTGCCGGGGTGAGGCTGATGTCCGGTCATTGCTGTGGTGGAATTGTCCAACACCACCAGCGTCATATTTGCCTGATTGTATACCGCGTTGACCATGCCGGTAATTGCCGACGCAAAAAATGTGGAATCCCCCACGAAAGCAAAACAAGTGGTATCCGGTTCGATTTTTCCAATGCCCTGCGTCATGTTGACACCGGCACCCATGCACAGACAGGTATCCACCATGTCCAGCGGCATGGCGTTGCCCAGCGTATAACAGCCAATGTCCCCGCAGAATACGCTCTTTTTGCCTTTCATCGCTTCTTTTACGGCAAAGAACGAGGCTCTGTGCGGACAGCCGGCACAGAGCACCGGCGGACGTACCGGCAGTTCCGGCGGCTGGTCTGCTGTGTTCTGCTCCGGCGGCTGCCAGCCCAGAAAGGCTGCCAAATCTGCCGCCACGCTGTCGCAGGAATTCTCTCCGGCAAGAGCCACGTCCTCTGTCAGCTTGCCGCGGATACGGGTGGGCAGGTGGTACTTGCCGCAGAGGTACACCAGTTCCTGTTCAATGACAGGATCCAGCTCCTCCAGACACAGCACCTCGTCCAGCCCCTGCAAAAACTCCACTGCCAGCTGTTCCGGAAACGGGAACGGTGTTGCCACTTTCAGCAGCCGCGGTGCAGCTTTGCCGTGCAGGGCTTCCATGGTATAGGAAAAGCTGATGCCATGGGTGGCAATGCCCTTCTTACATACGGTATCTGTTTCCGGATAGATCCGGTTGCGGGGATAGTCGGAAAAGACACTTTGCAGTTCGGTATTCCGCTTTTCCATACGGATATGATTCTGATAGGACAGCTTGGGAAAAATCACCCACTTGGAAGAGTCTTTCACAAACCCCTCCGGCGAGTTGAACTGATATTCTGCCGCATCTTTCACCGTGATCGAAGCGTAGCCATGACAGACTCTGGTCGTCGGGCGAAACAGCACCGGTGTGTGGTAACGCTCCGAATAGGCAAACGCCTCCTGAATCATGTCATAGGCTTCCTGCACGCCGGAGGGGTCGAAGCAGGGCAGCTTGGAGAACGCCGCAAACCGCCGCGTATCCTGTTCGGTCTGCGAGGAGATCGGCCCGGGATCGTCTGCCACCAGTATCACCATGCCGCCTTTGACACCAATATATGCCAAACTCATCAGCGGATCAGAAGCCACGTTCAGCCCCACCTGCTTCATGGTCACCATGGTTCGTGCACCGCAGTACGCCGCACCGGCAGCCAGTTCCATTGCCGCTTTTTCGTTTGTGGACCACTCCACATAAATGCTGCCGTCATTGTGCTTGGCAGTCGTTTCCAGCACCTCGGTAGACGGCGTTCCGGGATAGCCGGAAACCACGTTCAGACCTGCCGCAATGGCACCCATGGCAATCGCAGCATTTCCCATTAAAAATTCTGTATGCATGTTAACCTTCCAATCTGTTTTGGGAATCCCAGTCCGCTGGGAACGGCTTTTCGCAAGTCAAGATGCACAAAAGCCTGTCTTTTATTATAACGGAATTTGTTTGCAAAGTCAAGTGTTCTGCAATAAAACCACGGAAATCAATTTTCATGATAGCCTCCCCTGAAAGGGGAGGGGGACCGCCGTTAGGCGGTGGAGAGGTTTTTTCGTAAAATCTTTTTATGACGTTTTCGGCATAAGTGGAAACCCCTCAGTCAGTGCTACGCACTGCCAGCTCCCCTTTCAGGGGAGCCTCACTTGCCAGACTTCATAATTTGGCACAATTTAAATCAACATATTTTTGAAAGTTGATTTCCGTAAATAAAACAAATCCCATTTTATTACACGTGCAACAAAAAACCGCCATGCACAACTGCACAGCGGCTCTCTATTTCAGGAAAATTAGGGAAACGCTGCATAAAGCCCGCCTGACGGCTTTGCACGCAATCTGTTTGCAGATTTTCCGTCATATTGCCCAGAAATCTGACTACGCATCTTACGCACAAGCTTTATTCAGTGTTTCCCTAGGAATTACTTTCTGCCCAGCACGAAGTCCCAAGTCGGATTCTTGCCTGCACCCTGCAGGGCAACGTAGTAAAGGATATAGTACACATCGGTGGAATCTACCGAGCCGTCACCGTCAATATCGGCAGCGGCGATCTGGTCAGCGGTGAGATTGCTGGACATGCCTGCACCGCGGTATGCCACGTAGAGCATGGCTTCGAATACATCGTTGGTGTCGAGCACGCCGTCACCGGAAGCGTCACCCTTTGCAACTGTCGGAGTGGTCGTGGTGGTTGTGGTAGCTGTAGTAGTGGCAGTCGCTTCGGTTGCCGTTGCGGCAGTGGTGTTGGTGGTAGTTGTAGCTGTAGTTTCTGCGGTGGTCTGTTCTGTTGTGGATTCTGTGGTGGTAGTAGTGGTTGTAGTCGTCGTCGTGGTGGTGGGAAGTGTCGTCGTGGTCACTACAGGCTGTGTAGGAATCGGATCATTGGGATCCCAGTTATAGTGAATGGTTGCGTTTAAAAGAGCATCATTATAATCGTCAATCTGCATTGCATTCCAGTCATCTTCCGAACCGGTGTAATACACATCTTTCAGATTCTTACAATTATTGAACGCAGCATACTGAATCTCTGTAACATCTTTAAATAACAGAACGCTTTCCAAATTAGAGCAGTCATTAAAAGCATGGCCTTCTAACGACATAATATTTTCAGGAACTGTAATAGATTTTAATGAAGAACAACCATCAAAAGTGTAATCTCCCATACTGATCACACTGTTGGGAATCGAAATCTTTTCCAAGCTTTCGCATCCATGAAATGCGGAATTATTGATAACAAGCACAGAATCCGGAATTTCCACATGTATCAATTTTTTGCAATCCCCAAAAGTGCCTTCAGCAATTTCAGTCAGACCGTCCGGCAGAACAACTTCCAGCAGCGATTCGCAAGAGTTAAATACACCTGATTCCATTTTGCTCAGTTTCTCCGGCAATTTCACTTTTTCCAAGCTGGTACAACCAGAGAAGATGTAAGATTTCAAAGTAGAAACGCCATCAGGAATGGCAATAGAAGTCAAAGCGGAACAACCAAAAAACAAATGATCTCCCATGCTTGTCAAGCTTTTGGGCATAGACACATATTCCAATCCAGTACAATCACAGAATACATAATTTCCCATAGTTGTTACGGAATCCGAGAGTTCCACAGAAGTCAAAGCAGGACAAGATTGAAATACACTATTACCAATGCTTACCAAGTTCTTCGACAATGAAATCTGCTTCAGTCTGGGGCAGGAAGAAAATGCAGAATTTCCTATAGTCGTTACAGAATCCGGAATCACAATCTCCGTTAGATTGTTACAGCTGTCAAACGTTGAACCTTTAATTTCTGTTAAGCTTTCAGAAAGTGTAACTTCTTTTAATTCAGAACAATTTGCAAATACGGCAGTCCCCATTGTTTGCACACTATTTGCCATTGTCACAATTCTCAAATGGCTACAGCCATTAAAAGCACTATTTTCAATGGAAATCACGCTGTCCGGTATTGTAACTTTCACCAGTTTGGATTTCGAACTAAACGCATAACTGCTGATCTTTGTAACCGGCTTTCCCTCAATTTCCGACGGAATCGTGGCAATGGTCACATCGTCATCACAGCCTGTGATAGCCACCTCTGTACTGTCGTTGATCAGTTGGTAAGTCAACCCGTCTGCGGATTCCGCACTTGCCGCAATGGACACCCGCGGCAAAGCAACCTGCACTGCCGGCAATGCTCCGACACACAAGGTCACCGCCGTCAAAGCGGCTAAAATTTTTCCGATTTTCTTCAATTTTATTTACTCCTCTCACAAATTTTCCATAATACGAACGTATATCTTTCCAATATGTATGCTAGCATTTTCTATTATACCGCAAAAAAGAAAAAGAAAGAAACAACTTTTTAAGAATATTCTGTGAATTATGAAATTTGTATTGCCGCAAATGCAAAAACAACCCTGTATAAAACCATAAAACAGGTTCTGTACAGGGTCGCTTTTCTTTAAGAGAGGAATATTTTTGAAAGGGATTGCCTAAGGCAATACCGCACAAAGAGCGTCTGGCGACTTTGCACGCCATCTGCTTGC